>Ga0209272_10001143_pt1 | contig 17657 bp, 14 predicted proteins | sample tdDd002_FD_187125 | JGI IMG/M metagenome (GOLD analysis project Ga0209272, IMG submission 187125) | Marine sediment microbial communities from the Atlantic coast under amendment with organic carbon and nitrate - tdDd00.2 (SPAdes)... | ecosystem: Environmental > Aquatic > Marine > Coastal >... | reverse complement strand
GTAATGTTACCCTTATCCATTTCATAACCGGCAATAACTGAAAATTCTTTACTTGTCAGTCCGCCATCACGATCACGGCTACCGCCACCAACGCTAAACTCTAGACCCTGGAAGTTCTTCTTCATGATGATGTTTACAACACCAGCAATTGCATCAGAACCATAAGTAGAAGAAGCACCATCGGTTAGAATTTCAATACGCTCAACAGCCGCCATTGGGATAGCGTTAAGGTTTGCCGCAGAACCACCAAGAGTTGGTGAACCAGGGAAACGCTTACCATCGATCAATACCAGAGTACGATCTGAACCGGCACCACGTAGGTTAATCGTTGCTTGAGACTGAGCAGAACTACCAGAGCGCTCAGAGAAAGAACCAAATGAGTTCAAGTTACTGTTACGTAGCGCATCGGCTACAGTAAAGTTACCTTCAACCTTCATATCATCGGCTGTAATCGTTGTTACAGGAGATGCACCTTCAAGGTCACTACGCTTAATACGTGAACCCGTTACTTCAATTCGTTCTACTTTATCAGCTGATGCTTCATCGGCTGCAAATACTGTAGGAGCTGCAAAAGCTGTTGCTGCAGCGCCACCAATTAGTGCAAAACGCACTGAATTAGCTAGTAGGCTGTTCTTATACATGTTGTTTCTCCCTGGACTCTATTTTTTTATTTTATTATGAGATGTATCAAGATGAACACAAAGTGTTACACCTGACTACACTCGCAAACAAATAAGACCATACATGAAACATTTAATCAACAAGTCGATAGTTTTTTTTACAGGCGCGACATTCATTCGATTACTTTGTATACAAAGCTGTGTAAAAATTTGAATTCTTTAGATAGATTTCTCTACACAGTTTTGAAAAAAGTAGATATTGATAAGGTTCATCTTTTTATTATATTGGCATAAAAATCAATCTAGTCCCTTATAAAACAGATTGTTAGATATAGCTCGAGATCATACTCAGAATGTGAAAAGTAAAACTGATAGTACTAATACAAGTATATGGTTTGCTTAAAAGAAGAATGTGATGCTATTTAATCAGTTACATGTAGAGTTAACACACAAGTAACATGCGTAAAACTTTCGTTACACCAAGAGCGATAATCTATCTTTTAATCGATTTATCGTGATTTTAAAAATTTAATTTGAATAGGGGAAAGGGATTGACAAAGTAGGCTTAACTTGATTAGGAAAAACAAAATATTGCTTCTGCTTATATTATAAAGGTGACGTCTTGTATCTCTGTCGTTTCAATTCTTGACTAAATATCGCCATCGCTATATTTGTAAAATAAAAAACGCCCATAAAGGGCGTTTTTAATGCTTATATTATAACAAGCTTATAATGTATATCTGATACCGATAGCAACGCCATCATCTTCAGAGATAGACATCGCAGCTTCTTCGCTACCATTAAAGTCACTGAAGTCTTTACGTCCTTCTATGTAAAGCACGGTATTTGAATCCCAAACGTAGTGAACACCCGCTACAACGAACTGACGCTTAAATACATCTCCGCCATACATAGCTTGATAGGCATCACCCGCTTCCAGAATATTGTATGAAACGAATGGACGAATACCGTTTTCAAGCTTGTAAGAAACCAGTGTTTCAACACCATAAGCTTCCGGGATCATACGGCCAATGTTGTCCGTATCATGGTATTCATTCTTGTTGAAGTTCGCAGCGGCGTATAGGCCGTCATTATCGAATCCACCCCAAGTGATACCAACACCATATATGTAATCAGTTTCGGTAAACTTTTGTCCTTGTGACGTCGTCGCTTCGAATTCGCCAAGGTTGAAACCAGCTGTAAATGTTAATTGCTCTGTTGCAGCATAAGTAGCGGCAGCACCATAGGTATTATTGTACTCAACGGTAGTCACACTGCTGCTATTTGTGCCCGTTAGGCCACCAGATACCATGAAGTTTTGCTCAGTGGCCTGGAATGGTCCTGCACTTGGTACCAATTCGTCAATTTCAAAGCTATCTTGCTTTAGCTGCGCCTGCACTGCGAAGCTGAAATCACCGAAGGCATTACGATACTGGACGGTATTGTCACCACGTCCAACACCATTAATCGCGCCATCAGCCTTATTATAAGTGTATACGCCTGCCGCATTACCATCCCAAACGAAACCATAGTTGGTATTGTAAACGACATCGTACCAAGCGCCCCACTGCTTACCTATGGTAAGAGAACCGTAGGTATCATGACCTAAACCGACATAACCTAGACGGTTATGAATAAACTCATCACTGTCAGAAGAAAAAATACTACTGTCATTGTTGTAGTTGATTTCACTGTTGCCAAATGGGTTAACACTCCACTCAAGCTTTGTGAATGCTTTCCATCCATCGCTCATTTCGCGAGTAAAACCAAAATTGATGCGTGATGCACCGTTTACCACTTCTGTAGCACCTTGAGTGTTGATGACGCGCGCATCAATAAAACCACCGATCTCAACGGCATTTTTGTCGTCTTTATAGATCTCGATTGCCGATACCGACGGAACAAATATAACGGCTGCTAATGCGGATGCTACTAGAGTCTTTTTCATGTGATGTCTAACCTTAATGTTTTCAGTCTGCTTGATTCTATTTTGTGTCATTCCGTTGTTTTATTTCTTCCTGATTGCAGTTGAGACTAACAAAATATTAGTAATCACTCAAAGAGGAATGTCACAAAAAACGCGGTTTTTAGCAGCAAAAACACCAATAAAACCCTTTAACAGCAAGTAAACCACTAAACCCCAACATACTAGCAACAACACATTAAGATGCACTCAGCTAAATTAACGATAACTGATTAGACGCAATATTTTTAAATCTTTCTTTCAGTACTGTAAGAACGGGATCAGAAATAGGCTGAAGTTGCTTCTCTATGTAGTAATCATAATCTATCGCTGATTTTTGATACTTCACCGGCTCAGATCCATTAAGCGTGATGAGATACTCTATTTTAGCGCCCCTTCTCGAATATTGCTCATCAGCGCTATATTGGCACATCTTCTGTGCAGCCTTTACATGGGGTGATGACTTAGCGGTATAGTCCTTGATATCTCTACGCAACCTTTTTGTAAATATCAACTCTTCATCTAACTTACCTAGCTTGAGATCATCGATAACTCCGCGCAAAAAAGAGACAACATCGAGTTTAGAGAAAAGACGAAAATACAGTTCTTGTTGCACCCTTCTGGCCAATGGACTCCAATCACTTCTCACCTGCTCCATGCCTTTAAAGACTAATTCAAGTTCACCATCGGCTTTTGTATAGGCTCCCACATATCGCTTCTTCGACCCTTCCGATGACCCGCGCAACGTCGGCATAAAGAACTGTTCAAAATGCGATTCAAATTCCAACTCCAGATAGCAGTCGAGTTTCATCTCCTTAGCCAGTTTCTCTTTCCACCTCTTGTTAACGGTTTCCACCAGCGGCTTAGCAATTACATCGATATCGGTTACCGTAGACTGCCCACCTAACCAGACAAAGGTTGAGTCGGTGTCACCATAAATTACCTGATAGCCTAACTCCTCAATCCACTTCCTTGTTTGCTTCATGATCTCATGGCCTCTAAGCGTTATAGAGCTCGCTAGGCGGGCATCATGAAATACACAAGATTTCGATCCCAGCACACCGTATAAGGAGTTCATGATAATTTTTATCGCCTGGGAAAGAGGGGCGTTATTTTCAGATTTTGCCTCCTCCCTGTGTTCGGCTAACGTTTTTATCAGTTGAGGTAAGATAGGAGAGCGTCGACTAAACTTGGCCCCCAGAAAACCGTCTACAGTATCGGACTCCTGTGATACCAGCCCGTCTATTAGGCCTTTAGGATCGATCAAGAAAGTACGAATGATAGAGGGATAAAGACTCTTGAAATCCAAAACCACGATATCCCGATATAAACCCGGTATAGAGTCCATCACATAACCACCAGGGCTTTCAGGGCCCTGACTTGCAGCCCCGGAGGGAGCGACATAACCCGCTCTATGGAGATGTGGCAGATAAAGATTGTTAAATGCAGCGACTGAGCCACCTACCCGACCTAACTCCAGACCCGTTAACCTAGAGCGCTCAATGGCAAAGTCAAACAGTTGAGTTTTCTTAAAAACATCCCAAACTAATCGGCTATCATTGAGATTGTAATGGGCCAAGGCTGGTTTATTATGATGAAAGAGTTCAGTGATCTCTTCTCCCCTATTGTCTACATTGTGAATCACTTTTCCACGCTTAAGTAGCGCTCGGCTAACAAATTCTAAAGAGAAGCTATCGAATCGATAAAATGCAGCCTTGAGCCAATCGATTCCATCGAGCACGACCCTGCCAGGTAACGTCAGGGTTTCAGGCCGATATTTATCTGTAACTTTCCATCCGAGTTCGCTCGCCCCACGGCCAATAGTAAGGGCAATACCATGGAACTTAGCTCTTCGATACAGCAGAGCCAGATCGAAAGTCACCACAGCCCAGCCAATGATCAGGTCGGGATCATAGTCGGAAAACCAATTTATTAACGCGATAATCAGTGCTCTTTCATCACTCACCCACTCAATAGCATCTGCAATATGAGCAAACTCTCCACCAGACAGTTCGCTTAACCCCTGATCTTTCTGGTTGCCTACCATGATCACTTTTTGATATTCATCACCATTGTCATCTCGGCCATAAAGCCCCACCGAATATAACTCTCCATTGAAGCTACATTCGAAATCCAGGGATATTGATTTTAACTTGATATCGAGCGAGCTGGTCCTTGCACGTTGAGCGATGAATACCGGAAGGCTTGATGCGGGGGTGACTTCGGTATAATGCCCCATAAATTCGGCATCGAGAGCGATGTAGCGCTCAATAAGATAACGTTGTTCAGGACGAATATCCGCTTCAAAAAGGGCTATGCCTAAATCTATCGCACCTTTTGTCAGATGTCTGAACCCTTGTCTGGATTGACAATAGATAGCGGTGACATTATCTAAGTCAAAGCTATGTAAGGTTAACGCCTTGGTTCTCACCCCCCCAAGCGCGGGGATTGAAAGTAAAGATGTAAGGTCTGCTGTGGCACAAAAACAGATGAACTCTGCCTGTGGCACTTTCACCAAAACGGGACCATTTTCAGTTTTCACATAATAGTGCAGCCATAGTGAAACTGAATCTTGAACAACATGCCGTGAAAGCACCCTCCCCTTTAGCACAGTATTCGGGTTTATCTCTTTATTCATCACAGTTAAACAAGCCTCAATGGCTGACCCATGTTTCGTTGGTAATCGACGCTAACACCAAATCTGATAATGTATTACTCAATAAACTAAATAATTCTAGTTAAGGCTATGCAATCACTGTTATTATGTACAGCTCTATTTCTCTCTTTGTATGCGCATGTTATCTGCTGACGTAAAAACGCAAATTCGAACTATATATAAAGGTATTGCTGCTGCGTTACCTAACTTCCGCTCCAGGCGTGAACAAAACTATATCGTCGCAGAGATATCTAAAACACTTGCCGGTGAATACGATAAACATAGACGCATCATAGTTGTTGAAGCTGGAACCGGGATAGGAAAGTCTCTGGCTTATATATTAGGCTCGATTCCCCTTGCGTTAGCCAGCAAGAAAAAAGTCTGTATTGCTACAGCAACCGTCGCGCTTCAGGAGCAACTTCTACACAAAGACCTTCCCTTCTTTCTCGCGCAATCTGAATTAGATTTTACTTTCGGGCTGGTAAAAGGACGACAGCGATACGTCTGCCTGTCTAAACTCGAGATGCTCATCGGTGCCGACAACGGCACCCAAATGGCGATGTGGCAAACAAAGCCCGACAATAGTCAGGTGAAGCAATTACAAGCCCTGCTTAAAGACTATCATGAAGGGAAGTGGAACGGTGAACGCGACACCTTGACCTCCCAACTGCCCGACTACTTATGGCAGCAGATCGCCTGCGATAAACACAGTTGTCATCGCCAGTTGGCCAGCCACCGAAATTGTCCATTTCACAAGGCCAGAGAAGATCTCGACAACTGGGATGTACTGATAGCTAATCACAGTCTGCTTTTTGCCGACTTGGAATTAGGTGGTGGCGTCATTCTTCCCGATCCAGAAGAGCTTTACTATATTATTGACGAAGCTCATCACTTGCCTATGGTGGCTCGAGACTTTTCCAGTGCACAATCTACCTTGCGTGGCGCCATCGATTGGTTAGATAAAATCGATAAAACCAGTAGCAAGTTACAAAACCAAATAAAGAGTAACCATATCATCGCCCCGGCTCAGGCGATGCAAGATCATGTAACAGATCTGACCGGATTATTAAATCAGATTGCCCACTATTGCGACTCTCAAACTAAGCGCTTCGATAACCCTGAAAATCGAATTAGATTCGAACATGGTAAATTGCCCGACGCCTTAATGATACAAGCTGAGAACTTAGCCACCGTTTCGACAACGGCACTCAAACAGTTTAATAAGATGTTGGTATTGCTCAGTGAAGCAATTAAAGATGGTGATATACCCAAACATCAGTCAGAGCAACTGCTAACTGAAACAGGCTTTATGTTGCAAAGACTAGAAAACCTACAGAAACTGTGGAAAATGATGGCGAAGGAGGATAATCCCAAGGGCGCCCCGATGGCGCGTTGGATTGAACTCGTCACAGGAAAACAAACCGATTACCTGTTTAACGCCTCTCCTATCGAAGTCGGATTTATGCTGGAGAAGTTACTCTGGGACAAGGCGGCTGGTGTTGTACTTTGCAGTGCAACATTAAGGGCGTTGAACAACTTCAACCATTTTACCCGCCAAGTCGGGCTTTCTATCGATGATGGCAGCCGTTACCTTGCCTTAGATTCTCCATTCGATTTCGAGCAAAACGCTACCCTTTTCTTGCCTCAGATGAAAACAGAGCCTACCGATGACAGCTATACTGAAGAGCTTGCAGAACAGATCCTGGCATTAATTGAAGGCGAGCAAGCGACCTTAGTACTATTCGCTTCCTATTGGCAGATGGAGAAAGTCGCCGATATCCTTGAAAACAAAATAAAGACAGGTTTACAGTTACAAGGTACGGCATCGAGACAGGAAATATTAACCAATCACAAGAAACGTTGTGATGAAAACGAGCCGAGTATTATTTTTGGGACAGGAAGCTTCTCTGAAGGACTAGATTTACCGGGGGAGTACCTGACTAATTTGATCATCACTAAGCTTCCTTTCGCTGTGCCTACCTCGCCAGTAGAGCAGGCTCATGCCGAATACATTAAAATTAAAGGTGGTAATCCCTTCCTACAGCTGACGATACCAGACGCATCACGTAAACTGATACAAAGTTGTGGTAGATTACTCCGTAAAGAACAAGATTATGGTCGCATTACTATTTTGGACAGACGTCTTGTCAGTAAACGCTACGGAAAATCATTACTTGATGCTCTACCTCCCTTTCGACGCGTAATTGAATAGGCATACCTTTGGATTTACTGTTTGAACCTTCAACATGGGCCATATTAGCCGGCATTGGCCTTATCGCTGGTTTCATCGATGCTGTTGCCGGTGGAGGGGGATTATTATCTATCCCCGCATTACTTACTGTTGGGATCCCACCGCACTTAGCCCTGGGAACGAATAAATTAGCGGCATGCTTTGGCTCATCCATGGCTGCATTTACCTATTATCAAAAGAACCTCTTCTCACCAAATCTTTGGTACCACACGTTTGTTGCAACCTTTATCGGCGCCGTTACCGGCACATTTGTCGTCTATCTGATTGACAAGAGTTGGTTAGAGAAATGGCTGCCTGTCATTATCATCGTCATCGCTATTTATACGCTATTAAAACCCAATTCGATGGGTTGTACCAGTTTTACTCCATTGAAAAAGCCGGCTACAGCCCTTAAGCAGTGGCTCCAAGGGCTAATACTTGGATTTTATGATGGTTTTGCCGGCCCTGGTACCGGCGCATTTTGGACAATAAGCAGTACCACTTATTATCGTCTCCCTCTTCTACATAGCTGTGGATTAGCCAGAGCGATGACATTCACCAGTAACCTCACCTCACTGTTAATCTTTTTTGCCCTGGGAAAGGTCAACTTAGTGATTGGTCTTTCCATGGGGCTCTGCATGATGCTAGGTTCGTTTATTGGTGCCAGATCTGCGATAAAATTTGGGGTGCAGTTCATCAGACCCGTATTTGTGACTATCGTACTATTGATCGCGGCAAAACTTGCCTGGAGTGCCTGGTTTTGAATACAAATGAACTACTCAAACGATTAAGAGTCCAACATAAACAATTAGAGCAAGAAGTGCTTCAACACGACGCTGTACTGCCCAAGGGACAGAGACGATTACTTCAGGATACAGAACGTTTTAACGATGAGCTTTTCATTCAAACCGGTGCCGAACTTAAGCCTTGTATTGAACAGATAAATAAGAGTATTCAACAGTTAGAAAAGTTACTCAGAAATAAGTTATCGGCAAGTACTATCGCATTAAGCTGCGAGCGTATACAAGACAGGTTCACCGCAGTTAGAAGAGCCTTAAATACGACCTCGCTTGGGGTCAAATCGGCTGAACAACAAAAAGCCTCACGTATCGCACAAGCTCGTAATCGCCGCAGGAAAACCCATAACGACAGCGGCTTTAACTGGATTGCTGCAGGTGTAATGCAAAACAGTCATCAGCTCTATGAAGAGCTCAATAAACACCATAATTGGGTGCAGAAGTTTGAGCAGAAAATTGAAAATTTGCAATCTGAACTCGAAAACTGTCATAGTGCTGACAAAATTAAAATGCAAAATGAAATCCTTTTAGTTCATCGACGTTTAGGTAAATGCCGACAAGCTATAAGTTATATAGAAGAGCGTATTCAGGCGTTTGAACGCCCTTATAGCCAAACCAATAGAAGATACTAGTTCCGTTTGGTTTGGATATATACATCCGAATTATTATCGTTAAGGAGTAACAATGAAATCACTCAAGCCAATCACCGCTATCATCGCTCTGCTTGGTTCCTCATCGGTTCTGGCTGCCAACTTACAAATTCCGATGGCGTTCGAATACCTTGCCATCGATGGGAAAAAGATAGAGACCAGTCTATTCAATCACAAGGCCGATCTCGAACTAACCAATGGTTCTCATAAAATTGCAATTCGTTACCACGACATGGTTGAGGATGATTTTAGTGACGGTGAAAGCTTTGTAAAATCATCCCCATTTATCATTGCGATTGATGTTGATGGAGATCATGAGTATCAGCTAAAGCCTGCCGATGGCGATTTTGTAAAGAAGCCGAAAGCTTTTGCAAAGTCTCCCCAGGTCGTGATCACACGAAGCGATAAGGGTCAGGTGAGCTATAGAGTCGAACAAACCGAATTTAGTGAAGATTCTTTTGTAAATACCCTCTTCGGTGGTGGAAATGGTCAAGATGTTTCCAGTGTTGCTACAGCTGCAACAGGTGGTGCAGCACTTGCTTCCACGACACCTACAGCCCCAGTCAGCAAACCTGCACCTATTGACGCGGGGATAACCCCCACTCCTGTCTCAGGTGATAAAACAAGCGATGCAGCGCACGCTCAGCAAATGCTGCAATACTGGTGGTTACACGCAGATCAAGCAACCCGCAAAGAGTTCATGAGCTGGGCGATTAAACAACTCTAATTAATACCAATCGGTATCACCTCTTCTGACACGCCAGCCACAAAAAGCTGGCGTTATCAGTTCTCAATACCACTTTATCTATACGCTTCTCGTGTATTTATGAACTCAGTCCTTTCAAGACCAGAAACTATTATATTTCCAATGTACTGCTAGACAGTTATCACAAACTGGCACTAGAATTACCAGGAAGGCCGGGTGAAATTTCTATTGCTGCAAACCGATTATGGTAGCAAACTAATGGTCAGTAACTTTTTCGCTAATAGCAATTACGATAATTATCATGGAGCATCTCTATGCAACTAGAAATTCGAAATTATTACGAAGTACTCTTAATAGAACTATTATCCGATGAAGGCTTGTTAGATGAGTTACCCGCCGATTATCTTGCAGATCTTTGCTGCGTCACACTCAACCAGCTTCCGGTAAGGTACATTCGCCATCTGGTCGATACCTATTTCTTCGAAGATTATAATGAGCTCGCAGAAATGAAGTCAGAGATCCAAACAGCATTGGAAAAGTCGCGTGCATTTCTAAAGGCTAACTTGAACAAAGAAAAAGAGTGATTTTAATCAACTATATATCAGTTATCTCAGGCTAAGAGAGCTGCAATATATGGATGGAATTAACTGGAATATAAAGAGTGGGGGAGTTTGGAGGCTCCCCTAGAGCCGCACCCCGGCACATGAGTCGCCTGCTGCGGTTGCTCCCTTCCGGGCCTGGCCGAGTTCACAGGTTATCATTGCGGGGGGACCCTAGGGTCACCATTGCTTTCTCGAGGTAAACACCTCAGAGAACGGCGAGCATTATCTACTATGCCCGCCCAGCAATCAAGCCTTTGCACTAAACATATCCCTAGAAGCGTATCGACTGCTGTTTCTATAAGCAGAAATCGCTAAACAGTGCTCTTCCATGGAACGGTTCGATTACAAAGTAATCACTCCTTTATTTTTTTCGACTAACTTGGTCCCTATGCCCTTCACTTTAGCAAGGTCGTTAATTGAATCGAACTTCCCATGGCTGGTACGATAATCAATTATCGCTTGCGCCTTGGACTCGCCGATCCCATTCAGTAAGGCCAGCTCTTGAACGGAAGCGGTGTTAATGTTGATAGCCTGATGTTGGCTTTGTGATTGAGTCGTATCGACTTCAGCGCTCTTAGTGTTAGCCTCAGCAATGCTGATAGTTAGAGATAAGAGTGCAGCGGCAAATAACGCAGTAATAACTGTGTGTTTCATAGTTCATTCCTTCTGTGAGTCATCCATTAATTTATGGCCATCAATCCATTAATCCCTGGCCACTAAATAAATGTAGATCAATAGCCCATTTCTCGCCAACAATTGACCTCCGCCCCATTTCCCACCCCCAAAACACCATCTTGATCACACTTCCTATTTTATTGGTAATTTTCACATTTACAGATACAGGCTCACCAAAGCCCTGTTTTGAAATTCAATCAGAAGTTTTTAGATCATCGGAGCACATACCGAGTCACAGAACACGACCAAAAGAAGATGCGCATCACCTATTCAATTAGAGGTAGTCGTAATAAATACACAATCAAATTTATTTTGTGTAATCGATCCGCTGAGCTAGTGTGTTCCATCCTGAAAATAACGATAAAGGACACTCGAATGTCTATGGAACAAGCCGAAGGAAGTTTAACAGAGCCAATCCCCTCAGAGATAAATGCAAAGAAAAATCATTTCATTTTATTTGCCGATATTGCCTTTTTTATAATGCTTTATAACTTCCTTCCTTTCGAAGAAGGCATCAACACAGGATTATCTATTCTCATCTTTGCCGCGATCCTTTGGTTGACCGAGGCTATCCACATCAGTATCACCGCCATACTCATTCCTATCTTGGCCGTGGTATTAGGTGTTTTTGAAACACAAACGGCAATGAGTAATTTTGCCAATCCAATCATATACCTCTTTTTTGGTGGCTTTGTTCTCGCTGCGGCGCTCAACCAGCAGGGAATAGATAAACTCATCGCCCATAGGGTGCTGACCGCTTCAAAGGGCAAGCTCAGCCTTGCCTGCATGTTCTTATTCGGTATAACGGCTCTGCTATCCATGTGGATAAGCAATACGGCAACGGCTGCGATGATGATGCCACTCGCATTAGGCATTTTGCAGCAACTCGACTTTAAAGAGCATAAAAAAACCTACCTGTTTATGCTTCTGGGCATAGCATATTCCGCCAACATAGGCGGAATTGGTACCTTAGTGGGTAGCCCTCCAAATGCGATCGCGGCAGCCCAAGTCGGTTTAAGCTTCAGTGACTGGTTAGAATTTGGACTTATCACAGTAGCGCTAATGCTGCCAACTATGCTTATTGCCCTGTATCTATTCTTGAAACCGGATCTTTCAGTCATCTGTAAGTTATCGACGTCAGAGACCAAATTAAATTTCCAGGGCAAGCTAACCCTCTTAGTCTTCGTCACGACGGTATGTTGTTGGATATTCAGTAAGCCCATTTCACAGGCTCTCGGCGGGATCTCAAAATTCGATACAGTAGTTGCCCTAAGTGCAGTTGTTGCCTTAGCTGGCCTAGGGTTAGTCGAATGGAAGAAAATTGAACGCACTACCGATTGGGGCGTACTTATCCTATTTGGTGGCGGTTTGACCTTAAGCGCAATATTGAAAGCCACGGGAACCAGTGTCTTTCTGGCACATTGGGTTACCGATATCTTCGGTAACACCCATATGGCACTGTTCACCTTTGCGGTGATCTTCTTTGTTGTCATGCTTACCGAGTTTGCCAGTAATACGGCAAGTGCTGCGCTGTTGGTACCTGTATTTGCAGCAATCGCTGAGGCACTAGGGTTGTCACCGGTCATGTTATCCGTATTGATAGGTATCGCGGCCTCCTGCGCCTTTATGCTGCCTGTCGCAACGCCACCTAACGCCATTGTTTATGGCACAGGGTTTATTAAGCAATCGGAAATGATGCGAGCGGGTGTGATCATTAACTTTGTCAGTATGTTTGTGCTGTATATCATCGCCCATACATTCTGGAATATTTAATATTTCAGGCTCCCGTAAAACCAACGCCGCGCTGGGAAGCGCGGCGTTGGTTTTTGGTAAACCAGGACTATTTAACCAGAGGCATTAAACCTGAGGCATTAAATCTGGATAAGGGCCTGCTCCAGGTCGACAATCAGATCTTCAACCGATTCAAGCCCGACTGAGATCCTCAACAGACTCGCACCAATCCCTGCGGCTTCTCTCTCTTCATCTGAGTAAGGAGAATGAGTCATTGATGCAGGATGTTGAATAAGTGATTCGGCATCACCCAGACTTACGGCAATGGAAAAAAGGTGTAAGCCATTAATAAATTTGATGCTCTGCTCCAAACTGGTATCGAGCTCGAAGGCAATGACTCCACCGGCTCTTTTCATCTGTTGCCCTAAAAATGGATAGCCGCTATGCCCCTTGATCCCGGGGTAATAAACCTTAGTGACCTTATTGTGATTCAGTAAATATTGCGCGATCACCTCTGCATTATCACAATGCCGCTCGAGTCGTACATCTAATGTCTTGAGCCCCCTTAAGATCAACCAGGCATCATGGGGGGAGAGGACTCCACCTAAGTCTTTCAAGGTCTCATATTTAATCTTTTCAATCTGCTCATCTGAACCACAGATAATGCCGGCGATGACATCACCATGGCCGTTGAGGTATTTAGTCGCGCTATGAATAACGAGATCGATACCGTGACTCAGCGGTTGCTGAAGAAGCGGAGTCATAAAGGTATTATCGACAATGCTGACTAATCCGTGCTGCTTAGCAATGGCGGCAATACCGTCGAGGTCGAATACATCAAGATGTGGGTTGACCGGAGTTTCACAGAATATGACTTTAGTGTCTGAGGTTATGGCATCGGCAACAGAAGCTAAATCATTAAAATCCACCAACGTCACTTGAATACCAAACTTTACGAGTTGGCTGGTCATCAGGGAGAAAGTACAGCCATAAACGGCTTTAGATGCCACAAGGTGGTCCCCTTGGCTCAAATTAGCTAACAAAGCCGATGATACCGCCGCCATGCCTGACGCTGTCGCGGTCGCAGCTTCTGCGCCCTCTAACACCGCCATTTTTCGCTCGAGTTCGGCTGTAGTGGGATTGCCAAGACGAGTATAAATATAACCCGCTTCATCACCTGCAAATCTCGATGCCCCCTGCTCGGCACTATCAAACACAAAGGTGGCACTCTGGCATAGAGGCGAGACTAACGCTCCGGAGCTGTCTTTGATATGTCCTGCATGTATCACTTTCGTGGCGGGCTTCCATTTATCCTGCATAAAATCTCTCCAAGGTCTGATATCCAAACCACCAGGTACGGTAAGCCGTGAACCTGGTGGTGTTAAGCATCACCGACAATTAGAAATATTATGTGTGTATTAAGTGTCAGTGATAATCACCTTGACCGCTATTCACTGCCCGAGCAAACAATAGACAAAAATTTAACCAGCTTTAGATGTAAAATCTTTGTTACGAGATGCGTTTTTGGTTAAAACTGATGCTGAGAAATCTTTAAGATCCAAAAGTAACTCTTTATGGATGCCTGACAGCTTAGGACGTGACTTATCCTGAAACGAGACAGGTCTGCACAGCGCCATTGCCTGATAGCCCAATCTTGCCGTTAGCAAACCACCACCAAGCCCCTGCCCTAATCTGGCGGAGAGCTTGCCCGACATTTCGACAGACAAGAGTTGTGTTCCCAGATCTGTGATTATTTCACTGGTACCCGCATAAACAATGTTAGTAATAATCCCCCGTATCAACTTAATACGACTCCAATACCCCAGCTCGATACCATAACACTCTGCAATTTTATAAATCATACGTTGGTTACGCCAAAGAATGATCGCCATATCTAACAAGGCTAACGGGCTGGCGGCTAAAAGAAGCGCCGATTCTTGAGAGAATCTTCTTACATATTTCTTGGCAATGAGATCCCTTTCACTCAATACCAGCTCATCGAATAAAATAAGTTTCTCGGCATCATTATGTTCATCATTGACAGTAGATAGGTATCGACTCAGATCCACATCTTTGGGCAATTGAGAGAGTAATTTGTTGATAAACTTATCCGCTTCGCCAACCTGCATACTCATGGACAGTCGATCGCCTGTTTGTTGCGCCTCTTCAACGGATTTGAGTCTTACCAACTTACGCCACTCGCTCACAGTAATTGTGCCGGCCCATAAAGAGATAATTGAAGTGACAGTAAGATAGAGTCCAAATAACCAAGGACTCTCAATCCAGGCACTGTGTAAACCTAACAAGGTTTCAGTGACGACCAGACCAAGCACACCTACTAAAGAGAGCTTAGCAAGTACTGACCAACGTCGTTGACGGGGAAGTTTCCCAGCCTTGCTTTCGGCATTAAAGGCCGCATCGAACGCGACATCAATATCGCCTTCTAAGGCATTATTTTGCTCGGCTGTTAGTGGCTCGGTGGTGAATTCAAGCGGCTGTTCATCATAATGTTGAGCCCCTTTCAAAGTTGGCGATTCTTCTTCGGTAACCGGCTCAAACACCTGCTTTTTTTTCAGGCCATTTTCACTTTCATGCATCATAGTTCTACCAATATAGAAATATTACTTGCTAACTCTTCAAGTTTAGCTGTTTCCCGGCTCAATAAAGGTGCTAACAGCATTATCAAGCCGTTGAACGTTAGTTGAGTTTATCACCGAGCAGGTATTGAAGCAGGTGATCTAACCGAATGTGCTCAAAGTCGGCGCCTTGTGTTGAGGCGGTGGCCTGTGGCGGCGCAAAATGGGTGAACTCGAAACCTTGCGTATTCCAGAAAGAAGCTTGAGGAAGCGTCTTAGGCACCTCTCCGGGAAACACTGTCACTGTTTCTTGCTTTGACAGGTCGACGCCATGTACAACCTCCACTTCTGCACTTCCCGATCTTACCATGGCATGTTTAGTCGCTTTAATCGCGCTAATCGCCATAACTTCGACCTCACAGCCCTCAAACTTGGCCTGTTTTTGACTCTGCTTCACGAGTTGAGTCAATAGCGAAAGAACATTGCCCTGCTGATCTCGTGTGATGTGATCCACCTTGCTCGCGGCGAACAATAACTTGTCTATTCTTGGTGAAAATAACCGCTTAAGGATATTTGATTGACCAAATTTAAAACTCTCCATGATCCCATTAAGGGCTTGGGTCATATCATCAAATTGCTCTTTTCCACTATTGAGTGGAGTAAAACAATCCACCAGGAGTAACTGTCGGTCAAACTTGGCAAAGTATTCCTTATAAAAAGGTGTGATCACTTTACTCTGATATTGTTTGTATCGTGTCTTCAATACCTGATAGGCCGTATTTGGGGCCCCCGCCTCCAATTTAGTCACTGTTTCAGCAGATAACCCCAACAGAGGAAACAGGGCTAAAACGGGTGTATCAACCAGCTCTCCAGGCAATAATAGTCGTCCGGGCTGAGCATAATAAAACCCATGCCCGTTGACGCAATCGAGCAATAATTCCTGATAAAGAGAGGCAATCTGTTTCAGTTGTACGGCATCAGCCTCGGCCGAAAGATCCAACTCAGATACAGCCTCATTAAAAGGACCGTAACAATCGGACTTTTTGAAGATATTCTCGCGCTGGGTCTGACTCATAGACCATTGACTGAAGCTCTGCTTGAGCATGGGCAGGTCGAGTAACCACTCCCCCGGGTAATCGATAATGTCGAGGTAGAGTGTCGCACTATCTGTCAGTTTTGCTAACAGCCCTTTTTGAGGTTGGTACTTAATCGCTAATCTCAGCTCACTGATGCTCCGCGTAGAAGCCGGCCACCGAGAAGGGGTTTGTTTGAGCGAAGCCATCGCCTGCTCATAATCGAAACTGGCGACGGTTAAGTCAGGCTGAAGATCCCGCTTCACTCCGTATAAGCGTTCCTCTCGAGTCACTTGCCAAAGAGGCAGGTTATTACTCTTACTAATTAAACCCGCGTTGAGAAGTTGATTCACTAAACCCGTAATAAAGGCGGTTTTGCCGGCCCCGGAGAGTCCGGTCACGGCTAGTCGAATATGTTTGTCGGAAGTTCGGTGCGCAAATGCTTGTGTCTTTTGGCTAACTTTCTTACCTAACTTAGAAAAAGAGCGGTTTATACTACCCATAGCCTGCACTTAAAAGTTATTCGGGCGGTTAGACCGCCCATTGGAAGGATTAAAGATTGTTGATCTCTTGTTTAAGATCGAAGCTGTCTGATGTGACATGGCGTTCTAATTTTTGAAGCCTTATTTCCAAACTTCTAAATTGTGTACTCACGTCCCTGAGTGCCATCTTAGCAGGCTCACCCGCTTGCCAAATTTTCTTCTTTACCTCGATATCTTTATGCGCTGTTTTATCTTTTGCAGTACCAGGCTTGATATCTAATATCATCCATAACAAAACATAGATAACTAAAACAATACCCGAACCACCTAAAAGAAAAATTGATGCCGCTAAGACCCTGACCAGCCAAGTTTCAAAGTTAAAGTAATCGGCTATCCCTGCACATACTCCAGCAATTTTACCTGATTGAGGAATTCGGTATAAGGTACGCCCATTAGCTTCACTCATCACGGCTCCTCCATTGTGGGGACTCAGTGTCTAAAATCGATTCCAATGTATCAATACGTTGAGCCATTTTGTCGGCTCTGTTGATAAGTTCATTGAGCTGAGAATACTCTTCATCAGTAAGTCCCTGGCTCACTTGACGCTTACTGCGATAGTGAAGGATCAGCCATATGGGAGCCACTATTATCAAAAAAATAATAATTGGGGCCATTAAAATATCTGCGTTCATAGCTCACCTCTGAATTGTTATTACTTAGACTTAGTTTTAGTCTTGTTGCCTTTAACCTTTGCCTTAAGGGCTTCAAGCTCGGCTGTCACTGAATCTTCAGCTTCGAGCGCGGCAAACTCATCACTTAAACTCTTTTTATTGCCCAGGTCATATGCGTCGACCTGTGACTCAAGCCCTTCAACACGACGTTCATATTGCTCAAAC
>Ga0209272_10001136_pt1 | contig 17695 bp, 4 predicted proteins | sample tdDd002_FD_187125 | JGI IMG/M metagenome (GOLD analysis project Ga0209272, IMG submission 187125) | Marine sediment microbial communities from the Atlantic coast under amendment with organic carbon and nitrate - tdDd00.2 (SPAdes)... | ecosystem: Environmental > Aquatic > Marine > Coastal >... | reverse complement strand
CTTGTCTTCGTTATCAACACATTCTTTAAGGATGTTCTTAATTTCACGTGTAGAAACTTCTTCACCTGTATCCGTTTGTAAACCTTCAGAAAAGAAATATTTCAATGAAAAAATACCAAAATGAGTTTGGATGTACTTCGAATTTGAAACACGGGAAATCGTAGAGATATCCAAAGAAGTTAACTCAGAAATATCCTTCAAAATCATCGGTTTTAATTTCTTTTCATCACCTTCTAAAAAGTAAGCGTGCTGGAAATTAATAATGGCTTGCATACTTAGCATCAATGTATTCTGACGTTGACGAATCGCATCAATAAACCATTTGGCAGAATCCAGCTTTTGTTTCACGAACATGACGGCATCTTTCTGCTCCTTAGATTGATTTTCCTTATTATTAGAATAATCATTAAGCATATCAGCATAAGATCGACTGATATGCAAATCAGGAACATTACGTGAGTTTAAGCTCAAGTTTAATTCACCATCTTGCTCTTCAAGAATAAAGTCAGGAATAATGGTTGGAGATGGCTTTGACATTGGATTTACAAAAGCTCCTCCTGGTTTAGGATTTAACTTCAAAATCTCATCAACAGCATATTTAAAATCTTCATCATCCAAATTCAATCGTTTCTGAATTTTCTCATAATGTTTACGAGTAAATTCATCAAAATATTTCTTTAGAATGATATGTGCATTTTTTACGTCTGGGTTATGAGATCCCTTACGTTTAATCTGTAGAAGCAAACACTCCTGAAGATCACGTGCACCAATACCAGCCGGGTCGAAATCCTGAATCACATGCAGCAATTCCACCAGTTCTTCAAATGTCGTATTTATACCTGTAGAGAATGCAAGATCATCAACTATACTATCGATATCACGTCGCAAGTAACCATCTTCATCAATATTACCAATCAGATATTCAGCTAATGCCGCCTTTTCGGGAGTAAGAATCCTCAAACCCAATTGCGTAATTAACTGCTCATGAAAGGTTGTACCTCCTGAGAAAGGAATATCCTCGTGTTTATCATCCTTAGAGTAATTTTGTGCAGCCAGTTTGTATGAAGGGGTATCATCGTCGTCTATATAATCTTCCAATGAAAATTCTTCCTGGTCTTTATCTTTTACTTCGTTATCTTCTTCCTGATAATCATCCTGAATGATTTCTTCACTTCCTCCTTCATCAAGAACAGGATTTTCTTCCAACTCTTTTTTGATTCTTTCTTCAAGTTGCAGAGTAGGAAGCTCCAATAGTTTAATCACCTGAATTTGTTGAGGTGATAACTTTTGTAATAATTTTTGTTGTAGACTCTGCTTAAGCATATATTTTTAAAGACTAATAGTTGTGAGAAAAAGATTCGCATTGATTAACAAATCATCTGCATCTCTTTAAACAATTAAGGTGCCAAAAAACCTAATTGTCATATTCCAAGGCTAAATATAGTTAGAAGAATGCAATCGACACAACCAGAGTATTGAATTGTTCTATCAATTTCACGCTTATTAACACAAAAAAAGTCGGTTCTATGCAGAACCGACTTGAATATATACTTGTGCTTTATTTTTAAAACTCAGCATTTTTAGGTGTACGTGGGAATGGAATAACGTCACGGATGTTAGCCATACCTGTAACGAATAACATCATACGCTCGAATCCTAACCCAAAACCAGAGTGAGTAGCTGATCCAAAACGACGTGTATCTAAATACCAGTCCATTTCTTCAGTAGGAACTCCCATTTCTTTCATGCGAGTTGTCAGTTTATCGTAATCTTCTTCACGTTGCGATCCACCAACAATTTCACCAATACCTGGGAAAAGAATATCCATAGCACCTACGGTTTTTCCATCATCATTCTGTTTCATGTAGAACGACTTAATTTCCTTAGGATAATCAGTCAAGATAACTGGTCTTTCGAATTTCTTCTCAACTAAGTATCTTTCGTGTTCCGATTGAAGATCAGCTCCCCAACCATCAATTACGTATTGGAATTTCTTCTTCTTATTTGGCTTCGAGTTACGAAGAATATCAATCGCTTCAGTATAGGTCAAACGAACAAAATCGTTATCCAATACAAAACGAAGCTTCTCGATAAGTTCCATTGAACGCTCATCAGCTTTCTTCCCTTTTTCTTCTTCTTGTAAACGCTTGCTCAAGAATTCAAGATCGCTCATACAGTTATCCAAAGCATACTTAATCATATACTTAAGGAATTCTTCAGCCAAATCCATATTGTCCTTCAGATCGTAGAAAGCCATTTCTGGCTCAATCATCCAAAACTCTGCAAGGTGACGCGTTGTATTTGAATTCTCAGCACGGAAAGTAGGACCAAAGGTGTAAATATCACCCAAAGCCATAGCTCCAAGCTCACCCTCTAGCTGACCAGAAACGGTAAGGTTAGTCTCTTTTCCGAAGAAATCTTCTTTATAATTAATGCTTCCATCCTCGTTTAATGGTGGATTTTTAGCATCAAGTGTTGAAACTCTAAACATTTCACCAGCACCCTCGGCATCAGAACCTGTGATAAGTGGTGTATGCATGTAGTAGAATCCCTTCTTGTTGAAAAACTCATGCACAGCAAATGCCATTGCATGACGCATGCGAAATACAGCACTAAAGGTATTGGTACGGAAACGCAAATGAGCTTTCTCTCTTAAGAACTCCAAAGAGTGCTTTTTAGGCTGCAATGGGTATTTCTCAGGATCAGCAACACCTAAAACATCAATAGATATAGCTTCCAGTTCAACTGCTTGTCCGCTTCCTGTTGATTCAATAAGTTTACCTTGAACAGAAATAGCTGCTCCAGTTGTAACCTTCTTCAACATGTCCTCATTAAAATTAGGAACATCAACAACGATCTGAATATTATTAATAGTTGAACCATCATTTAAAGCAATAAAATTAATTTGTTTATTACCACGCTTGGTTCTTACCCATCCTTTCACATTTACTTCACTGCCGTACTCTTTCGAAACTAACAGATCTTTGATCTTAATTCTTTTCTGTTCCATTTTTATTCTGACTTAATGAGATTATACCTGCCGGTTAAAAAAAGAAAACCGACAACAAGGCTACAAAAATATAAAAATGCATCCAATTTATGGATGATAATGATAAAATAAAAGAGTCTAAAGCAATGCTTTAGACTCTTAGATTAGAAAATTTACAATTTATTCAACAATTAGGCGACCTCTATATAAGTTTTCACCTCGAATTTCAATGATGTATTGCCCTGAAGCCAAATCACCTCGTTCTAATTCAAAACGATTACTATTAATATCATTCTCAATTAAAACCAGACGTCCATTCATATCGTAAACTGATAAACAATACTGACTGAAATTTGGATTATCAAACTCAATTCTAGATTTGATTTTCATCGGATTTGGAAAAACAGTTAACTTTTTCACATTTAAATCAGGATCATCAATCCCTGTTACAGTTGACTTAGCACCTAAATAGTTAGAACGCGATACGCCATAATTACTATTATATGATTTTAACTGTGAGATATCACAAGTGTACTCATTTTCCACCTCAAGTACATAATAGAAATTCTCTACATTAGGAGGGTTTCTATCGATATACTTAGATTCCGTATTTGATATTGATTCTATTTTCACCATCTCATCTACCGAAGTACCGCGGTAAATATTGTAGGTATTAAACTCAAATCCTTCGTACTTGTTCCAAATTAAATTAATCTCACCATTTATACCTTGATTAGCCTGTAAAAGCATGGTATGATGAATATCACTTATTTGCGATTCAACACCACAAACATCGGTAATGGAAATGGCGTAAGTATGAGAACGAGCAGATGGATCTGACTCCTCGTCAACAATCACACTTGTTTCTTCAATAGGAACATTCTTAACAAGCTCCATAGATGAAATTGAATTGGCTTCCTTATAAATATTATAAGACACAATACCAAGGTCTTTTTGGCGCTCCCAAACAATCTCGTTTTTGTTATCGCTATTTACCGTCACTAAACAAAGTTGTTGGTGCTGGTAAGTATTGAGAGTTTGTAAATCAAATGTAGCTGTGGCCGAACACAAATTTTCATCATAAGCACGAACAAAAAATTCTCCTGGATGTTCAGGATTAACGGAATTTCCGCCTTCTCCTGTAGACCATAGATAAGTATTGAAACCTTCGGTAGCTAACAGTTCCGATTTTCCAGGACAAAAATATTCTCCATGACTAGATGTGATTTCAACTGTTTGTGGTGTGTTTTTCTCAACAATAGTTGCACTCGTTTCAGCTGTACAATCCATAGCATCGCTCACAATAACCGAGTATTCTCCAGCTCCGATTTTATATAAGCGATTACTGGTTGACTTTTCCTCGTCACTCCATAAATAAGTGTAAGGAATTGTTCCTCCTGTAATTATTAAATCAATACCACCAGTATTTTCACCATCACATGAATTAAATATTTGTGATTTAACAGTAAACTCTTCAGGAGCATCAAGTTTGATACTATCAATAGCAGTACAATTATTTGCATCGGTTACAGTAACATGGTAATATTTACCACCTATTAGCGTAGAAATAGTTGAGTCGCTAGTTTGTAGATTGTCATCCCACTTGAATGTAAATGGTGCTTTCCCTCCAATAGGAGTAATTGTAGCTGAACCATCGTTTAAGCCGTAACACGAAACATTGCTCCAGTCGGTAAACTTAAGGTGAGGATCGTGTCCTACACTTACACTTGCAGTAGCAGTACAGTTGTTGGCATCTGTTAAAGTAACGGTATACTCAGCATCTTCGCTTAACCCTTCAACTCTTGCTGTAGTACTCGTACTGTTGTCATCCCAAATAAAGGAATATGGTGCTGTACCTCCAGTTGGAATACAAAGTGCTGCCCCATCGGTTCTACCATTACAAGTCGTATTGAAACCTTCCACATTAGCACGTAATGGAACAGGATCAGTAATTACAACTTCTCTATCAGCTATTAACTCACCATTTGTATTGGTAACTATTAGATGATAAATTCCAGCTTTTAGGTTATCGAAAATATTACTATCCTGGAAAGATTCACCGTTATTTATTGAATATTGATACGGTGCAGTATCACCTGTTGTTGTAATGCTTAGGGAACGATTACCTTCACCAGAACATCCACCATTATTAACAGCAACTAAAACTTCTTCATCAATACATTTTGTGTATCTAATAAGTCCTTTTATTCCTCCATACCAAATACGACCTTTCGCATCATCTTGAATACTTGTAATTGAATTGCCTTTAAAACCAGGTTCTTCAGAATATGAGACCCAATCGGTACCATTGAATTTTAGCATACCAGTATTACCGTAACCATCCCAATAGTTTTCGAAATAGCTAATCCAGATATTGCCATCAGCATCTTCCCCTATAGTATTAATTACTTGATTTGGATCTATACCATGTTGTTCTAGCTTGTAATAGGTCCACTCTTCGTTTTCGAGAATAGCATAGTGTGAATTGCTCGAGACCCAAATTCTATCTTTAATGTCAACAAAAATGTTATTCAAAGAATAGAAATCGTTCCCCATATTCTCTTCAATAGTATAGTGGGTTATGTTGCTACCATCAAACTTCGAAATTGTTTTCTGATATTCGTTTTCATACTTAATCCAGATGTTACCTTGCGAATCGGCATCAATTGCCGAAATAGCGTTGGCTTTAAGGCCGTCCTCAGTCGAATAATTAATAATCTCATTACCCTTCATGCGAGTTAAACCTTCCTCATTGTAAATCATCCAAACGTAATCGTTGACATCGATACTTAGTTTTTTAATCCAGTTAGATTTAAGACCATTAGCTGTATCGTATTTGTCGAAAGTAGTACCATTATATTTGTAAACACCCTGATCGGAAGCTACCCATACTTTAAGTTCTGAATCGGTGTCTAAGTCATTTACTGAACCTTGGAAACCATCTTCATAATTGAATATTTTCCAGTTGTTCCCATCGAACTTTTTAAGGCTATTTTCCCAATTGGAACTACCTACCCACAAGTTCTTTTCTGCATCGAGTGCCATACACTGAACACTTGCATTTGAACCATTGGCTTTGTGCAGTGTGGTCCATTGTTCATTAAAGTATTTACTAATACCATTGTCGCCGTTTGAGAAACCTACCCAAATGGCACCAAATGCATCTTCACCAATAGCAGATACGTAATTTGATGGTAGATCAACATCTTTAATATGAGATTGCCAAACACCTTCGGAGTAATGAAGCAAACCTTCGTGAGTTCCTACCCAAACGTCACCTTCTGTATCGCAGAAAATATCCGAAATATATGTACTAGGTACGTTTAAGCCAGTTTCAACTCGATTCCAGTTATTACCATCAAATTTAATTATTCCTGACTGACCTTCTCCAGTCCTCGATGAACTCATCCAGATATCACCATTGGTGTCTTGAGTCATATTTCTAACATCACCAAGGCTAATGTTGTTCTCATATTGGAAATTCTCCCAATCTTCACCCTGGGTTTTGCTTAAAATTTTATAACGCGAAACGCCAGAATTAGTACTTACCCACACATAGTCATCCTTATCTACAAATATGGATGAGCAATGATCGTCACTTAATCCATCCTGATGTGTAAAGATTGAGAATTTCTCACCATCAAATCGACTCACACCTTTATCGGTTGCAATCCATAGGTTACCATAGCTATCTTCAGCTATGCCCATAACATTGTTTCCTGCCAAGCCATCGGTTTCTTTGTATGGGTGCCACGATCTGCCATCGAACATATTTAGTCCTTTATTGTCGTAGTCGGCACCTAGCCAAATATTACCATTTTTATCTTTATGGATAGCGCTATAGCTAAAATTAGCGTTAATAATGTCCCAATCCTTACCATTATATGATGTCAGTTCGTTTCCGGTTGAAAACCAAATGGTACCTTCAAAATCGGTTTCAATAGCTCTAATGTCTGTGCTATTCAGTTTAATTTCTCCATCTACCGCTGAGAACCCACATAGGTTTTCTTCTAGTAGAGGAAGAACTTTTAAAACAACTGAAGTCTGAGTCATACAAGCCTTATTATCGACAACGTTAATTTTATATAGCTTGTCGGCTTCGAGATTATTAACGTAAGGCGTTGTTTTCTCTATACCTTCCCAATAAAAAGAATATGGAGCATTACCACCAGTGGCCTGAATTGTGGCATCACCATCAGCTAAGCCTTGACGTGATATATTTGTACTGTCAATAACCAGTGCGATTAATTCATCAGGTTGAGTCACCCACGCACTATCTTTATAAACTTTGCCATCAGTATCAGTTACTAGAACATGATACATCCTATCAGCCTCATTTACCAAAACCTTGGAATCCTGAGTGGTATTCTCATCATCCCAAAGATAAGTGAATGGTGCTTTCCCTGATAACATCTCGATTTCGATAGAACCATCATTACCACCGTTACAAGAAATAGCACGAACAATTTTTCTAGAAATGGATTCATTTTCAAAAGCACCTAAATCAACTGCTGATCCAGTTGGGATAGATCTAGCTAAACCACCGAAATCGGTAGTTGGCATATGGTAATCTGTATCAAATATATTGATTGATGCAATACCAGCGCCAACAGAAGGAGATATATCCAACAGGTGAAAATCACCATTTTCAGCATCTACAAAATATTCATCTCTATCAAGATTTGAATCTCCATAAGTGAAATTCTGTAGGTTACTTTCTTCACCAACAATACCTTTTTGTCCATTCTTAATATTCGAGTGATGAATTTCTATGCTTTTACCATAGCCATCCATACCTGTTTCATAAGAAATTTCCTGAGATGAATTATTTCTTAATATTGAGTTCAACACCAATAATTTGCTATCACCATAACTCATTCGAACAGCTTGGTTGTTATTCACCACCGTTGAATTGATCAAAGCTACTTTAGCATTATTCTCCAGGTTTATTACTTCTGTCAAAATACCTGAAGCAACCAAGTTTTTAAATGAGTAATTTCCTTGATTGATTCTTACCCCCTGTTGTCCTCCTTTTAATTCAAGATTATTAAATACAACCTGAGTATTTCCATCCCAGTTACCTTGTACTACAAGAGCCGTATTACCGAAATTTTCGAATGACCAATGTCCAATTTCAATATTTGAATATTGATTCATATTCACAGTACTATGAGCGTTCGACTCACCTTTAAATGTAAGATCATCAAGAACTGCATCAACATAAATATTTTGAATGCTTAAAGCATCTCCTTCATCCGTAGCAATATTATTCTCAAAATGCACATCAGTTACAGAAGCCTTACAATCAGCAATGAAAATACCCCCACCCCTTCGTGCACGATTGTTTTTAACAATTAAACGCTTTAAAGTTGGGTTCGAATTCCGAATCGTAATTCCACCTCCATTATCGTATTCGTTCATCTCTGAACGACCATTCTGAATGGTAAATCCAATCAGTTTAGCATCTCTCGATTCTCCATTTTGAAATGATACAACACTTCCTTTTTCATTACCATCAATTATTGTTTGAGAGACAAAACTCGCATCCTTATCAAGAATATACTTGGAAGCTAAGGTTACATTCTTACCATTAAAACGAATGTTTTCAGTATAAATTCCCGGTTCAACGATAATGGTATCTAAATCACAAGCTCTATCAATTGCTGTCTGAATCAAAGATAAAGGCAGTTCTTCTGAACCTATATTTTCATCATCTCCTTCAGTAGATACAAAATAATACTGTCCTTCACGAGAAAGAATTTCGATCTCCTCAACCAATTCGCAAAATGAATCAGCAACTTTAAGGACATATTGACCAGCCTTTAAGTTGTCAAACATAGCTCCGTCTATGTACGTACCGGTACCTTCTGCATTTTGATAAACATTTGCATTACGGCTTTCTAAATAATCAGTCCCACTTAAAGTCAATTTATAGAAAAAACTCATAGCCATGTCATCAATCGGTTTGCCTCCTGATATGAATAATTCAAGACGACCTGATTTTTCATTCACAGCTGCACATACATGCTTATGCTTTGTAGTAAATCGCAATGGATCTTTAACCTCAATAGAACTCGAAATGATTGTTCCTTCAGTATCCGTTACGCTTACATTGTATACACCTTCTTTAACATTCACCAGGTTCTTATCCGATGATGTAAACTCATCTGGTCCGGTCCAAAGAATACTCTCCACTTCTTTGTTGAAAACATCCAAGGTGATATCTCCACCACATTCTGATAGTTCAATATAGAAATCTCCCACTCCTTTTTCATGCTCAATAGCGCCCAAATCGGGATTTGAACCTGAAGGATTGGGGCGAACAGTTCCGTACACATCAACTGTAGGTGCTGCAAGTGTTAGGTCATCAAAAGTGATTTCTTTTACACCTGATCCAATTGCAGGAGACGATGCAAGTAATCTATAATCGTTATTTAAAGTATCTTTAAAAGAAATATTAGACCCTATTATCCCTTCACCTGCCTTTACAATTACTTTATTATTTTCATTTTGATAATAGTTATTTACAGTCTCAATTCCACCTTGTAAAACACTATGTGCAATATTTAGCTCTCTTTTCCCAAACTCATTCCAACCTGGGTTTATTTGAGTCTCTTTGTTATCGCAAATGATCGAATTTAATATATTAAGTTTTACTTGCTCGCTACCAAATAATACTCCAGATGAATTATTAGCAATTGTTCCATTAATAACATTTACATTCCCAGAATTGATAGACATTCCTGATTGTTGATTTTTAACAATCAGTATATTATTAAAATCTAATCTTGAGTTATTGTACGAATTAATATTACAACCCTCTGAATTGCTATCAATAATTTTAAAATTATTAAAAATCAAATTGTTTTGTGATTGTATAAATAAAGCTGCACTACCAGTTGTTTTCCGTATTGTAATATTATTTAAAACAGATTTTTCGTAGATATTTGATATATATAATCCACTTCCTTGGTTGGCTATCGAATTTTCTATGACAATATCTTCTAATGTATAAAGTCCCTCTGCACAATAGATACCTCCTCCTTGTTCGGCATTATTACTATTAAGAATTAGGTGTCTCATTTGAAATGAATTACCATACCAGCCATTTGAGTATATTCCACCACCAGAATTGCTCCCATATTGGTTATTAGAAGATCCATTTTGAAGAGTAAAACCGATTATTCCTACAGGAGATTCAATCTCTGCAGTATAATCGGGATTAATTACAGCAGGGAAAGTGATGTTGATTACTGAACCTTGTTCATTTCCATCGATAATAGTATTGGTAATATGATCTTTATTTCCATCGATAAGAAACTCAGAACCTAGAATTATATTTTTTGAGAAAGAAATATTTTCTATGTAAGTGCCATCTTTTACAATAATAGTATCACCCGGTTGAGCAAAACCTATCGCCTGTGTAATGGTTAAAAAAGGATCCGCAACAGTTCCACGATTAGAATCATCACCGTTAGGTGAAACAAATATCTTACATCGTAATCCAAATTCTTCTGTACTAGCACAAGCATCTTCATTAGTAACTTTAACAGAATAGTAGTCCTGATCAGCCACAGTGATGGATTGGCTTGTTTCACCAGTATTCCATAGATAAGTGTCAAATCCTGCACCAGCATCAATAGTAGCGTTTCCATCACCCGAACATAAACTTCCACTCACTATACCATCAATTACAGGAGATGTACTCACCTTGCTTATTTCAACTGGGTCAGATGTTAATGAACAACCCACCTCACTTACTCCTGTAACGGTATAATTTCCGGGCTCTTTAACTGTTAGAGAAGTATTGGTTCCTATTGCGACCCCACCTTTATTCCAAGTATAAGATGTGAAATTTCCTGCCGCAACAAATATGGTACTATCACAAATTACAGCTTTAGGAGCTTGGTAATTAAATTCAACTATTAATGCATATCCAGAATATTGTTGTTGTGTAGTCCAAGATCCATCACCGTAATTCATTACGGCATAATCTAAATGCTCCCATTCTGTATCATTTCTAGGTTGCTCGTATTCCCAGTTATCATGAGATATAATATCCCCTGTAATAGTCTTCCACTCTCCTTCTTCTTCTCTATCCGAAATGCCAAGCCAAATGTGATTCATTATATTACCCAAATCTCGTCTTACAAATTCAGATTCTTCATTACTTTCGATAGTGAGTATTTTACCACCTAGTTCATTCGCTCTTTGTTGTGCGTCATTAAATGACATACCATTACTTTCACCATATAAGTAATAATGATTACCATTAAATACCCCTAAATAGTTATAACTAATAATATTATCACCAGTATGACAAATAGTATTATTCCTATTTTCAAATATTTTAGGTTTCTTTATTTCTGATATTTCAACTGTATCATTAGCTACACATTGATCTTCGTTTCGTACCTCAATAGAGTATTTTCCTGATTCATTTGTCAGAATACTACTTGTCGTTTCTCCGGTATTCCATTGCAAAAATGGGTAGTCCCCTTGAATACTTAAATTGGCCTGATCTCCTTCACAAAAGGTTGATTTATCAGCCATAATTTCAATATCAAAAGAGCTAAGTTTTATCTCTTTTGAATCTGTAGCCACACAGCCATAATCATCAGTAGTTGTAACCGAAATAGTTCCTACATCAGTAACCGTAATCTGATCATCAGTGCTACCTGTAGACCAATTGATTTCAGCATAATCCTTATCAAGTTTCAACGTCACATCTTTACCACAGCCAACAATTAAATCTTCTCCAGATGGTAATTCAGCCTTAAAACGTATATTAGGACGAAGTGTAGAAAACACGCCTCCTGAATATTCGTATTTTATATTTGTGGTTGCAAATCTCACCCAAGATGCTTTGTATCCCATCTCAGTCATTCTGAAAATACTGTGTTTTTTCGAATAGCTAGTTTCTTGATTGTTATAATAGGACACATCAATTATCAGGTTACTTGTACCATCCCATAAATAACCTTTCTGATTATTAGCAGAATAGTCATAAAAAGAAATATTAAAATTCTTCCAGCCAGTACTAGGCGTTCCAATCTCATCATTTTCATAGACCCAAGTATCGTTTAAATCTGTATATGATTCACTATTATCTAATCCATTTAATTCTGTTTTAGATGTACTTGCTATTCTTATTTTAAATTCCGCTATTGAAGTACCTGAATTGTTTGCTTTTTCAAGAAAGAAAGCCAACTCTTTTAACTCGCTATTAGCTTCAAGTCCCATTGCCAGTAATTCATCTGCACGGATTAAATATTGTTGGTGACTTGATTTTCTATAAGTTCCCCATGGGGCAGGCAGACTTGTTGAGGCTTCCTCGTTTAACTCTGTTCCATCTCCAATAATAGCATTAATGGTACGTTTGTTTACTGATAAAATATCAACTTTAGGATCGATGACAGTTATAGGTTCTCTTTCCGAATGATATTCAATAGAGTTCTGACAACCATTAGCATCTGTTACCTTTACATAGTAGTTTGCGGTTTCGTTAGCGGTGTATTCTCTATTGGTTCCAACACTTATTAATTCAGAGTATTTATCTTTATCAGACTTAAACCATTCATAAGTTGTGTATTCCTGTGCTGTGCTTAGATTAATTGATTCGCCTTTACAAATACTTGTTTCTCCATTAAAAGAAATATTTGGTGTTGGTTTTGAATGAATTGTAATAATATTTGATTGACGAGTATTACCATTTTTATCTGTTGCTTGAACAGAATACTCACCTGCTTTTTCCACCATATGACCATATCCATCACTAGAGGAGTTTTGATTAGGAGTCGACCAATTGTAAGAACTTAGAAAAGCAAAAGTTCTTACTTGGTTCATCATATTTTCACAATAATCATCTTCATTAGACCATAAATCTAAATCGTTGACATGACCATCAAAATTGGTTTTTAATAAGTATATTCTATTACTGTTTAAGTTGTTATCCCAAGTGTAATCAGCGTACTCATTACCTATTCCGTATATGTTAGTTCCCGAAATAAAACAATTAATTAAATCACCTGGATTATTGCCTCCGAATTTGCGATTCCACAATTGATTTCCCTCAGAGTTAAACTTAGCCATATACTGATCTGTGCTATAACTATTGTCATAAACTGAGCCAACTATAAGGATATCTCCGTTTTCATCTTCAAGAATATCACTTACAATATTCATTGCATATTCAGAATCATTCTTTTGCCAAACAATCTCACCAGAACTATTAATTCTACCAAACCATTTGATATTGTCAGCAACATCTTGAGGGGTTTTTGTACCAGCAAAAAGAATATCACCATTGGCACATAAGCTGATATTTTTAAGATTTGAATTATTATTTTCACCGAGCAAGAGTTCCCAAACCTTATCTCCATTTAAATCATATTTAATGAAAAATGATTCTTGAACCTCGAAGCTACAAGATCCACCCATAATATAACCATCATTGGCAACTGCAATTAGATTAGGGTTTAAGTTATAATTAGTATTATTAAGTTGCAGATTACTTTTAGTCCAAATCTCCTCGCCACTTAAATTAAGTTTTATTAATGAGGCTTGGCTATTTAAGTTACCTACTAGTATATATGCCTCGTTTGCAATTGCTTTAATATTAGTGCAAGAGTTAAAAGTTCCTGTACTCAATTGTTTTTCCCAAAGCTTGTTGCCATCGTCACCTATTTTCTGAACAGTTAACTTCTCGTTACTATGTCCACCTACCACAATGCCATTATCAGCACCCACTGAGATACAAGTTGCTTGAAAATAAGTATCACTTACAAGTGGCTTGTGCCAAATTGTATCGCCTTGGCTCGATATTTTTACAACTGCAAATGGCGATTGAGTTAAAACAAAAAATTCATTGTTTTCGTTCATACAACTAGCCATAGCATTATTGGCTGTGTTATTAGGACTATCAATAATTTTTTCAAAGGTATTCTGGGCTATAGTAGAGCTCCAGAGACCAATTAGAATAAGAAATAGGTAGAATTTTTTCATAAAGGGGATTTTATAATTTGACAATTATTTATTTTTATATTAAATAATCCCGCAATTTAATACACATAACATTCATTATCAATTATCAAACCTGTCAAGTAAACGAACATAAGTAATATAGAATCATTCTATTATTTCTATGGATATTGTTGTAATAAGGATAAATATCACTAAAAGGACACATTGACTAAGTCATTGATTTTATGAATCTAATGTCGGGATGTGTGAAATTGAAGATGTGTAAACTCAGGTTTCTTAATCAGATTAGTATCTTTAGAATCTTAGAACAATACAATAAATATATGATTCAAAACAAGTTAATTCATTCCATAAAGGAAAGTATCCAAAATAATTGGGAGTCTCCAGCTTTTACCAACTACCAAAAAGATAGTCTGACTTTTAAAGAAGTCGCTCAACAAATTCATTGGCTTCATATTCTTTATAAAGAGATGGGGATTAAAAAGGGAGATAAAATTGCGCTTATAGGTCGCAACCTTAACAATTGGGCGGTTACTTATCTGGCCACAGTAACTTATGGTGCCACTATTGTCCCAATTCTACCCGATTTTAACTCCGGGGATATTCATCATATTATTAATCACTCTGAAGCATCATTACTTTTTTCAACAGAGAATATTTTCAACAAAATTGATGATTCTAAGATTAAGAAGATAAAAGGTATACTCTCTTTAAACGATTTCTCTATACTCTGCACTTCATGTGATAAGCTGGAAAAAGCAGTAAAAGTAAGTCATGAAAAATCTAGTCAGAACACCTTGAAAAAGGATGAGTTGAATTATGCTGATCCTAAAGAAAATGAAATAGCTGTGCTGTCTTATACTTCAGGTACATCAGGATTCTCAAAAGGCGTCATGTTAACTTATCGTTGCTTACACTCCAATGTACAAATAGGTTTCGATCATATCGATTTGAGACCGCAAGATAAAGTCGTTTCTTTCCTACCTCTGGCACATGTTTTTGGTTGTATGTTCGAATTCTTAACCGAATTTTGTTGTGGTTGCCATGTGATTTTCCTTTCCCGAGTTCCGACCCCGCAACTTATAACCAAAGCTTTTCAGGAAGTCAAACCTCGACTAATTTGCCTGGTTCCACTTATAATGGAAAAAATTTATAAGAAGCGAATATTACCAGCCTTAGAAAGTCGTCGTGTTAAACTAATGCTGAAAGTTCCTATTCTGGAAAAGAAAGTTTACAAGAAAATTAAAAACACACTAATCGAAACTTTTGGTGGCCAATTTATCGAAGTTATTATAGGTGGAGCTGCCTTAAGTAAAGAGGTCGAAGATTTTCTAAAAAAGATAGATTTCCCATTTACGGTTGGCTATGGTATGACCGAATGTGGACCATTAATCAGTTATAGCCCAAGTGAACAATTTCGTGCTCATTCTTGTGGCCATGTAGTCGACAGAATGCAAGTTCGAATCGATTCAGAGGATCCTTTAAATATTGTTGGTGAAATTCAAGTTAAAGGCGATAATGTGATGACGGGTTACTACAAAAATTCTGATGCAACATCTGAAGCTATAACAGAAGATGGATGGCTAAAAACAGGTGATTTAGGTGTCGTGGATCAAGATGATATCATTTATATCAAAGGTCGAAGTAAAAACATGCTTTTGGGTCCATCAGGACAAAATATATATCCAGAAGAATTAGAAGCAAGGTTAAATAACCTACCTTTTATTCAAGAGTCAATTATCACCGATGATAAAGATCACAAATTAATTGCTTTGGTTTATCCGGATTATGAAGTTTGCGATGCAGAAGGATTAACCAAGGAGGAGATTCAGGAAGCATTCGAATCGGATAGAAAAATTTTAAACAAGGCTTTACCTTCTTATATGAACGTATCAAGAATTATTCTTTTTCCGGAAGAGTTTGAAAAAACTCCCAAACGAAATATTAAGCGATTCCTTTATACAGAGATGTATCATTAGAAGCTAAACTTTAATTGTTTTTTTAAGCAGCTGCATATAAAATGTAGCTGCTTTTTTTTATCCTAAAAAGAACAATTATTAGGATCTGGAATATGAAAAAGAACAGATAATTTTTCTAAAAAAAAATGAAAATAAATGCAACCTTTTTATTTAAACAAAGTATAAGTACTCATAAACCTTATTAGAATTATACCTTAGAATATGGTTAGTATTAAAGTTTATAGAGAACATTGAGTATCGTTTTTATTTTTTCATGCAATAGATTACATATGATTCTAATAAGCAAGTATTTACAACAGTTTTTGAGGAAATCAACAGTTTTGTTCACATTTAGTTAACATACTGTTGATTTTTTCTTATTAAATATTCGAAACAATACTTTGGATATTTGATTCGCCTCTTTGTATGAAAAAAATATCCCACCTAAACAATTTTACTTTTAAGTACTGAAATCAGATCTTCCAACACTTTATCAACACTCTGTTAATAGTAAATCATAAGTTTATTTTCAAAAACACACCTTATTAACAGATTGTTCATAACACCCATAATCAACTCTAAAACAAAGCGCCTATATTAACACTCCCTGTTAATAGCCTGTTATTAGACTTATTTACTCTTGAAATCCAATAAAAGTTGTTTTCAATTACCAACATTATCAACAGGATATTATAATCATTATATTTTTTAGAAAAATTAAAAGAAAAGATAATAATATAATAAGTGTTGATAAAGGGATATAAAGAGTGGATAAGTGTAAAATCTGAAAAAAGGAAGTTTGAGTTAAAATGAAAGAAAATAAACAAAAAAGCTTTTTAAAAAATCAGTTATATTTGAGTTGAAACTAAATTGATAAATTGAATTTATATTGATGAATTTAGTATCTTGCATAACACTATTCTAAACTGAACAAAAGAATGAGCTGGGAAAATAGAAACTTTAAATTGCTATTGGTGGAAGACAACAAATTGAATCAAATTGTTGTGAAGTTTAGTTTAAAAAAATTTGGCTACGAAATTGTAACTGCCAATAATGGTATTGAAGCTATTGAGGAATTCAAACAAGGCGAATTCGATTTTATCCTAATGGATGTGATGATGCCAGAGATGGATGGCTTAGAAGCAACCAAACACATAAGAGGATTTGAAAATGGCAAAGAAATTCCAATTATTGCTCTAACTGCCGATGTGATTACAGCCACAGCAAATAAGTGTAAAGATTGTGGGATGACTGCTCATATGTCAAAACCTTTCGAGGTAGAAAAACTTTTTGAGATTCTTGAAAGTTTAAATCTATAAATGAAAATTATTGATACTTTTTATCTCATTTGTGATTTTATATCGAACAAATGAGACTATTTTTGTGCTTTGCAATTTAGCCTATACTAGCTATTTAAAAATGCTTTTATAATACTTAATAAATGGATGATAAGCTCGATATAAGAAATCAAGACATTAAGGATAAGGAGATTGATATCGATCAAAAATTAAGACCTTTACGTTTTGAGGACTTTAGTGGCCAACAAAAAATTGTTGAAAATCTTGACATTTTTGTGAAAGCGGCTAAAATGCGTGAAGAAGCTTTGGATCATGTTTTACTCCACGGACCTCCAGGTCTTGGTAAAACAACTTTATCAAATATTCTTGCAAACGAATTGGGAGTTGGCATTAAAATCACATCGGGACCTGTTCTGGATAAACCTGGAGATTTAGCTGGACTTTTAACAAATCTTGATGAGAACGAT
>Ga0209272_10001135_pt1 | contig 17699 bp, 13 predicted proteins | sample tdDd002_FD_187125 | JGI IMG/M metagenome (GOLD analysis project Ga0209272, IMG submission 187125) | Marine sediment microbial communities from the Atlantic coast under amendment with organic carbon and nitrate - tdDd00.2 (SPAdes)... | ecosystem: Environmental > Aquatic > Marine > Coastal >... | reverse complement strand
AGCAACAAGATTTATCTGAGAACGATTCTTCAGTTCAATATATTCAGCAACAATTTGAGAATAATAGATCGGATCGATACGTGGCGAACGAATCACAGATCCAAAAGTAATAATATAGCTTCGGTCAACTTTGATATTATGTCCATTCAAGAAAAGGTTATACTCTCCAAAGTATTTAATCAAATAGGTCTTTGTACTTTCTATACGAAGCACAAAAACACGACCTCTTAGTTTAGGTTCATAAATATGCCTGACCTGATCATCTTGAAAATCCTCATTAGAATCAATCAAGAGTAAATGCTCATTGAAAGGAATAGAATATTCATCACCCAAAATAAATTTTTGGGCTAATTCAAATTCTTTCGCCGAAATTTTAAACGATGCCGCTACGGTATGAACAAAATCTAATACTTCATCACCTATAAATTCCGAATCATCAATAAACTCAAGCAATTGAAGCATGATCCAAACCTTCTGTTCCTGATCTACCTCTTCCAAAAGATCGATACAAACAGTATGAATCTGCCTATGTTTGATCATGATATAATCGAAGGTTCCTGTATCGTAATAGGATTCTTTTAAATAAGTGTTGAAATCATTCAAATATCGCTCCTGCCATTCTTGTGTAAATCGTGTTTCCAGGTAATTAGAAACGACATCGCGTGCAGCCAATTCAAAACCTTGTTTTTGCTCATCAACAATGATGGCAAACAATTTCATTAAAGCATTTAAAACTGATTCGTTCATTCGTGTTTTTTAGGGACAGCAAGACTTTCTATTGTAAGAGCTCTAATTTATATAATTTAAAAGAAATATCCTGCCCATATGCTTTATGAAATATCAATGAATATATAAATAACTGAATATAAACAAGCTACCAAACGACTAGTTAATTTGATTCAGTTGGCTGGTGCAAACGTTTTCATTAATTAATTCCATTTTTTTCTTGCATGATAAAAAAATCCCGCCTACATTGCGTTCATCAAATAAGACAAAATGACTGTATTAAATTCATATTTCTGGTTCTATTTTTACTTTATCAAATGATAGAGCGGAACCTGATATGTAAATATTACAACAAAATATTTTAAAGGCTTCGCAAATTGCGAGGCCTTTTTTTTTTAACACAAAATTTCAATACAACAGATGAATACAACAATGTCATATAACTATTTCTTTTATTTCTGGTTCTTCTATTTTAGAAGCATCCCGAGACTGTATGGCATTATCTGAACTAAAGAATAACAGAAAAATGTGCGAAGCGTCTCGGGGAAATCCTCGAGACGCTTTTTTTATTAGCCAAAATTATAAAACAACCATCAGAATCAATTTACAATGCAAATAGCAATACAAGGAGTAAAAGGTGCATTCCACGAAGTGGCAGCTCGAAATTATTTCGGAAATGATATTGACATATTACCAAAACTTCACTTTTCAGACTTGGCAGAATCAGTCAAAAATGGAGAATGTGATTATGGTATAATGGCCGTTGAAAACACCATTTCGGGTACTATTCATGCCAACTTAAACCTAATACGTGAACACAAATTGGTGGTGTGCGGAGAAGAATATCTTAGAATTAAGCAAAATTTAGTGGCTAAGAAAGGAACGAAGATCAGCGATCTTGATGAAGTTCATTCTCACTATATGGCTATTAACCAAACAAGAAAATTCTTTAAGCAACACCCCAATGTTCACCTTGTAGATTCAATTGATACAGCTCTAAGTATGAAAGAGATTGCAGAAAATGATCTTGATAATAGAGGTGCCATAGGAAGCCTTTTAGCAGCTGAACATTACGATCTTGAAGTACTTGCAGAAAGTATTGAGACCAATAAAAAAAATTACACTCGCTTTCTTATTTTAAGAAATGATGAAAATTGGAAAAAACAGCCTGCCAATAAAGCTTCAATGGCCTTGATTCTTGATAATCATCAGGGAAGTTTAGCTGAGATTCTATCAATCATTTCTTCACACCATATCGATTTAAGCAAGATTGAGTCAGTCCCTTTGGTTGGAGAACCCTGGCATTATCAGTTTTATCTGGATGTTCTTTTCAATGATAAAGCGAGTTATCAAAACATGATAGCTGAAATTAGTAAGAAACTCGACAGACTTGAAATCCTTGGTGAATACACCAATGGCAATCAATCATATTCAAAAATACATCACCATGACAATTAGAACAGCCAATAGATTATCGCAAGTTGAAGAATATTACTTCTCCAAGAAATTGGCTGAAGTTGCTCAACTCAAAGAAGATGGAGCCGACATTATCAATTTAGGTATTGGTAGCCCTGATATGGCTCCTCACCCAGATGTAAAAAAAGAATTGGTAAATGCCTGTGATCAAAGAGGCAGTAACCATTATCAATCATACAGAGGTCTGGAGTCATTTCGTAAAGAAATTGCAAATTGGTACAAGTCAATATATAATGTGAATTTGAATCCTGCCAATCAGATTCTGCCGCTAATGGGGTCAAAAGAAGGCATCATGCACGTTTCAATGGCTTTTTGCAATCCAGGCGAGACGGTTCTTGTTCCAAATCCATGCTATCCTGCTTATTTATCAGCAGCCAAACTTTTAAATATAAAGCTCAAATTTTATAATCTAAAAGAAGAGAACAACTGGTTACCCGATATGGAGGAGATTGAATCACTATGCGATGAGTCTTGTCGAATGATCTGGACCAACTACCCTCACATGCCGACTGGTGCAAATGGAAATATGGAAGTCTTTAAACAACTGGTTGATCTGGCTAAAAAGAAGAATATTCTTGTTGTTAATGATAACCCTTACAGTTTGATATTAAATGACAAACCAGAGAGTTTGCTGCAGGTTGAAGGTGCTAGTGAGTATGTATTGGAAATGAATTCATTGAGCAAATCCCACAATATGGCAGGCTTTAGAGTGGGCATGCTTTGCGGATCGGAAAAAAATATCAATCACGTCTTAAAAGTGAAGAGTAATTTCGATTCGGGCATGTATAAACCCATACAGTTGGCAGCGAGTAAAGCGTTGGCATTGGATTCAAGCTGGTATAAAGAGCTAAATGTAAGCTACCAGAAACGTAGAGATTTGGTTTGGAAGCTGGCCGATAAGCTAAATTGTAATTACCAAAAGGATAGTGTAGGCATGTTTGTTTGGGCTAAAATCCCAGATGAGTTTGACTCAGGAGAATCTTTCTCTGATCACCTACTCTACAAAAAGAATGTATTCGCTACACCAGGTATTGTATTCGGTCAGGAAGGAAAAAAATACATTCGATTTTCACTCTGTGCCACAGAAGAAACCATTTCAGAAGCCATCGATAGATGCTAAAACAGTTAAAGAGTAAAAAATGAAAATAGGAATAATAGGTCTCGGTTTAATAGGTGGTTCAATAGCCACAGATTTACGAAAACGTGGTTTTGCTTCTAAAATATTAGGCCACGATTCAAGCAAACTTCACGCTGAAACAGCCTTAAAGTTTGGCTTGATCGATTCGGTTAGCACAATGGATGAGCTAATTGAAGAAAGTGAGTTAATTGTATTGGCGATACCAGGAGATGCAACGCTCAAACTATTACCTAAAGTGCTAGATAAAGTTAGCACACAGGTTGTTTGCGATGTAGCCTCCATAAAGAGTCAGATTTGTGAAAGAGTCAAGTATCATCAAAATCGAAAGCAATTTGTAGCGACTCACCCCATGGCCGGGACAGAGCATTCTGGGCCTTGGGCTGCAAAAGCAGGCCTATTTGATGGGAAAGCAACTATATTTTGCGATGCAGAAGATAGTGATGAAAACGTCCTACAAACGGTGCACAAAATGTATGAATATCTTAATATGCGAGTGCTTTATATGAGTGGTTTCAATCACGATGTACATGCAGCCTATATTTCGCACATTTCGCATATCAGCTCCTTTGCTTTAGCTCTAACCGTTTTAGAGAAGGAAAAAAATGAAAAAAATATTTTTGACCTGGCTAGTGGAGGTTTCGATTCAACCGTACGTTTAGCTAAGAGTGATGCCGAAATGTGGGCACCCATTTTCAACCATAACGCTGACAATGTTTTAACGGTTCTCAACACCTATATCGAGAGTTTAAACCAATTTAAAACAGCCATCGAAAATAGAGATCGAGATGATTTAGTCAACATGATTTCGAAAGCAAATCGGATAAAAAGAGCACTAAGAGAGTAAGACCACAGGAAAATTATTAGTTCATATTTTAATTAGTGATTAAAAATTGCTAACTATCAGCCAAATTACAGAAGAAAATGAAAAGTAAGTTAGATTTAAATAAGATTGAAAGACCATTAATTATTGCTGGCCCATGTAGTGCCGAAACCGAAGAGCAGGTTCTAAACTCAGCTCGTCTTTTAAAAGAAGAAGGTATCGGTATTTTCCGTGCAGGTATCTGGAAACCTCGTACCCGACCAAACTGTTTCGAAGGTGTAGGACGTGAAGGTCTTGAGTGGATGAAAACGGTTCAGAAGGAAACTGGTTTACAAACAGCTACCGAGGTTGCCAATGTCAATCATGTTTTCGATGCGCTTAAGTATGGTGTAGATATCTTATGGGTTGGAGCACGTACTTCAGCCAATCCTTTTGCCATGCAGGAAATTGCTGATGCTCTGCAGGGTGTTGACATCCCTGTCCTGGTTAAAAATCCTGTAAACCCTGATGTTGAACTTTGGATGGGGGCATTAGAAAGATTAGAAAAAGCAGGCATCAAACAACTAGGAGCTATTCACCGTGGTTTCTCGAGCTACGAACATAGTATCTACAGAAACATTCCACAATGGCAGATTCCTATTGAGCTAAAAAGACGTATGCCTGATATGCCGATTATTTGTGATCCTAGCCACATTTGTGGTAATCGCGAACTATTGCAGTCGGTTTCTCAAAAGGCCATGGACCTTAACTTCGATGGCTTGATGATTGAAACACATCCGACTCCTGATGAAGCCTGGAGTGATGCTAAGCAGCAAATTACACCAAAACAATTGACTCATCTTCTTAAGAGTTTAGAGTTACGTGTAGAAAATCCGGATGGTATTTCTCTGGATACGCTTGAAGATTTGCGATTCAAAATTGACCAATACGATAATGAGGTGATGGCTATTCTTCAAAAGAGAATGGAAGCTTCTAATGGAATTGGTCAATATAAAAAAGCCAACAATATGACCATTCTTCAATCTGGCCGTTGGGAAAGTATTTTAGAGAAGCATTTAGCTCAATCTAAAGACACCAATCTTAGCGAGCGATTCATCAGCAAGCTTTTCAAAGCGATTCACGAAGAATCTATTGCACACCAGACAGAGATTATGAACGAAAAGAAGTAAACTTTACTTCATTAAAATAACAAAGAGGATATCTGCAAAAGTTGCGGTATCCTCTTTTTTCATTCCTAGCTTTAATCTGGCTAGGATTCTATTTGAATTATCTCTAAAAGGTTTCACGCCAATATCGCTAAGGATCACACAAAAAAAACGCAAAGGATAAGGATTGAGATCTTAAACTTTGCGTTCTTATATATTTTCTCAGCGTACTTTGCGTGAAATAGAATACAAAAAATTAGCGCTTACAGATAAAGTAAGGATTCAATAAATCAGCCTTATTGTAAGCTAAATCTTCTCCAGATCCGAGTTGTTTAATAACGGCTCCCGAAGCAGAAACGATGGCATGTCCTGCAGCAATATCCCATTCCATAGTCGGAGCATAACGTGGGTACACATCAGCAGATCCTTCAGCAATTAAACATAGCTTCAGTGAACTTCCCTTTGAAACCATCTCAACCTCATCCCCATTATCTCGTAAGGATTCAATAAATAAACGTGTTTCTTCATTCATATGCGATCGTGATCCTACAACACGAATGCCCCTTCTCTCCTGCTCTAGTGGTAATTTCTTGGATGCAGACATCAAATCTTCAAGTTGGGTATTTTCTGAAATATCATCACATCGGAAGGCACCTAAAAGCTCATCGGCAAAATAAAGCTGCTTGTAGACCGGCACATAAATGACACCAGCAACCGCTTTCCCATCTATAACCAAAGCAACATTAACAGTAAACTCGTCGTTACGCTTGATAAATTCTTTGGTTCCATCCAATGGATCTACGATCCAACATTCTTTCCAAGCTTTACGTTCCTCGTAAGGTAGGTGTGTCCCCTCTTCACTCAAAACCGGGATATCAAATTGGTCCAAAACCGAAACAATAGCATTGTGTGCTCTTTGGTCTGCAATGGTCAATGGACTATCATCCGATTTTAATTGTACATTAAAATCATCTGACTGGTAGACATCCAATATCTCTTTCCCTGCTTTTATACAAGCCTCAATGGATGCACTTAAAAGCTCTTTTCTATAGTCTTTATTCATCTTATCGTAATCTAAAATTAATCGGCATACTGTAAGATACCTTCACTGCCTTTCCATCCAGTAAACCAGGTGTCCATTTGGGCATATTTCTGGCAACTCTCAAAGCCTCCTCATCAAGATAATGATCAACACTCCTTCGAATGTGTTCATTAATAATATTACCATTTTCATCCACAATGAAATCGACAACAACACAACCTGTTATTCCGTTTTCTTGTGCTATTCTTGGGTATTGAACCGAAGATCCAATATATCTTTGTAAATCCGCGTCTCCTGTTTTAAATTGAGGCATCACATCTACAGTTTTAAATACGTTCTTTAGATGCAATTTACCACCATACATCCACACTTCATTTGATTTAACCTGATTGTTTTTATATCGACTTATCGATTGCAACTTACCCGATTTATAATAGTTTGTTACTTGTCCTTCCCAGTGTGGAACGATAAGTGTTCTGGATAAGCCTTCTGTTAGCATGTTCCCATTTTTATCGTAATCCTTGATATGAAATCCATATCCCAGATTCTCAAATACTCTATAAATAAATCTGTTGGTAGATAAGCCCTTAAACTGAGATTTAATGATAATTACAGAGTCATTTTCAAAACTAGCGATCTTATCATTAAAAGATTTTATCCATTTATCTTCAGTTTTTCTATAAGTCGATATTTTAAATCTATTTTCATTCTTTTCTTTTATTGAAATATATCGAATCGCATCTTCCTTACCCAAGGCAGGCTTATTGTTTGCCTTATAGTAAATCGTTGTATCGTTTTGGGAATATCCCAAATGGAATAGAAAGGTAAAGCTTATAAAAAGTAAAAATGATCTCATCCTTGATCTAATATTATTATGTGAGTAAAATTTGGACGAAACTAAATAAATTATTTAACAAAAATAATGTTTTTAAACGAGCTTTCTAATAGAAGTAAATATAGGAAAGTATGGAAACACAAACGATCATATAGATAATAGTTAGTGGAAAACCAATCTTAAAGAAATCACCAAACTTATAAGCACCAGGACCATATACCATCAAATTAGTCTGATAACCTATAGGTGTCATGAAATTGGCCGCTGCAGCAAAGGCAACAATCAACACAAAAGGCTCTGGGTTTAAATGCAGATTTAGTGCCATACTCAATGAGATTGGAAAGATAATGGCAACGGCAGCTTTATTGGTCACATAGGCAGCCAAAACAGTTGTTATCAAATAAATTCCAAAAAGAATACCAACTCGTCCCAATGGTATAAAGACGGATATGAGTAAATCAGCAACCAATTCAGCAAGTCCTGATTTGATCATAGCTGTACCAAAGGCCAGCGACAGGGCAATAATCATGGCCAGATTGAAATCAATACTGGCGGCAATATCCTTTGGATTAGTAATCTTAAGTGCCAGGATCACAATAATCATCACAATCAGAGTCATGAAAAGTGGCACAATTTTTAGTGCTGATAGAATCACCGCCAAAATAGTACCTCCCAATAACAAACCGATCTTATAATTTTCTTGCTTACGATATTCCTTCACCTTAGAGATAAAGTAGAAATCCTGAACGCGTTGTGTTCTTGCCGTAAAATCGTCTCCTCCCAAAAGAAGAAGCACATCACCGGCTCGTACTTTAACATCACCAATCTTTCCGGACATACGCTCTCCATTTCGATGAATGGCAATAACAGCCGCATCATATTTGCCACGGAAATTGGCTTCTTTTACTGTCTTAGATATCAGGGTTGAATTATGTGAAACCACAATCTCAACCACCTCAAGTTGCTTTTTATGACTCAACATCCCAACCGTAGGCAAGGTCAATCCTGAATTGGCAAGAATCAAATCGGCAATAGTCTCTGTTGCTCCTGCAAAGAATAAACGATCCCCTTCTTCCAGGATAAATTCGGAAGAAACAGCTGCAACTTTTCTGTTATTCCTCTTGATTTGAAACAGGTATAAGCCTTGCAGATTTCGCAGATTTGCCTCTCCAATTGTTTTCCCATTCAAATCAGAACCAGGACGCACGTGTGCCTCAACAATATACTGACGTGAATTCTCTGAAAATTTATCCAGAGTATCAGCATTATCAGGTAATAGTTTCTTCCCCACAAGTAAAATGTAAGCTGAGCCGATAAACATCATCGGAATACCCACATAAGCAAAGTCAAACATATCCAATGATTCCAGACCAGGAATAATATTCTGATCCACAACCATACCATTTACAATCAGGTTGGTCGAGGTTCCAATCAGCGTGATACAACCACCTAAAATGGCTGAATATGAAAGAGGGATTAGAAGTTTTGAGGGTGATATTTTATTTCGCTTACTCCATGAGTGCACATAGGGCATCATGACAGCAACCAAGGGCGTATTATTTAAGATAGCAGAGAATCCACCTACAAGAAGCATCATTCTCGCCATAAATTGGCGATAGGTTTTTGCACGTTGAAACACCTTATCAAATAGGTTCTCAACTATACCCAAATCTCGAATAATATCACCAATCAAGAGCAGCATTAAAATCACCACAACCTGATCATTGGCAAAGCCACCCATAATTTCAGATGGTGTAAGCACACCGAATATTCCGAGTGTCACAACACCAATCAGGAAAGTGAAAGCAGGCCCAATCCATTCCTTATAGAAGGACAGAACAATAAAAATTAAAACAATTGATACAACAATGGCATCAAAACTGAGCATATAGTAGAATTTATAATAGTGCTTCTTAAAAGCTTCAAATGAACTAATTAGGCGCAAAATGCAGACTTCACAGCATTACGCAGGTATTTTAAAATACGAATATACGAAAAAACTAAGGTGCAATACCCTATTCTTATGCTTATTTAAGATCAATATAATTAAGACATTGTATTAGTCATAAGATTAACACAAACACTTAATGAATTCATTATCTGACAATAAGAGAAACAAAATTAAGACTCCTATTTTTTCACACAAAGAGCACCTGGGCAAGAGGGAGGGAATGTTCGTAATGTATCATGTCCCCTGGGCTCAAATATAAATAGGGGATTAAAGAGAATAAATGTAATTTTGCTGCCCTAAAATTACAATGATGCAAGCTGTAAACAGACCTCATATAAAAAGTAAATTTCAAGACAAAGACATACAAATTCTTAACAAGGAAGTTGTACTGCCACTTGAATCTATTCTTCCCTATTGGAATCCAAAAGAATTCAACGCTTACTGCCAAACAGGCTGTGAGAATTTTTCGAAGAAATGGACCTGTCCACCCCACTGCCCTCCCTTTAAGGAATATGCAGCGGATCATACCCACATCAAATTGATTTTATACAAGACAGATTGTGATCAATTCTCCTTTATAGAATCGGAAGAAAGAGCATTAACAGCTTATAATTTTGCCAAAGATTTATTGCAACAGAATTTGAGAAATGCAGAAACTGAATCCGAACGCTTTATTGGTCCCAACTCATGTGAAATCTGCACCATCTGCAAGGCTGCACAAGCTGATGCTTGTCACCTGCCCCACTTGATACGCTACAATTTGGTCGCCTTTGGTTTTAATGTCACGAAAATAATGGAAGACTTATTCCAACATGAACTTGAGTGGGCCAAGGCCGGACAAGTTCCCAATCATGTTAGCTCGGTAGGAGCAATTCTATTTAAGAAATAAAACATCTAGCATTTTTTGTAAATTACATGCCCTTAAAAAAAACTCATACATATGCGATACTTCAGCTATACACTTCTAGCCCTTCTAATTTCAACAATAGGGATGGCTCAAAAAACCTGTTGCAATCAAGCCAATCCACTTAAAACTGTTATTTATTCACCTGAATTGATTAGCGATCAACTTTCACCAAAAGTGAATGAACAATCAGGTATGGTCTGGCATAAGGATTTGTTTTGGGTGATTAACGACAGTGATTGCAAGCCTGAATTGCTTGCTTACGATATGAAAGGGGAACTGAAAAAAAACCTTAGCATTAGCAATGCCAGCAATAAGGATTGGGAAGATCTGGCGGAAGATGAGAACTACATTTACATAGGTGATTTTGGCAATAACAGGGGCAAAAGAAAAGACTTACGCGTTCTTCGTGTTTTAAAATCCGCCATGGAGACGCAAACTGAATTAGAAGTTGATTCCATCACATTTGCCTGGTCAGATCAGCAAAATTTTGAAAATCGAAATATGAAACATGATTTCGATTGTGAGGCCTTTTTTGCTTATGGGGATTCCCTTTATTTCTTCACAAAGAACTGGGCAAACAAAAAAACTCGCTTATATAGCATGTCTAAACTACCTGGTGATTATCAGTTAAAACCAATAGCTGAATTCAATGTGGATTTTATGGTGACCGGGGCAGACATTACTGCCGATGGTAAAACTGTCGCTTTAGTGGGGTATAAAAATTATCGTACCTATATGATGCTATTTACAAACATTGAAGGTGAAAATTTCTTCTCAGTAAATGCTCTACGATTAGACCTTGAATCTCTGGGAGGAGCCCAAACCGAAGGTCTGGTTTTCACCGACAAGAATGAGCTCTACATCAATACCGAGGAAACTAAACAGCCGCAAGCCGTTTATAAAGTGGATTGGATGAAGTTTCTAAAAACTAAAAAATAACTGAACCACTAATTGACACTAATGAGCACTAATTTAAAATGATACTCAATAATTCGTAATTCATCATTCGTAATTAACTAGACTGAATTTCTGCTGGCATTAATATTCCCGTAAACAGACCTAACCACCATTTTTTCGAAAATACTTTTGCTAGCCGTATCCTGCCCCAACTTTTGCAATGCATATTGTTGAATCACCAATAGGGGTAATACGATGGCTTCCCGGTTTTCTATAGATCGTTTTGAGATGGGTTCATCCGCCATCAGTTCATCGTACTCCGTGATTTCAAGTATCATCTTTCTTGATAGCTTATATTCATCAAACAGAATGCGCCAAAAATCTCTATACGCCTCATTTTTTTCCATATAAGCAGTCAGTTCAAAATAGCATTTCGACAAAGACATCATACTGTTTGAAATCAAGGCCTTAAAATATGGCACCTCTTTGTATAAAACCTTTAAATCCTCCAATCGATTCTGATCTTTTAGGCTTTTCAGAGCCGTACCGATGCCAAAGTAACCCGGAATATTTTGTTTCAATAAACTCCAGGAACCCACAAATGAAATGGCTCTCAAATCGGTCAATTCCAGTTGCTTCTTTTGCCCACGTTTTACGGGTCGGCTTCCAATCTTAGCTTTTGAATAATATTTTAAAGGACTGACATTCTCCAAATAAGGGATGAACATCTCATGCTGCTTCAGGGCGTCATATTTCTTAAAACTCAATTCACTTAAATCTTCCAGCAAGCCTCTGGAGGCTTCTGAAATGGTGGCCTCGTCATGATAGGTGAAATTATATAGCCCAGCTGATATCAATTGCTCACAAGAGTATTGAAATTGGTCTTTTGTACCATAAGTACTGGTAATGGTTTGACCTTGTATGGTCAGCTGAATCTCTTCATTGGATATTTTAGCGCCTTGCGATGCATAGAATCGATGGGTCTTTCCACCTCCACGAGCTGGCGGTCCTCCCCTGCCATCAAAGAAAATAGATTTGATCTGATACCTCCCACATAATGCGGTCAAGGTTTCTTTGGTTTTGTATATGGACCAATTCGCCTTTAAGTAGCCGCCATCTTTGGTTCCATCAGAAAAGCCCAGCATCATGCATTGTTTCTTATTTCTTCGCTTCAGATGTTTAGCATACAGATCCGTATTAAATATCTCTTCCATAATTTGACCTGCATCGCACATACCTTTCATGGTTTCAAATAAGGGGACAATATCAAAATTGATATAGCTGATATCATTAGTCGTCCATCTGAATAAAGCAAAGACAAAAAGTATGGAAAAGATATCCTCAGAGTTGCTGATAATATACCTGTGACAGCCTTGTTCTCCATTCGAGGTTTGAATGGAAGGGAGTTGAATGATATTGGCTATCGTATCGGCAATAAGTGGGTCATCCGCATGAAAGTTAGACAAATCAATTTCCTGCGTCAGAAGAATATTTATGAGTTCCTCTGTTGATAGTTCTTCAATGGTCGCATTGATTAACCCCTCTTCCTTCAAAATATAATTAATCACTTGCTTATGTACGGAATGATCCTGTCGGATATCGAGACTGGCAAAATGCGTTTTGAAAATACTTACTTTGTCAATCGTATTTTGAAGATCGGTTAAATACAAAGCGTTATACTTTTCCTGAATGATCTTTTTAATCTCCAGCAAGGGATCTAATATGGATCGGTATGGCAGACAATAATCGGCATTAAACATGGCCAGATAAAGTTTATCTCTAAGCGCTTCAATTTTCTCATCAACATGCTTAAAAGTGATTTTACTGCAAAGTCGCTTAACATCTGAGTAATAACATTTCATTAAAGTCATTCTTAGCTCATTTGCCACTTCTCTGGTTATCTCACTTGTCACGTAAGGATTCCCATCTCTATCGCCACCGGGCCAAAAACCTAAGGAAACAATCTCCGGATTATCTAAATTCTTCACTTTACACTTCATTCGGCTATAGAGTTCCCCAATAGCCTGGTAATAAACATTTTTGCAGAAATAGATAATATTTTTGGCTTCTTCGAGAGGTGTTGGACTTTCTGTATTGATGAGTGAGGTTAAGCCCAATTGATTCAACAATAAATCAATCTCATTCACGTCGTTCTGTACAATCTGCCCCCTTAGTTCACTCATAATATCGAGCACAGCTGGCTGATAAAACTGAGTGGGATGTGCCGTTAGGACGATTCGGACTATAAAGGCGTCCAGCTTTTGAAAAATATTAGCCCAATGACCACCGTTCTTGGTTTGACTCATCAAATCAGATAGTCGTAAATCGTCTACATCTTCGCGAATTGTAGGTAAAGCGGCGTCTTCAATGCTATCAAACAAAACAACCTGACGCTCAACGTAAGAAATGATTCGAAACAAGAAGTCATTCCTCTCATCTTCAGTCTTAAGATTGGTGTGTGTATCAAAAAAAGAATCTATGATTTCGATGGGACTTTTAGATGCACTTAAGCTTTCCTCGCAATAGGCAGAAAGTATAGGCAGAAGTTGACCAACATCAACCCCTTGATAAGGCAAATTGAGAAAGAGGCTGTTATAGACCAGGTATTTCTTCTCAATTAAATTCTCAAATTTTTTTATACTCGTATTTTCAGTTCTAGATGGGCTTTTCATAGGCAGAATATTGTAAGCATGATACAATACACTTAAAATACAAATTTGTCAGGACACCTCCTAATTCACCCATAAGCACTAAAAAGTCAAACCATTATAGTAGTGCTTTAGCTGTATATTGATTTAATTAAGCTTTAATTTTTCTTTTCCCCTGCTTTGGCAGCTAATATCTTACTGCACTCATTCTTTTCTAAATTCAGTTTCTTAAGGTCTTTATTATTCTCATTCAAGAAATTACACAAATTATCAATTGTAGGAAATAGTCTATGCTCGTTATATCCATATAGGTTTAAAGACTCTCTTATTTGTTGTTTTAAATCTTCTCCTTCTATTATGTATCTTATTAGCTTATCGTTAACAAATGGTTTTGTAGGGTCTGGGAAGGCTTGTAGTATACCTGCTTGTGCACTTATTCTAGGTGAGACTATTGGTGGAAGAAAAAAATAATCTTCATCATATCTTGGATTATTTATGATATCCTCACCTACTTCTATATTCACAGGATATTCATCTTCAACAACATCCATTGTTGTTTTGATATTAAATGAATGCTCATAAGCATACACTACACTTGGTTTGTTATTCTCTGTTTTCTTAAGAGCAAAATATAACGCGACAAAGGGGTCTGTTGTCCAGTCTAGTAGTCTAGTTGCTAGTCCATGGTGTTGAGCTAGTGCTAGTGTGTACATATCTTTATCAGGTAAAGTCTGATATTCTGTAGCTTTTAATTTAAAATTTATAAATATTTCTGCTTCAATTCTCTTACGTGTTTCTATGTCGATATCAATTTCGTCGAAGTATCGACCAATTTTTGGTATAAGCTCAAAGTCTATGTTTTCAACTCCTCTAAATAGGTAGTAGTCTACTTGGTCAGAAATACACTTTCTGTAGTGATATAAATCTTTAATTTTAATTACGCTCTCCATTTACCTCTATTAGTTGTATTTGTTAAAATAACACCTCTTTTTTTACTGATATACTAAGGTACTCATTATTTAACTTATTTCTTATCAATTTAAATTAATTATAGTAGATACAAAGCTCTCCTTTAGATCTTCATATCTTATTAAACAACTTGACAAACTTGACAAGCTACATATCATATCTCAATAATTATATTTACAATCCATAAAACAATAAAAATATAATTATGCAAAAATTATTAATCCTTCTGCTGTTAGCTATTACACTTTTTAGTTGCTCAAAAGATTCTGACAAGGAACCAAAAGAAGAACCGTTATATGATGTGAGTTTTAATGTCTCGACATTTAAGCAAGACGTCAGTAATATGAAAAGTACGGAACCTCTAAATGAGGTTATAAAGTCTCTGATTTATTTTGTATATAATAATGAAGGAAAATACCTTTATTATAGGGAATTCGAATCTACAGAAGAGAACTTTGGTATAATTAATGACAAATTACCAGAAGGAGAATATAAAATCATTTTCCTAGCTTGTAATGAAGATATAAATTCAGACGACTTCGAAGATATTATAGATAACACAGAAGCTGTATACCATGAATGGGATGGAGTAGTTGATACATTCCATAAAAAAATCTCTGTTACTGTTCCAAATGACAACTCAGATTTTTCAGTCACACTAGAAAGAGTTGTTGGAAAGCTAGAAGTTATTTTCACTGATAATATTCCCGAAGAAGCTCACGAGATAGAATACTCACTAACTGGGTTATGTTGTGGTATTCACTTATTTACAGGTAATCCAGAAAATCAAAAAACTTTTAGTAAAAGTGCTATTTCTATCGTTAGTGAAAGAGGGAAGCCTAATTACAAATTAGAATTTTATGCTTTTGTCGGGTCAGAATCTGTGAGATGTAATTTGACAATGAATGTCTTTGATCAAGAAAAGAATTTAATTGCGACTAAAAATATTAGAGATATAAATCTATTCCGTAATAAAATTGTGCGCTTAAGTGGCGATATGTTTACCTCAAACAATGGAACCGAAAAGAGCTTCTCTATAAAAATCGATGATGATTGGTCTGAAATTATTGAAAAAGGCTTTGAAAATGGTGAAGGTGGAGACAATGACGAAACTGTACCTGTAGTTAATTTCGCTAGCCCAAGTGTAGATGCTTATAATCCTACTATAATTACAGCAGGAGGAACAGTTACTTTTAGTGGTATAGTTAGTGACAATCAAAAAATGAAATCTATTACATTTACTGACCTTACACAAAGAACTAAGTCTGTGAATGATTTCTTAGAAGATTTTAATTCAAAACTGAATAATAAGCTACCTTCCTCTGATGTAGTAATTGATAAGTCTGAATTTGAAGTTAACTTTTCAATTGAAACTATAGCTGGCGCCCCCGCTGGTGAATATACATTAACTTGTACTGTAATAGATCAATCAGACAATCAAACAACAAAAACATTCTATCTCAAAGTTGAGTAGAACTATAATATATCATACAAAGGAACCCAAGCTTTAATTAACTTGGGTTTCTTTTATACAAATATCTAGCCCTACCCTTCCATTTTATCCTTGTCATATGTAGAATTCACATACATAAACACTCTAATATATTCCTTCAATACTAGTCTCTTAAATTATATTAAGCTATTCATCAAAAAAGACTTCCCCATTCCTTTTTTAATCTTAATAAAGCGATTATTTTTGTGATCCATTTTTATAAGCGTTATTTTGAGAGATATGGGTATTCCCTATCGCGAAACAAACCATCTCCGCAAAGACTAAAACTTTTTATTTAGTTTGTAAGCAAAATATCATGATGAGAGATAAGTACAAAGAAATATTCGAAGCCGGAACCGATTTACCATTGGTTGAGGACTTCTACACCATACAAGGCGAGGGTTTCCACACAGGTAGTTAGACTGCCCATTACAACGTGTTAGTTTGCTGGCAAATATAGCCATCCTTTGCAATTACAGTGCAAAATCAGTGCAAGTTTTTTAAAATTTCTCATTTACAATAAGATATTATCTTCGCCCAATTTTGGGAATTCTGCATCTTGTAGCATAGTGTTACAACACGATATCACATCCACACACTACCACCATATTTTTGTTAATAAAATCCTAGGTACAAACTCAATCGAAGAATTAGAAATAGTTAGCTTTGTATGAAACAATAAAGTATAACTATGAATACTGTTGAAAAAGGTGATTTATTTGAAGAAAAATCTCATCAAGTAATCTTAGATGCCATTGATAACGGTCTCCTTGGAATTCATCGTGATTTTGCCAGAGTTTTCAAGAAGAAAAAATATTACAGCCCCAAAAGAGGAAAAAAAATCATATTCGACCTATCAATTGAAATATGGCCACCTAATGCACCAAACTATTCGGTTGTGTATATCGTAGAATGTAAAGACTATTCTTCTAAAAAAGTACCTATCGGTGATATTGAATTATTTGCTAGTCGTGTCGATACTGTTGCTGAACTGAACGGTAAAGCCGTTTTTATCACTAGTAGTTCTTATCCAGAACCTGCTAAAGATTTTGCAAAAGCCACAGGAATGATGCTGATTGAGGTTGATGAAAATAATGCCCCTGAAATAATATTGTACAAGAAAGAAGGCCGTGAGGAACAAGAACTAGATTCATTATTATCCGATTTCTTTAAAGCGGCTTTTTCTCCAAAGAAGATAGAGGGATTAAAGATATTATCAAAAGAAGATATTTCTCAAATCACAACTAATATATACGATTATATCGATATTAATGCAAACAAAGATTCCAAATGCATACTCCTTGATAAAATCATATATTATTTCGAAACTAAACACGGATTACAATTTGATTTTGGTTATGATTTATTTAAGATGTTCGGTCAAACCATCTTAGGATGTTTTGATTCAAATAAGAATAATATTTTCATCGATAAATCATTATTAGGTACAAGTAGGTTTTCTTTTGTTTTAGCTCACGAAATAGGGCATTTCATGCTTCATAATAGACTTACAATGAATCAAGAGGTGTATAATAATTTTCAAGATTCAGAATATGATTTGTTTGCAGACAAACATAGTTTCAAAAACGATAAAAATTGGATAGAATGGCAAGCTAATAGCTTTGCTGCAAACCTTTTAATGCCAGAAAAAAC
>Ga0209272_10001131_pt1 | contig 17755 bp, 13 predicted proteins | sample tdDd002_FD_187125 | JGI IMG/M metagenome (GOLD analysis project Ga0209272, IMG submission 187125) | Marine sediment microbial communities from the Atlantic coast under amendment with organic carbon and nitrate - tdDd00.2 (SPAdes)... | ecosystem: Environmental > Aquatic > Marine > Coastal >... | reverse complement strand
CCTAACAAAACTTTCTCTACCTGCAACCATTGGTATGATGGTAAATGCCCTGTACAATGTTGTAGATACCATTTTTATTGGGCGGGGTGTTGGATCTGTAGCCATTGGTGGACTTGCTATTGCCTTTCCTATTCAAATGTTTATCATGGCAATTGCTCAAATGATCGGTATCGGTGCCGCTTCAGTCATTTCTAGAAGTTTAGGTGCTGGTGATGTTGAAAAAGCTGATAATACCGCTGGTAACGCATACATATCAATCATTGCTATAGCCATTGTTACCGTCGCTCTTGGACTTACTTTTATTGATCCTTTACTCAGAATCTTTGGCGCTTCTGACACGCTACTTCCATACGCTAAAGAATATATGCAAGTCATTTTTATTGGCTCTGTTTTCTTCATGTTTGCCGTTGCGTCAAACAACCTCATACGTGCAGAAGGTAATGCCTTTGTTGCCATGATGTCCATGATAATTGGTACAGGACTCAATATTGTGCTTGATCCGATTTTCATATTTTTACTGGACATGGGTATTCGAGGTGCAGCACTTGCCACGATTATTTCACAGTTCTTCTCCTTCGTCTTTGTTATGATTTACATTTACAGTGGTAAAAGCCAGCTTAAGGTTAAACCCCACCATCTTAAACCTAATTTGGACCTCCTCAAAGAAATATTCACCGTTGGGGCGCCTGCATTTGCACGACAAGTTGGTGGAAGTGTTTTATCTATTGTCTTAAATAATTCACTTGGTTTTTACGGTGGAGATATGGCCATTACAATTTTCGGTATGATAAACCGCCTACTCATGTTCATCTTTATGCCACTCTTTGGTGTGGTTCAAGGTCTTCAACCTATTGCAGGCTTTAACTACGGAGCCAAAAAGTATGACCGCGTCATTGAAGTTATAAAGATCTCCATAAAATACACAACGGTCTACACTATTGTGGGTTGGGCCATTGCTCAAGTCTTTGCACCTTTTTTCCTGGGTATCTTTACAAGTGAAACAGATGTTGTCCAGGCGGGTATACCAATACTAAGGCTAGTGGTATTAGCCATTCCAGTAATCAGTGTTCAAATAATTAGTTCAGCAATCTTCCAAGCCTTTGGTAAAGCAAAACCTGCTATGATTCTGTCCTTACTGAGACAATTCATTATGTTAATACCTATGGTGTTGATTTTCCCACGTTTCTTTGGTATTTGGGGCATTTGGGCAGCCTTTCCGCTTTCAGATTTCTTAGCAACCCTAGTAACACTTGTTTTGCTCCGAACTGAAATGAAGGAACTTAAGGCCCTTGATAAAAATAATGAAGTTGCAGTTTAATCTGAAAAACAAGAAAGTTATACTTGCAAAACAAAGTACTAATATTAATGATTTAAAATAAAAAAGGATGTTGCCATTGTGATTAAAACATAGGCAACATCCTTATTTTTAGTAAACTAATACTTTTATCTAGAAAATTATAACTTCATCATACTTCAACGAAACATTCCAATGAGTTAAAAGTTCTTAGTTATATTTTATTTTTTCAAGAAAGAGTCCATTTGCAGGCGCTGTTGTGCCACATTTAGCACGGTCTTTTGCTGCGATAAGCGAAGGAATAACTTCAGGTTTTCTATTCCCAAGTCCGATGTCTATTAGTACACCTACCATACGGCGGACCTGATTGTGTAAGAAACCTTCTCCTGCAACTCGAATAAATACTTTTTCTTCTTCTTGTTCTACGTGAACACTTGTTACTTTGCGGACCATAGATTTTTTCTTCGCCTTTGCTGACGTGAATGTTGTAAAGTCATGTTCACCCACAAACAAGGCTGCTGCTTGACGCATTGCCTTTATGTCTAAAGACTCTCTTACAAGGGTATAGTATTGTCTCTGGAAGGGGTCTATTTTAGTTGCATTCCAAATTTGATATACATATGTTTTACCTGATGCATTGTATCTACAGTGGAACTTTTCTGAAGCCTCTGACAGCTCAAGAACCATAATATCCTCTGGTAAGTAACGGTTTAGTGCTTCAAGAAGATCTTTGCAGTCAAGAACTTCATCTAAGTGAAAACTCGCCACTTGTCCTCTAGCATGAACACCAGCATCTGTACGACTTGCTCCGAAAATTTCAATTTTCTTTTCAAGGAGTTTAGATAAAACACTTTCGATTTTACCTTGAACTGTTTTATCAGTGTCTCCAAGGCGTTGCCAGCCTTTGTATTTTGATCCATCGTACGAAATTACAAGTTTATAATTGAACATAATATTATTCCTTTCAGAAATTGGTACAGGCGGTCATTCCTGTGGTATAAGACCTTTAAAGGGAGGGATGACCATGATTGGACGTGTACTTACACTGTTAACTGCTACAAAGGAAATCACCTTAAAGGATGGTACTTCACTGAACACAGGTTATGATCAGTTTTCCTTTGTAGAGGTTGTCGACTATTTTTCTGGTGAGCAACTATCTGTTGATATTACTACCATTGGTGGTCACACCCCTAAACAAGATCCTACCTGCTTAAATCATCTACCACAAGACGATTTAAAGTATTATAAAGGGTTTATGGAAACTGAATCTCAAATGCTTTTGCCAATTGACTTAGACAGTTTAAGCGAAGAACAGCTTCACCAATATGTTGGACTTTTCATCCCAGGCGGATATGCCGCTATTGAAGAGTTTTGTTCTTCTCCAAGCGTTTATAAGCTCTTAAAGCACTTTCACACCCATCAAAAACCAATTGGGATTATTGGGGCTGGTGCTGCCGCTCTTATTCATAGTGAAATTCCATGGATATTCTCAAACTACAAAATGACATGTATTAATGGTGAGATTGAAGACCAACTAGAAGAACATTTACTCCATTCAAAACTACCATTTCATGTAGCCTATATTTTGGGCCAACTTGGAGGTCGAACTTCATTTGGAACTTCAATGGAAACCCATGTTGTTGAGTATAACGAACTCATTACTGCTCAAAACAAGTTCAGCGCATTTGACTTTGCAAAGCAATTTGCACTTAAAATCAAATACACTTTAAAAATTGCTAAGTAATTTATTTAATAAAGCTGTCGCCAACATAGGCGACAGCTTTTACAATACTTATAACTTGCTTCCCGTTAAATAAGACATGGACAGGTCTGAATCCTGTATTACCCAGTCTTTGTTCTGATACTTTCTCAATCCTTCAAACATAAGCTCAAAGTACTCTGCATAAAACTTTGACTCGTCTTCAGTTAAATGTCTTTCACTGTGTTTAAACATTAGGTGTAATTCTGAGCAATACTCTGTGTCAGACTTACACGGCATAAGTTGAATTCTCAAATCAAAACACTCTTTTGGATTAAATGTGTCTTTCCACTGAACATGTAGAAGTTTTTCTCTTTCAAAACTTACAATAAAACTTCCCGAAGTATCTAAACCATCCTCCGATTGAAGCACGTAAGGTCCATCTGCTTTTAATTTTACATTTGCAGTATAACCTGACCATTTGTTGATCATATCTGGATTTGTTAAAAACCGAAATGCGCGGCCTAGGTCACAGCTCAGTCGTGTTGACTTATGTACAAATTGCATAACAACCCCCGTATTTTGAAATCACAATGAAATACCTTGATACATTTCCACTACTCATCAATTATATCATTTGAGGGCACTATTACAAACTGCTGAAATGAATCGTTTAAAACATCTTTTAAGGCTGTAAATGGCACTTCAATTTCTGGATAACCGAATGCGTAGGGTGCGTACTCATACAACTGGAAGTAGAATACAATTCCAGTCTGAGTCAAATAAAACTGTGTATGGTCATTCACACCTTCAAATACAACATCATTATAAAATGCGTCTTTGTTGTCACGCATATAAACATCAATCGCAACATTAACCACTTCTTCAAAGGCTTCTTTTTCTGTATAGATTTGATCTAAAGTTAACTTTACACCCTCTTGTTTAGATAAAGTTACCGTTCTGCGTGTGTGATTTGGGTGAATACCATATTTGATGTATTCTGACTCTACTACATGAACATAAGGATACGCTTTATTGGGCTCTGCATATGTCCATGATATCCAGTAACTTAGCTGTTTTGCACCAATTGCCTTAAACTTAGCATCGGCTTGGAAATCACTTGTTTTTTCTTGAATAGACGCTCTAATCTCATCTTGGAGTGGGATCATCACATCGGTCCAAGCTTTATCTTCTGTAGCAATAAACTCAGGCCAGCTCCAGTCTGTATGTCCTTCAATCCAAAATGCATCACGAATAAACTGTCCATCATGACTGGTTAATAGGCCCTTGCCGGGGATCGTTGACAACTTCCATTCTGCATCAGGATTTTGACTAAGAATCAAAAGACTGTTCTTTTTTTCTTCCCCTAGTAAGAAACTCATATTTACAAATCTTTTTTGTGAATCATTCATGCTTTCAGAGATGACTAGATCTAAACCATCTAGGGAATACCCTACTGATTTTAACTGTTCCGGAGCAAGAAGCTGATTGTTATACTCAATCAAATTCCAATACTCAATTAAGTCCTCTGTGGTCTCTTGTGTAAAATAGTTTTCCAGAGACTTTCGCAGTGTTTCTATGTTTGTAAATGCCGTTTGTTTATAGTAGGGTTCATATAATCCGTCAAACTCAATGAGTTCTAGTCCCTCTTCATTCAGCTGACTATGTATTTCACTTAAAACGGTACATGCCTCAAGAACACCTTCTTTTATTTGGTCCGCTGGGATACTTCCAATACGATCATTCTCTATAACTTCTAATCCAGCATTTTCAGGTGGAATCAAAACTGTATCTGTTGGAATAGATGCATCTTGGTCTTGAGTATCTACCGTATTTTCTACGGTTTCTTCTTCATTGTCTTTTGTAGATTCAAACGCCGCTTTTGAACCACTCCCATCGGTGTTTCCGGCATTCTCAGACACCTCTTCACCAGCATTTTCACCTGATGAGGGCTGAGTGGATTTATTCTCAGATTGGTTTGATGGGTTCGATTTATTTTGATCTTCTTGAGTGACTTTTTTATTATCTATGTTTAACTCGTTTTGAGATTTATCTTCTAATTTTGCATCTGATTGACAACCTGTCATTAATACAATAGCAGTTAAGACTGCCACAAGCTTGGCTTTCAAAGCACCGCCTCCTTACTATCCAGTCAATCCTTAAAACATCAGGCTTTTGACTATGTATTAGTCTATCAGAAATATGCCTACATTGCTCTAATTTTAACAAAATGTGTCTAATTCTTATCCTTTTGTCAATTAGGACAATTAAAAAGCGACTTAAGATTTTCTCTTAAGTCGCTCTGTTTTGATTTATTTAACAAAATCAATAACTTGTTTCATTTTATTCGTGTCATTTATCCATTCTTTTGGAATGACTTCTTCACCTAAGTGTGCGCCCAGTACCATGCCAATTACAATTGCACGTGCAGCAGAATCACCACCTGCACCAATGTTTTCTAGTAAGGCTTGTTCATAGTCCTCACTAAACTTATATAGAAGATACATTACACTTGGAAATGCTGATTTACCTGAACAACTCTGTCCAAAACTAGCAATCATTTCTCTTGGTTCTACTGACTCATGGGCAATAGCTTCATCGATGTAAGCCTTAATCTGTCCACCCATTGCTTCAGCAACTTCAGGAATTGCTTCTTTGGGATTTTTCCCTTTCAATACTTTATCTACAAGAAGTGCAATGGCTTTTGCCATTTCAAGAACATCTCCACCTGTATGTGTTAATTTAGTCTGAAGCACCGCAACTTCCTCAAACGGTTTGTCTTCCAGTGCATATTTGTAAAGGATAGGTGCCATTCGCGCTACTCCGCCCAATTCGTCAGACGCTGAACCACCGATTTCAGTACTTGATTTATAATGATGGATAGATTCTTTAGTTGCGTGATCCATATACCCTTCGAAGGTTTCCATACACTTTAACCAAGCGACTTTGAAACTTTCAATATCAAATGTCTCATTGTTTTTCATGTAATCCAAAACAAAAATCATTTGGTCACCATAGTGTGTAAAATCACCTTTAACTTTTCCTTTATGGAAAGAGCCCGACGGTGGAGCAACAATACCTTTTATGTCACCAAATGTATCATCAATAATATTTACGTCATATATCCAGTGTGGTCCAAGCGCCAATGCGTCCGCTACAAAACTGCCTAGGAGCATTCCGCGTAATTTACTATTCATTAAAAAGACCTCCTTTTGGTCTACAGTATCCTAACATTAGATATGTTCCCAAAGGAGGTCTTCATTAAACGCTATTCACAAAGACTTTACAAGTTTGAATACATTTATAGTTTAAACCTTGTACTTAACTGTAATTTCGTTTAATTCTGTTGCCATACTGGATAGTTCCTCAATACTGGAGCCAATTTCTTCAAAAGAAGCGACCTGATTTTGAATTACATCATTAATGCCATTCACTGCAACCGTATTGTTATCTGAGCCTTCAACAATTGTCTGCATTGCTGATCTCATTTTTTCACTTAAATCAAATTGATCTATTGATGCTACAGAAATAGTTTCAATTAAACCCGTCATATTTCTTACACCTGAAATAATAGATTCAAACTGCTCGTTTGTAAGGGAAGTTCTTTCGACACTATCTCTTACAAGCTTTTGACTTTCAGAGATGTTTTTGTCTGAAACAGCTGCTTTGTCTTGTATTTCACCAATCAGTCCTGAAATTTTCTGTGCAGATTTGGCGGTCTCATCTGCAAGGATTCTTACTTCTTCTGCAACCACTGCAAATCCTTTACCGTGTTCCCCAGCCCTTGCTGCTTCTATTGCTGCATTGAGTGCTAGAAGGTTGGTTTGTTCTGAAATACCAGTAATTAGAGTAATAATTTCTCCAATTTCGTTGGATTTATCAACCAGCTCTTTAATTTCATGATAAACCATTTCAGTTGAGTCATCTACTTTTGCTATAAGTGCAGAAACTTCTTGTATACTCTTTAAACCTTCATCTGCAGATGATTGGATTTCATTACTCTTGTTCAAAGTATTCTCAGACATCTCTTTAATACTTGAAGATTTGTCTGCAATGTTTTCAATGTCTGAGTTAGCACCATCTATCGTAACTGAACTGTTCCCAATATTCTTTGTGACAGTTCCCAGTTCATGCACAATGTCTTCTAAACCACGGTTAGCGTCTTCAGTTGCGTCATAAATTTCATGTGAAGCCATAGAAAGTGCTTCTGCCATGCTTTTAGATCGTTTTACCATTTTAGAAACATCACCAATAAATTGGTCTGTGTTTTGAGAAATAATCCCGAACTCATCACTGGATTTAAATCCGGTACGAAGGGTTAAATCACCATCACCTTTTGCAATTTCTTCAATGACACGAATATACCTTTCAAAACGTTTCTTTAAGAATGTGTTTGTAGAATAGGCTAAGGCTAAACCGATTAATGTAATTACACTCATTGAAATTACAGAATTTCTAGCATTTTTTGTGTTACTAGAATCCGCATTTTCAAAGAAGGATACGGCTTTATCTTGTGCAAAGTCATTTAAACCTGCAAGATTTTCCGCTATTTGACGGTAGTGGGCACCACCCGGTCCTGTTACAATACCCAGTGCACCCGCCTTGTTGCCGGACTCAGCAAATGAAATTATTTGAGACCGAAAATCACGCCATGTGACAATATCGCCTTTTGCATCATCTATCATTTTTTTGTCACCTAAAAAGCGGTCATAAATAACATCAAAAATTTCAATAATTTCTTGATCGTATACATCAATTTTATCCGCTTCACTTGAAATAACAGCTTGATCATTTGAGTTTGCAATAGTCACTAAAGACAACCTGATTAAAGCCGTTCTGTTCTGAATATCTTTTACTGCATTACTTACAGTGAAAGGATGGTTATACATTTTTTCAGTCAAATCTTTTGCTTGATTCAAATACCTAATTTGCATTGTACCTACAATCAAAAACAAAATAATAATTAGTCCAAAACTAACAGATAGTTTAGAACTAATTTTTTGGTTCTTCATCCAATTCATACACTGCCTCCTCACCCAGACATTAGTCTTTTGACTCGTCTCTTAATTTATACCACACTACTCCACTATAAAACGGAATGTCTAGATTCTTAATAAAATACTTTTAAATTAAGACTTACAATTTAGAGATTTCAGGAAGGTGTCTTATACAATAAAAAATCCCCAGTTGATGATCAGTCAACTGGGGATTCATATTAATTAATTTAGCTCAATCAGAACTGATTAGTACTGCATGTTTGCCATACGTACGTAACCTTCGTAACGCTCTTTAGCTTCTTGCTCAGCGTTGTTGAATAGTCTTTCAGCTTCTTCTGGGAACTCGTTCACTAGAGTAGTGTAACGGCCTTCGCCCATTAGGAAGTCTCTGAATGATGCAGTTGGCTCTTTAGACTCAAGGATGAATGGATTCTTTCCTTCAGCGCCTAGTAGAGGGTTGTACTTCCATAGGTGCCAGTAACCAGCTTCAACAGCTTCTTTCATACGAACTTGAGTTGTACCCATGCCCGTCTTGATGCCGTGAGCGATACATGGAGCGTAGCAGATGATTAGTGATGGACCATCGTAAGCTTCCGCTTCTTGCATAACTTTCATAAGTTGGTTCTTGTTAGCGCCCATAGCAGTTTGTGCAACGTATACGTAACCGTAAGTTGTTGCGATCATGCCAAGGTCTTTCTTCTTAATCTTCATACCAGAAGCCGCGAACTTCGCAACAGCACCAGAAGGTGTTGCCTTAGAAGCCTGACCACCAGTGTTAGAGTAAACTTCTGTATCAAATACAAGTACGTTTACGTTTTCGCCAGATGCCAGTACGTGGTCAAGACCGCCGTAACCGATATCGTAAGCCCAACCGTCACCACCAACGATCCATACAGACTTCTTGATTAGGTAATCTTTGTTGTTCTCGAAGAACTGGAAGATTTCCTTAGCTTCAGGAACGTCTTTTTCGATCGCAGCTAGTACTTCGATAGTAGCAGCTTTAGATGCATCAGCATCTTCCATGCCTTCTACCCAAGCCTTGAATGGTGCTTTAACATCATCAGCAACGTTAAGAGCTAGAAGCTCCTCAGCCTTATCAGCCATTTGCTTTCTGATTGTCTTAACAGCTAGAGCCATACCGTAACCGTATTCTGCATTATCTTCGAATAGTGAGTTAGCCCAAGCTGGACCTTTACCTTCTTCGTTTTTGCAGTAAGGAGTTGAAGGAGCAGAACCACCCCAGATTGAAGAACAACCTGTAGCGTTAGCAACCATCATTCTATCACCGTATAGTTGAGTAACTAGCTTCATGTATGGTGTTTCTCCACAACCAGCACATGCACCTGAGAACTCGAACAGTGGTTGAGCAAACTGAGAACCCTTCACTGTGTTAAGAGCCATTAGGTCATCTTTAACAGGTAGTGAAACAGCGTAATCCCAGTTCTTAACTTCTTTAGTAGTTTGAGAACCGATTGGCTTCATTTCTAGAGCAACGTTCTTAGCAGGACAGATGTCTGCACAGTTACCACATCCAGTACAATCAAGTGTTGAAACTTGGATCTTGTAACCGAAGTCACCCATATCTTTACCCATTGCTTTTAGTGTTTCGAAGCCTTCAGGTGCATTCGCCTTTTCTTCTTCTGTTAGAAGGAATGGACGGATAGCAGCGTGAGGACATACGTAAGCACACTGGTTACATTGGATACAGTTTTCTGGCTTCCACTCTGGAACAGTTACCGCGATACCGCGCTTCTCGAATGCAGAAGAACCGTTTTCGAATGTACCATCAGCAAGCTCAACGAACTCAGAAACTGGGATGTTGTCACCCTTTTGAGCGTTCATAGGCTTTAGACGGTTAGCGATGAATCCTGGAAGTTCAGAATCAGCTGATGTAGTAGCTTCAGCAGAAGCCCATGCAGCAGGAACAGCAACTTCAGCGATTGCAGCGCCTTTGTCAACTGCTTGCCAGTTCATTTCAACAATCTTTTGACCTTTTCTACCGTAAGTCTTTTCGATTGCTTCTTTTAGGTAACCTAGAGCAGTTTCAACAGGAAGTACGTCAGCAAGCTTGAAGAATGCAGACTGCATTACCATGTTGATTCTGTTTCCAAGACCAATTTCAGCAGCAAGATCAGTTGCGTTGATTGTATAGAACTTGATTTCGTTATCAGCGATGAATTTCTTCATTTCGCCAGGTAGGTTAGCATCAAGCTCAGCAGCGTCCCACTGGCAGTTCAGTACGAAAGTACCGCCCTTTTTCAGACCAGCAAGTACGTCATATTGTGTAACGTATGATTGGTTGTGACATGCAATGTAATCTGCTTCGTCAATTAGGTATGTAGAACGGATAGGGTCCTTACCAAAACGAAGGTGAGATACAGTTACGCCACCAGACTTCTTAGAGTCATATGAGAAGTAACCTTGTGCGTACATGTCAGTCTTGTCACCGATGATCTTGATAGCGTTCTTGTTAGCACCAACAGTACCATCAGAACCAAGACCCCAGAACTTACATCTAACTGTGCCAGCTGGCTCAGTAACGATAGTTTCTTCAACCTCTAGAGAAAGGTTAGTAACATCATCGTTAATACCAATTGTGAAGATCTTAGCCGGAGCATCTTTAGCTAGTTCATCGTATACACGCTTGATTTGAGAAGGCGTAGTATCTTTAGAACCAAGACCGTAACGGCCACCAACGATAACTGGCTGAACTTCTTCTTCATAGAAAGCAGAACGGATATCTAGGTATAGAGGCTCGCCTAGTGCACCTGGCTCTTTAGTTCTATCAAGAACAGCAATTTTCTTAACTGATGGAGGTAGTACATCGAAGAAGTACTTTGGAGCGAATGGTCTGTAAAGACGAACTTTAATTAGACCTACTTTTTCGCCCTTAGCTACTAGGTAGTCAATTGTTTCTTCAATTGTATCAACAACTGAACCCATAGCGATGATTACGCGATCAGCATCTGGAGCACCGTAGTAGTTGAAAGGCTTGTACTCACGTCCAGTGATTTTGCTGATTTCGTTCATGTAACCTACAACAGCTTCAGGAACTGCATCGTAGTATGTATTACATGCTTCACGTGCTTGGAAGAAGATATCAGGGTTTTGTGCAGTACCACGAGTAACAGGACGCTCAGGGTTTAGAGAGTTGTTACGGAATGTGTTAACTGCGTCCCAGTCAAGCAGCTTAGCAAATTCGTCATAATCAATTGTTTCGATCTTCTGAACTTCGTGAGAAGTACGGAAACCATCGAAGAAGTGTAGGAATGGAACTCTTGTTTTGATTGCAGCAAGGTGAGCGATACCGCCTAGGTCCATAACTTCTTGTACAGAACCTGAAGATAGCATTGCAAAACCAGTACCACGAGCAGACATAACGTCTGAGTGATCGCCGAAGATTGATAGAGCGTGAGATGCAACCGCACGTGCAGAAACGTGGAATACACCTGGAAGAAGCTCACCAGCGATTTTGTACATGTTAGGGATCATCAGTAGTAGACCCTGTGATGCTGTGAAAGTAGTAGTTAGAGCGCCACCTTGAAGAGAACCGTGAACTGCACCAGCAGCTCCACCTTCAGATTGTAGCTCAGATACAACGACAGGCTGACCAAAAACATTCTTTTTGCCGTAAGCAGCCCACTCGTCAACGAATTCCGCCATGTTAGATGATGGCGTGATTGGGTAAATCGCAGCTACGTCTGTAAATGCATATGATACATAAGCAGCAGCCGTGTTACCGTCCATAGTCTTCATCACTTTATTGCTCATTGACCTATTGCCTCCTTAGTCTTTTCATACATGTGTATGTCGATAGTATAGTATATTGTATACAGAGTGTCAACGCATTTGTATACCTGTATTCCAGGAAAACATCCGGAAAATGAAAACGTTTGCTTGCTAGACCTATTGCACCACCTCACTCCAAATTGTATACAATATACTGCTGCCATTTTTTGTTGAACCATTAAACTTTTTTGCCGATTTTCAGATAGCAGTCCGCATTTATATTACCCTCAATTTTGAGCTCAAAATCAAATAGAAATCTAAAGATTGGTTATTAACATATGTGCAAAATCATCACAGGACTTGTGCCTAATATTGAATCTTATCTCAACCTAGTTTTTTATGCGTTTTTGGGGTATTTAAATGTATATATATTAAATAGGAACAAACTCAGTATATTTTTGGTCAGTTATGCCGATATATATTGTGTAGGGATACGTACATGTTCGCGCAAGGAGGTGCGATTAAATGGATATCAAGTCGATAAACCATTTGAACCCAGTCCAAAAGAAGCAAGTAGAAGTGAAAGTCCCTCAGAAAATGGTGGACAAAATGCCCGCTGAAACACCTGGTGTTGTATTTGAAAAAACTTTAGATACAAATGCGGCTAGTGGTGATTATTCTAATCTTGCAAAAGACAAGGTTCAGCTTTCTGAAGTCGATAAACTCAAAATGCAAATTGACCATAAGATGAAAGGCGCTTTCTACATGATGGTTAAAGACGTCATGGATGGCCAAAACTCAGGTATGAAGGCAGCAATTGAAAGCATTTTTGAAAAACGTGGCGAAGAAATTACACCTGAAATGATCGAAGAAGCACAAGCTGATGTAGCCGAAGGCGGCTTTTATAGTGTTGAAAAAACTACCGAACGTTTGATGAACTTTGCCAAAGCAATCTCTGGAGACGACCCTGCTAAAGCTGGCCTGTTAAAAGATGCATTTATACAAGGGTTTGAAGAAGCTGAGAAGATTTGGGGCGATGAACTTCCACAAATCAGTAAAGATACTTACGATTCTGTTATGAAAGCCTTTGATGAATGGGAAAATGGACCTCAAGAGGTCACAGTAGCAGAGTAAGGTTATATTGATAAACTTAACCCGTACAATAATAAAGAGGTATCACACATTGACCTGGGTCAATGTGTGATACCTCTTCTTTTTCTTATCGAATATGCCCGGTTGCGTTGACAAAACCACCACATTCTATTATATTTATTAATATATCGAAACATTTTCATTGCATTTTTGTAATAAAGTGTTCGGTACTCCACGCATGATTCTCGGCTCCTCCCAAGATAACCATGAATACGCCTGTAAGTTTCTTGATCGGAAGTGAAAGCTTCCCGATTACTATTCCCCATTATCTTGGAGCCGAGATATCAACAAATATTATTTGCTGTGATTTTGATGATCACAGCTTTTTTTTGCGCGATAAACAAAGCTTAGCACAATAAAATGTGAAAACCCAGAAAAACGAACTGTTGTTTAGTTCATTCTTCTGGGTTTTTATATTTTGTGGTATTTCGCGTGTAACGCGACTTGAGCAATTGAAAATTGCTCAGTGCTAGGTAGTTAAACCTTAAAACTAAGTTTAAAATCACAAACCCGAACTGTTTTTAAATTCATTTTCTGGGTTTTTTATTTTGAGGGTATTTCGCGTGTAACGCGACTTGAGCAATTGAAAAATTGCTCAGTGCTGGGCGGTTAAACCATCTAACCAAGTCTATATTAACTAACCCGAACTGCTTTTTAGTTCATTTTTCTGGTTTTTCTATTTTGAGAGTATTTCGCATGTAACGCGACTTGAACAACCCTCAAAATTGCTCAGTGCTGGGCAGTTAAACCATCTAACTAAGTCTAAAATCACAAACTCACTCTACTGATGTTTCACGTTTCCCCTTCATCCAAATCCACCCATCAAGTAGTAAACTTGAGGACAGAACAACCACCCCAACCCACATGTAGGGTCTAGCTGGATTTATTGGACAAAAACCAGGAGGGGATATCTTATTTAGGTAATAGGTATATCCTACCGCGCCTAAAGAAACCAAAATCCCAACAACAAATAAAACCTGACTTATTTTCTTTAGTTTAGGCATTTTCATCGCCCCTAACAAACATAAGTGTCTTTTCATTTGACAGTTTAGACTCAAACCGCCACATTTCCGTATCGAAGGCTTTGACTTCATCGGTTGATTTAATACGATTTTTAACCATAAAATCAACCATTAAGCCTCGTGCTTTTTTTGCATTGGTTCCAATCGTTTTTAACTTGCCATTTTTGTACTCTTTGAACTCCACTGTAACCATTGGCATTTTTATGAGCCTGGAAAACTCTTTAGATGCTAGATTAAGAATGACTTCTCCTTCAGCAAATGGTTTAGCAAGGTCCTCTTTCCAGTAGGCATATAAACTTTCTTCTAGAATGTTCATTTTCATATCCAACCTATAGGCACTCATCCCTGTTAAGGGGGTGAGTACACCATACATTGCTGATAAAATTCTTAGATGATCTTCTAAATAGTAGAGTTCATCGTCTGTATAGGTTTCTGCAGGTATCTGTCTAAAGGCAAGACCATTATAAGCCTGAATAGCAGGTAATATACCAGTATGACCAAAGTTTTGATATGTGTTATACACGGACTCTAATAGGTCATTTTTAATCCCCATAATCTGAGACAGCTCTTCTTGCGAAAACCCTTTAATATGGTCTACTAAAGATTTGGTCTTTTTCAGAAAAGGAAGCATTTTCATGTCATCAATGGGTTCAGCCGTATAAAGTTGTTCTTTGCTTGGTGATAAAATTACTTTCAACATATCCACCTCTTATGATTTAACCCCATCACGAATCAGGCGTGTAAAGTGGTGTCCCATGGCCTGTTCGATGTAGGGCTCTAAATGCCAAAACTGTTTAAAGTGTTTATATTCTTCAATAGCAGCAGAAATATCGCCTTCTCTTTTAAAAGCACGAATTAGTATATTCTTTGGAGTATGTTCCATATCAATAAACTCAAGCACTTGAACTTGGTAACCCAAGATTTCTAAAACATTAGAGCGAACACTGTCCGTTATGAGCGATGACATACGTTCTTTAATTAAACCGTGTTTCTGCATAGGTTCCATAATTGGATTATGTACTTTTTTGAAGAACTCATGTTGGCAACATGGTACGGCTAAAATTACCGATGCGTCCCAGTTGACAGCTTTTACTAAGGCATCATCCGTCGCTGTGTCACATGCATGTAGGGTAACAACCATGTCTACACCACCATCTTGCGTGTATTCTCTTATATCTCCTTGAAGGAACTTAAGACCGTCGTACTCCAGTTCCTTTGCAACCCCATTACAGAAGTTAATAACATCTGTTTTTAAGTCAAGGCCAATAATATTTACTTTCATATCCATGATCTTTACCAAGTAGTAATAAAGTGCAAAGGTAAGGTAAGCTTTACCACACCCAAAATCAATGATGTTTATGGGTCTATCTTTAGGTAAATGCGGTATACAGTCAGCAACCATTTCGATATATCTGTTTAACTGTCTAAACTTATCATATTTTTTAGCAAGTACTTTCCCCTCCTGATTCATAACACCTAAACGTACTAGAAAATCATGGGGGATGCCTTCGGCAAGCAGGTACTCCTTTTTGCGGTTATGAGATAGGTCTACACTGTTTCGAGTTGGCTGTTTTCTCAGTATTTTAACTTTACCTTTTTTACTAATTAGAATCTGATAATCTGCATCTATGGTATATAACATGGCCTGTCTGAAGTAAGTGTTCACCAAGTCTTTAACTTTGACAATTGCTTCTTCATTCGTTAAATTCTCATGTAAAACCTTGTTATCAAAATGATAAGCAAACTGGTTCAGACGTTCTCCTTTTATAAGAACAGGCTTAATGTCCACTTTTTTGTAAGTTTTCTCTACACCTTTTTGAACATTGCTAAGGGCAGCAAATATTAGACTGTCCTTTTGAAATATCTCATCTACTAATGTATTAATATTATCCAATTTAACTCTCCACTTCTTTTACGTCCGTGACCAATCCCGGCTCTATATTATCATCATGTAAAACCTTAAGTAACAAGTCCGCTACATTTTCAGGCTGTCTTAAGGCTCCATCTGTTTTAAACCCTCTAAACATTTCAACGTCTTTAAAGCTAGAAGCTTCCTGACTTCTAATCTGTGCCTGCATGTCTGTGTCCATAATACCAGGGCCAAATGAAATAGCTCCTATTCCATCTTTACCTTGTTCAAGTCCAATAGATCTTGTCATCATATCAACACCCGCTTTACCGACACAGTAGGCATTCCAACCCGATATAGGTCGTTTACCCGCTCCTGAAGATAAGGTAACAATTCTTCTTCTGCAGTCTACATGATTAAATATTTTAACAAATGCATTGGATAAAATCATCGGTGCAGCAATATTTAGTGTTAAACTCTTCATTATTGCATCTGGGTCAAGACTTCCTACAGGTCCAATCGGATCCAGTCCACCAGCGTTGTTGATTAAGTATATCCCCTTGGCATTTTCAACTTCAATATGAAGTGCAGCACGTTCAATAAGAGTTTTAGCTTCACACTCAATTGAAAGATCCATTTTTAATTCTGTATAATTTTCATCTTTTTTATGAGATGAATGCCCACTACGAGACACGCCAATCACCTTGTGCCCCTCAGCCAACAGCTTATCTACAAGCTTCTCTCCAAGCCCTTTTGATGCACCAGTAATAATGTAATAATTCATGACGTCCTCCTCATTAGTATAATACCACATATATTTTGTCCACTTTTTTTCCGTTTTCTGTATTTATAACGAAAAGAAAAGGGTATGAATGACTCAAATCTAGTAAACAACTTGCCCACTTACTATTATACATAGTGAGGCAAGAGAACTTAAGGGGGAATATTCATGAAAATAGGGCCTATTAAATTCATGAAGCAAGATCTAATGAGGCGCGTTATATATGCACTCATACCCATCATTCTTGCTTCGATCTACTACTTTGGCTGGCGTGTTATACCATTAATGATTTCTACATCCTTCTTTGGAGTGATGGCAGAGTGGTCATTCAAACGGAGCACTGGCAAACCCGTTTCAGAAGCAGTCTTTGTAACAAGCATTTTATTTGTACTCACATTACCTCCTAAAACCCCATATTGGGTTGCCGCAGTTGGCATAATCTTTGGTATTGTTTTTGGCAAAGAAGTTTTTGGTGGTTTTGGACGAAACGTATTTAATCCGGCACTCGTTGGTAGAGCTTTTGTATACGTTTCATTCCCTAAGTTTTTGACAATCGAGTGGACGGCACCGATTCGCGATTCTATATTTGGCGGATTTACACGTTACATAGGACCAACCATCGATACAGTCAGCACAGCGACACCAATGCTTACTTTTAGAAGCACTGGTCAAATGATGGAGTATTCAGATCTACTCTTTGGTAATATTTCTGGTTCACTTGGTGAAACAAGTGCCATTCTTATCATACTCGCAGGTGCATATCTTCTTTACACAAAAACAGCCCATAAAGAATCTATGTTAGGCGTCCTCATAGGATTTTTAGGTATGACGCTTGTTTTTAATGTGCTGTCAATTAGTCAGGTACCAAACCCAATCTTCGGTTTCTTATCTGGTGGTATTTTATTCTCTGCTGTTTTTATGGCAACCGATCCAATCTCAGCACCTAAAACAAAAGAAGCACGCTGGATTTACGGAATCATGATCGGATCGATAACAGTCATCATCCGTGGATTCGCCCTCTTTGCAGGAGGGGTCATGTTTGCCATTCTTATTGGTAACAGTTTCGCACCACTACTAGACGAATCCGTAAAAGCCCTTAAAGCACATAAAAAAGCTAAAGCCACTCCGGATAAAGGAGGTGCAGCGAATGGCTAAGGAAAAAGATAAAAAAAGAAAGAAAAAACCACTCCTGTATCCTGTGGTATTTATGATTATTATTTCGGCAGTATTCA
>Ga0209272_10001130_pt1 | contig 17774 bp, 14 predicted proteins | sample tdDd002_FD_187125 | JGI IMG/M metagenome (GOLD analysis project Ga0209272, IMG submission 187125) | Marine sediment microbial communities from the Atlantic coast under amendment with organic carbon and nitrate - tdDd00.2 (SPAdes)... | ecosystem: Environmental > Aquatic > Marine > Coastal >... | reverse complement strand
TAGCTATAGGTACTCTACGAATGTCTCGTACTATTATGCTTATCCCTGCAAGTGCTGGTGTTGGTCTTACTAGCGTAAGCATGGGTGTTCTTCGCGCAATGGAGCGCAAAGGCGTTAAAGTTTCTTTCTACAAGCCAATCTGTCAGCCTCGCTCTGGCGGCGATCAACCTGATCTAACTTCAACTATCGTTGGTACTAACAGCGATGTGAAGATCGGCCAACCTCTTGCGATGTCTGTTGCTGAAAGCCTTATCGGTAACGACAACATGGATGAGCTGCTAGAAACTGTGGTTGAGCGTTACAACCAAATCAACAAAGATGCAGACGTAACACTAATCGAAGGTCTTGTACCAACTCGTAAGCACCCATTCGCAAACCAAGTGAACGCTGAAATTGCAGCAACACTAGGTGCGGAAATCGTTCTTGTGGCGACACCGGGTACCGATAACCCTGCTCAGCTTAAAGAGCGTATTGAAGTTGCATGTTCTAACTTCGGTGGTACTAAGAACAAAAATATCTCTGGCGTAATCATTAACAAGCTAAATGCACCTGTTGATGAAGCTGGCCGTACTCGCCCTGACCTATCTGAAATCTTTGACGATGCAGATAGCGCGAAGCAAAACGAAATGAAAGTGATGGAAATCTTCAACACTTCTCCAATTCGTGTACTAGGTTGTGTGCCTTGGAGCATCGACCTAATCGCTACGCGTGCAATCGACATGGCTGAGCACCTAAGCGCTGACATCATCAACGCTGGTGACATCGCGACTCGTCGCATTAAGAGCATCACATTCTGTGCACGTTCTCTGCCAAACATGATTGAGCACTTCAAACCAGGCTCTCTACTTGTAACTTCAGCTGACCGTCCAGACGTTATCGTTGCAGCAGCTCTTGCAGCAATGAACGGTGTAGAAATCGGTGCAGTACTGCTTACTGGCGGTTACGACATTCCAGAAGAAATCGCAGGTCTATGTAAGCCAGCGTTTGATTCAGGTCTACCGATCTTTAAAGCACAAGGTAACACTTGGCAGACGTCTCTCAACCTACAGAGCTTCTCTATCGAAGTACCTGCAGACGATAAAGAGCGTATCGAGTTCATCAACGAACACGTTGCTGGCAACATCGATGGCAACTGGATCGAGTCTATGACTGAGGGTACTCAGAAGTCTCGTCGCCTAAGCCCACCAGCATTCCGTTACCAGCTAACTGAGTTCGCTCGTAAAGCAGGCAAGCGTATCGTTCTTCCTGAAGGTGACGAACCTCGTACAGTTAAAGCTGCGGCTATCTGTGCTGAGCGTGGTATCGCTGAATGTGTGCTTCTAGGCAACCCAGAAGAGATCAAACGTGTTGCAGCGCAGCAAGGTGTTGAGCTAGGTGCTGGCGTAACTATCATCAACTCTGATGAAGTGCGTGAAAACTACGTTGCTCGCCTAGTTGAACTACGTGGCGCGAAAGGTATGACTGAAGTGGTAGCTCGCGAGAAGCTACAAGATTCAGTATTCCTTGGCACAATGATGCTTGAGAACGACGAAGTAGACGGCCTAGTTTCTGGTGCTGTTCACACAACGGCGAACACTATCGTTCCTCCGTTCCAGATCATCAAGACTGCACCTGATGCGTCTATCGTATCTTCTGTATTCTTCATGCTACTGCCTGACCAAGTATTGGTTTACGGTGACTGTGCGATCAACCCAGATCCAACGGCTGAACAGCTAGCTGAAATCGCTATCCAATCTGCTGATTCTGCTGCTGCATTCGGTATCGAACCACGCGTTGCTATGATCTCTTACTCTACTGGCGAATCTGGTAAAGGTGCAGACGTAGATAAAGTACGTGAAGCAACGAAACTTGCTCAAGAGAAACGTCCTGATCTAGTGATCGACGGTCCTCTACAGTACGACGCAGCTATCATGGAAAACGTTGCTGCGTCTAAAGCACCAAACTCTCCAGTAGCAGGTAAAGCGACTGTATTCGTATTCCCAGACCTAAACACTGGTAACACGACTTACAAAGCAGTACAACGTTCAGCTGACCTAGTATCTATCGGTCCAATGCTTCAAGGCATGCGTAAGCCTGTAAACGACCTGTCTCGCGGCGCTCTAGTTGATGACATCGTATACACAGTCGCGCTAACTGCAATTCAAGCAGACCAAGCAGCACAAGCTGAAGAGAAAATCGTTAACTAATTTAACGCTTTTCTGAAATGACAAACCCTCGCAGATGCGAGGGTTTTTTTATATCCAATTTAGGAGATGACTAGGAACAACCCTGCACCAACAAAAACACAACCGATCATGACAGGGGCAACTCTACGCCATAGAGTTCTATCTCCTATCGCCACTACCATAGACATTTTGACTAATGTATTCACTGATGCAGCAATAATAATCCCTAACGCTGCAGTGTTAACACTCAATAGCTGTGTACTTTGTCTTCCCAAGGCTAACGAAATAGCATCCACATCAGTTATCCCCGACAGCGCAGATAAAATCAAGATTCCCGCACTTCCAAACCAATCTGACAATGCATGAGACAACAACATGATGATGGCTAATACCACACCAAAAAACAGTGCTGATTGCAGCGCTAAAGGATTGCTTTGCTTATTGGGTTTGTCGATTTTCTCACCCTCACTCTGTCGCCAAATCCACCATGCGGGGAGATAAAGCGCGACCATCATAGCGAGAACAATCGGCCACAGCAGAGCGACCAAGTGAGGATTAACGACAGATAGAATGATCAGCAATCGCGGAAACATGGTTCCACAACTCAGTAGAATACCGCTAGCCAACAGAGAGCTCATCATTGGTTGCTCACGTGATAAATGTGAGAACTGCAATGTCAGCGCCGTTGAAGAACTCAGCCCTGCAAACACAGAGGTAAATAAAATCCCTCGTTTTGCTCCGCCAATCTTAATAGCAAAATAGCCGACAAAAGAAATACTAGCGATCAGTACGACCATCCACCAAATCTCATAAGGATTTAGTGCTTTCCAAGGACCATACGTTTGATTTGGAAGCAAAGGCAACAAAACGATAGAGATAAGTAACAGACGAAGCGCTGCATCTAACTCATATTCCTGAAGCTTAGTTAATGCTTGATGCAGCTCTTTTTTATTGTCTAAAACTACAGCCGTGATAACCGCAGCAGACGCCGCAAGCACCACCTCTCCTGACACCGCTAAACAGCCTAAAATGAACGTGACTAATAAGCTAACCACACCCGTAATACTGACGTCTTGGCTCTTCTTTTGTTGAACAACAAACGCAATGCAAGCGAGTACGACTAAAGCAATCAATGCAAAACCAATCAAAATCGGAGTATAGATTTTTGCAAGAATGGCAATCAAACCTCCAAAGAGAGCCACTAAAGAGTAAGTTCGAATACCCGCAACACGACTCCCCTCTTCACTATTGCGCATGACCCAACCACGCTGAGTACCTACAATAGCGCCAAGCAATAAGGCAATAAATAGATTCCAAGCAAGATGCTCACCATTAAATAACCCATTGATATCCATGCCCACTCTCCAAAAAGATTGGCTGTCTCATCAGTAAGTTTATGTGAGTTACAAGATTAATCTGTGACTAGGCGAAAATACCTATAAAAAACGCCACATTAAGTGGCGTTAGTTGAAGTAAAAACTTATTAGATAGAATCACGACCATGCGGAGATTCTAAATCCAATTCCGGTCCTTTAGGCACAACTTGAGTAGGATTAATCCCAGTATGGCTAAAGTAGTAATGGCGCTTAATATGATAGAAGTCTGTTGTTTCCTTTATGCCAGGAACTTGGTACAACTCCTTCATATAACCGTGCAAATTAGGATAATCCGCAATTCGTTTTTTGTTGCACTTGAAGTGCCCCACATAAACGGCGTCAAACCGAATTAGGGTTGTAAATAAACGCCAATCGGCTTCTGTTATCTTGGAGCCAGCCAAATACCGACTTCTCGATAGATGCGTATCTAGTTTATCCAACGAATCAAACAGATGATTGTAGGCTTCTTCATAAGCTGATTGAGTCGTTGCAAAACCACAGCGATACACGCCGTTGTTAACGTTTGGATAAACAAAGGCATTCCATTCATCGATAGCGTCATGCTCTGACTGTGGATAGTAATCGGTTTTATTACCCGTCAGCTCATTAAACTCTGAGTTAAACATTCGAATGATCTCTGACGATTCATTACTAACGATGGTATTGTGTTTTTTGTCCCATAAAACTGGAACAGTTACACGCCCTGTGTAGTCAGGCTTAGCTTGTGTATAGATCTGGTGCATTCGAGTATGACCAAATAATGGTTCAGGTAAACCCATCTGCCAACCTTCGCTCATCATATCTGGGCAAACCACCGTCACATCAATATGCTCTTCTAATCCTTTGAGTTTTCGGAAAATCAATGTTCTATGCGCCCAAGGGCAAGCCAAAGAAACATACAAATGATAGCGTCCTGATTCGGGCTGAAATTTAGCGCCAGGTTCGTTGCTTATCCAGTCGCGAAACCCTGCGTCTTCACGTACAAACTTTCCACCGTTTGACTTAGTTTCGTACCAGACATCTTGCCAAACGCCTTCAACCAGCTTACCCATACCCTATGCCTCTTTGCTCCAATGGTGATACTACAAGTATAAAAAAAGCCAACTCTCTAAAAACTAGACGAAGTTGGCTTAGTTGTTCAAATTTTTTGAAGTATTAGCCAATGGCCAAAACAAAAAAAGCGCGACTCCCGAAAGATGCCGCGCTTGAGCCCGTCACAGGCTGAATTTATTTAGACACTCACGTGTAAACAAGATACCGCGTGAACATCATTACCTTGAATAGAAGGCTTGGTTTGCGCACAAGCGTCTGTTGCTTGAGGGCAACGAGTACGGAATACACAGCCAGATGGAGGGCTAATTGGCGACGGTAAATCACCTTCTAGCATCTCTATCTTTTTCGCTCGTTCAAGCTTAGGATCTGGGATTGGAACCGCAGACATCAGCGCGCGAGTATATGGGTGTTTAGGATCAGAGAACAGAGCTTCAGCTTCACCAAGCTCTACTGCGTTACCTAAGTACATTACCAATACACGGTCAGAAATATGTTTTACAACTGACAGATCGTGCGCGATGAATACAAGCGACAGACCTAGCTCTTTTTGAAGTTCTTTCAGAAGGTTAACTACCTGAGCTTGAATGGACACGTCAAGAGCTGATACAGGTTCATCACAGATGATCATTTTAGGCTTTAGGATTAGCGCACGTGCAATACCGATACGCTGACACTGACCACCAGAAAACTCGTGTGGGTAACGGTTGATAACGTTTGGTAGAAGACCTACTTTCGCCATCATCTCTTTAACACGATCTTTCACATCTTCTTTAGAGATTTCTGGATAGAATGTCTCTAACGGTTCCGCGATGATGTCACCCACTGTCATACGTGGGTTTAGTGAAGCCAGAGGATCCTGAAATATCATCTGGATCTCTTTACGCGTTTCACGGCGCTGAACTTCTTTCATCTTAGTTAGGTCTTGCCCCAACCACATAACGTCACCATCTGTTGCTTCAACAAGACCGATGATTGCTCGCGCAAATGTCGACTTACCACAACCAGACTCACCTACTACGCCCAGTGTTTCACCTTCGTAAAGACGAACATCAACGCCATCAACCGCTTTAAGGTTAGAAGGCTTCGACCAAGGCCAAGCAGATTTAGCTGCAATGCTGAAATGAACTTTTAGATCTTTAACATCTAGAATTAGGCTTTTATCTACACTCATTTTGTCCAACCCTCCCACTCAGAGAAACATGCACGCTGACGACCTTCACCGAATGGCGTTAGGATAGGTGCTTCTTTTTTACAACGATCCATCACACGGTGACAGCGCTCTTGATAAGGGCAGCCAGGTGGTAGGCGAAGTAAGTTTGGCGGGTTACCTGGAATTGTCGGTAAGATTTCGCCTTCAGTATCCAGACGAGGAATCGCTTTTAATAGACCTTCCGCGTATGGGTGAGTTGGATGGTAGAAGATCTCGTCAACAGTACCGTATTCCATGGTACGGCCTGCATACATAACAAGCACTTTGTCACATGAACCAGCAACAACACCAAGATCGTGCGTGATCATGATAATCGCCGTGTTGAACTCATCTTTCAGTTCATTAAGAAGATCCATGATCTGCGCTTGAACTGTTACATCCAATGCTGTCGTTGGCTCATCGGCAATCAACAGTTTAGGACGACATAGCAGAGCCATTGCAATCATTACACGCTGACGCATACCGCCTGAGAATTCGTGCGGGTACATGGTGATACGCTTACGAGCTTCTGGGATTTTCACAGCTTCTAGCATGCGTACAGATTCTTCAAATGCTTCTGCTTTGCCCATGCCTTTGTGCAGCATCAACACTTCCATCAACTGATCACTAACCTTCATATAAGGGTTAAGTGACGTCATTGGGTCTTGGAAGATCATTGCAATCTGTTCAGCACGCACTTTGTTTAGAGCGCTTTCTGGAAGGTTGAGAATCTCGTTACCTTCAAACTTTGCACTACCTGAGATAATACCGTTTTTCGCCAGTAGACCCATGATAGCAAATACTGTTTGAGACTTACCTGAACCTGATTCACCTACGATACCTAATGTTTCGCCCTGGTTCAGAGAGAAGTTCAAATCGTTTACTGCGGTTACGATACCATCTTGCGTGGTAAATTCGACGCGCAGATCTTTGACATCTAATAAACTCATCATTGCTTCCTTAATCTTTCTATTTTAATTATCTGTCTTTTGGATCCAGCGCGTCGCGCAGGCCGTCACCAACATAGTTGAAGCAGAATAGAGTCACAACCATGAACGCTGCTGGGAATGCCAGCTGCCAGATTGCTACTTCCATTGTCTGAGAGCCTTCTTGAAGAAGTGCGCCCCAACTCGTCATTGGTTCCTGTACACCAAGACCAAGGAATGAAAGGAATGATTCAGTCAGAATCATGCTTGGAATTAGAAGCGTAGAATATACAGCAACAATACCAAGTACGTTTGGAACGATGTGGCGAGTAATGATTTTCCAGTTACTTACACCACAAACGTGTGCAGCTTCGATGAACTCTTTACTACGTAAGCTAAGCGTTTGACCACGTACAATACGCGCCATGTCTAGCCAAGCAATCGCACCGATAGCAACGAAGATCAACACGATGTTACGACCAAAGAATGTCACAAGTACGATAACTAGGAACATGAATGGTACAGCGTAAAGGATCTCAAGAATACGCATCATCACACGGTCAACTTTACCGCCGATAAAGCCTGACGCTGCACCGTAAAGCGTACCAATAAGTACTGCTACGAATGCACCCATCACGCCAACCATCAATGAGATTCGACCACCAACAAGAGTACGTACATACAAATCACGACCTAAGCTATCAGTACCAAACCAGTGCTCTGCATTTGGACCAACGTGCATTGCATACCAGTCAGTATCATCAAAAGTATAAGGTGCGATCATTGGCAGGAAGATGACTGCCATCGTCATAATGAATAGGATACAAAGACTCACCATCGCCGCTTTGTTACGCATAAAGCGGATACGGGCGTCTTGCCACAAACTACGACCTTCAATTTCCAGATTCTCTGCAAATTTCTCGACCGCTTCTAAATTCTCTTTTTTCGTTAACATAACCAAACTTCCCTGTTAGTAGCGAATTTTCGGGTCAATCATTGCTAGTAAGATATCAACGATCGCGTTGAATAGAATGAAGAGTAAACCAATCAAGATGGTTACACCCATTACTAGCGAGTAATCTCGGTTGAAGGCAGCATTAACAAACAGTTTACCAATGCCAGGAAGACCAAAGATCGTTTCGATAACAACCGAACCTGTGATGATACCTACGAATGCAGGGCCCATGTAAGAAACAACAGGTAGAAGTGCTGGTTTAAGAGCGTGTTTGATGATGATGTAACGGTAACTTAGACCCTTCGCACGAGCGGTACGGATAAAGTTACTGTTCAATGTTTCAATCATCGAACCACGTGTAATACGGGCAAACGTTGCCACGTATAAGAGGGACATACCGATGACCGGCAGTACTAAATACTTAAAGCCTCCATCGTGCCAACCACCTGCTGGGAAAAGATTCCAGTGCAACGAGAACAGGTAGATAAGAGCAGGAGCCAGCACGAATGACGGCATTACCACACCAATCATTGCCGTCGACATGATGGTGTAGTCCACCCAGGTGTTATGTTTCAAGGCGGCTATGGTACCGACCGTGACACCCATGATGACTGTAAAGATAAAGGCGATGAAACCCACTTTTGCAGATACAGGCAGTGCAACCGAGATAAGCTCGTTTACTGAATAATCTAGGTACTTAAATGAAGGACCAAAATCACCCTGTACTACGTTGAATAGGTACGTCGTGTATTGTTCAAAAACAGGCTTATCTAGGCCGTATTTAGCTTCGATGTTAGCCATAACTTCAGGAGGTAACGGTTTTTCACTAGAAAATGGGTTACCTGGCGCAAAACGCATGAGAAAGAAAGATACCGTGATCAAAACCAACATCGTTGGGATCGCTTCAAATATCCTTTTTGCGATGAATTTAAGCATAAACTCACTCTTTCAGTCTGTGACATTAAAATTAAACAAGTTCAATCAAGTAAATTTTGATTGAAGATAGGCGCTACATGTGATTTCTCACATGCAGAGCCTCTTTTTTATAGTTCTATCTGCTCAGGATTATTGAGCGGTGATGTAAAGATCTTTTGAGTAAATCTTTTCTTCCGCGTTAGCTGATGGGAAACCACCAACGTGCGGGTTAAGTAGACGAGAACGTACGTACTGGTAGATAGGTGCGATTGGCATATCTTTCGCCATTAGCTTCTCTGCTTCTAGGTAAAGAGCTGTACGCTCTTCTTCTGAAGTAGAGTTAAGAGCTTTGTCGATAAGCGCATCGTAGTCTTTGTTACCCCAGTGTTGGCCACCAGTTGTGTTCTTGCTCACCATTAGCGTCAGGAATGAAGACGCTTCGTTGTAGTCACCACACCAACCGGCGCGAGATACTTCGAAGTCACCCTGATCTTTAGTAGATAGGTAAGTTTTCCACTCTTGGTTCTCTAGAGTAACGTCTAGACCAAGTGTCTTCTTCCACATAGAACCAAGTGCTACAGCAATTTTCTTGTGGTTCTCGTTTGTGTTGTAAAGAAGGTTAAACTTAAGTGGGTTGTCTTTACCGTAACCTGCTTCAGCTAGAAGACGTGCCGCTTCAGCATTACGCTCTTTCTGAGACATAGTGCCGTACTGAGGTAGCTCTGGGTTGAAGTTAGCTGTAATTTCTGGAGTTAGGAAGTAAGCTGGTTTCTGACCTTGAGCAAGGATCGCATCTGTTACGATGTTACGGTCGATAGCGTAAGAAATCGCTTTACGAACGCGAACGTCGTTAAATGGTTCTTTCTTAGTGTTGAATGAGTAGTAGTAAGTACATAGGCTACCTTCAACAGAAACTGATTCTGGGTACTCTTTCTTCAGGCGCTTAAAGTGCTCAGTTGGAAGAGTTGAAGTGAAGTCGATTTCACCAGATAGGAAACGGTTCATTTCCGCTACCGCATTTTCAATAGGTAGGAAAGTTACTTTGTTAAGAACTGTATCAGCGTTATCCCAGTACTGTTCATTACGTTTAAGCTCTAGACGCTCGTTCACTACCCAGTTGTTAACAACGAATGCACCGTTACCAACAAAGTTTGCTGGTTTAGTCCACTGGTCACCGAACTTCTCTACTGTAGCTTTATGAACTGGTTTCATCGTAGTGTGACCAGTCATCATTACGAAGTAAGGAACTGCTGTGTCTAGTTCAACAACCAATGTGTGATCATCAACTGCTTTAACACCAAGTTCAGACTTGTCTTTCTTACCTGCAACGATGTCTTTAGCATTCTTCATCTTGGTGTATTCCATGTACCAAGAGTATGGAGAAGCTGTTGCTGGTTCTACAGCGCGTTGGAAAGAGTATACGAAATCGCCTGCTGTTACAGGGTCGCCGTTAGACCATTTAGCATCTTTGCGTAGGTGGAAAGTAAATGTTTTGTTGTCTGTTGTTTCCCAAGACTCTGCAACACCAGGGATAGTGTTACCGTCAGCATCTTGGTTCACCAAGCCTTCAAGGATATCACGAATAACGTGAGACTCTGGTACGCCTTGAGATTTGTGAGGGTCGATAGTCGCAACTTCAGTACCGTTACCACGTACTAGTTCTTGCTTGTCAGCGAGTTTAACGCCAGCTGGAACATCAGCTGCAAGAGTTGCGGTAGAGGTAGCAGCCACTGCTAGACCAGCACCTAGAAGAAGGGCTTGAGTGATTTTGTTCTTATACATGCTTAAAACTCCAAATTTTTCATTTGCATCCATGACTTCTTTGCAAGTTCACCAGAACGGGCAGTGATTTAGATTTATTTAGCACAAAAAATGAGCAGAAAAATCTAAAACCTTACAAAGATTGCGGCACACATTATCAATCATTGAAGTAATTTGCCATAAAAATGTAGCAAAAAATCGCATAACTGCCCGATTACTTCAACAATTTAGCAAAAAACACCACCAAAAATAAAAAAACTAGCATATTAGTGCGAGATATTTATTGCAGTTAGATTGACATGCCATTTTATCTATAAAGACACTAGCATTTAGCATCTTATGCTAGATATTGTGCAAAAAAATTAACATTAAGTATGCAAAGCAGATAACAATTAGCTACATTGCTCTCGTCCGATCAGACAATTTGTGATGTGAGTCACTCAAGCGCGACTTAGTTTAGGTAAGCTACTATTATCAACTTAAATAATAAGAAACTTAAATTATTTCAACTGGTTACATTGAAGCAAAGATTAAGTATGGTGAGCGTAGAAAAATATCTATCAGGTGAAGGAATAAAGTTCAATCGGGGATTTCTGGTGGCCAGATGGGCGGAGACCCCAGCCACATCCCGGCACACACGTCGCCTGCTGCGGCTGCTCCCTTCCGGGCCTGACCGAGTTCACAAGTTAGTGTTGCGGGAGGACCAGGGCCTCCATAGATTTTGTTTCCTTAGCATGGCTAAGGAGTGAGAGGATTATCAGCCATTCATTCTTCTATTACAAGTGTATTCGAGAATAAAAGTAGGGTTTTCGTTTCAACTGCTTAGTGTGTAACCACTATTGCTTAATATTCACAACTCTATGGTCAGATTCTTCTTGAAAAACTTTGGCTCTTAGTGCGTTTTTATGCTCGTACATTGAAATGTCGGCTTCATGCATGACTTCTTGTAAACTCATAAAGTTACGTCCGGGTTTAGAAACTCCGAAAGCTATAGAGACGGTAAATGAAATACTCTTATCACTAGATACAAATGGAATAGCGGTGAGCCTATCTTTTATTGAATCAAGTTGAGTTTCACTGACCTTGCCGACGAGTACAAACTCATCACCACCTATACGATAGCTGCCTCCATGCCAGCAACGCTCAATATGCGCACTTACATTTTGCAGAACTTGGTCGCCGATTTCATGTCCGTAAGTATCGTTGATCTGCTTAAATTTGTTCACATCTAAATAGATCAATGTGTCATCACCACTAATGCCACTTCCGTATTTCTGTTTAAGTGCTCGTCTATTTTTTAATCGAGTAAGGTTGTCGGTATTGGATTGACTATGCAAGTACATCGCCACAACAATAAGAAAACCAAGTACCAACAAGAATAAGACTTGGCTTTTACGAGAAAATGCTTGTTCGGCATGTAGTGTCGCTTTCCAATTGGGCTGATAGTCATATACCGAAATAATTCGCTCCACATCAATCATTTTAATTGCGCGGCTAAACAGCGGAGCTAACGAACCGCCGAGGTCATTTTTCGCAAAACCGATGGCGATAGGTGATTGATAATAACTACCGATTAATGTTTCCTCGACGAAAGGAAGGAGATCATTTGAATCACGAAGTCTCTTATTAAAGTTGGCACGACTTACTGCTAAATAATCAATTTCACCTTCCGACAACGCCTCAAACAGAGCATCATCACTTTGGTAGGCTAAAAGTGTTTTATTTGGCAGTCGTTGAGAAAGAAGCTCTTGATAGAAATCATCTTTCACTACTCCGATTCTTTCTGCAATAAGTTCCGAAACATTACTGTAAACGTTATCTTTATACCCTTCCCTTTTCACTAGAATGGCTTCAGGGAAATAATAAGGTACTGAAAAATAAGCGATGTTTTTCCGAATTTCGGAGATTGCAATCGGTGACAGCACATCGATTTTTTTGTCAATGAGATCATGGTACATGCTTTCCCAAGATTCATCTTCTGTACTCACGACATCACAAGTCAGCATTAATATATCGCAAGCTTGAAGCATGACATCTGCTGTAATACCCGAAATAACGCCATCTGCATGATAGTGAGCAAATTGACCTATATTCTCAATTTTCACTCGTAACGACTTTTGATAATTAACATTACTATCAATAACTGATTGTCGTAGAGCTTGTTTTCTGAGATCAAATTGATATTGCTTAACCGACTCGCGTAGCAACTTCTGAACTTGCGCACTATGAACGTAACTTTCAATCAAACTAAGAAGTTCAAGGTGTTTGGTTTTAGGGGTAATAATAGAGACAGGCTTTATCGTAAGTTGATGATTGAGAAGTTGCGCATCAAAACCTGCGAGTAACATCGGCTTTAATTGGTTTATTGCATCGACAACCCCATCAACTTGATGTGATTCTACGAGTAACTTAGCTTGTTCATGACCACGATACTCAACCAATTCTATGGATGGATAATTCGCGGTAATCAGTTCTCCATAAATGGTACCGGCGGGAACACCAACTTTATCGACTTGATTCAAGTCTGCGTTGATCAAGCTATATAAATAGGTGTACTCAATATTGGTGGGACTTGAAAACTCAAACAGCGTCGATCTATCTTCTGTAAAAGTAACATTCGCGGCAAAGTCGGCTTCTGATGTTTCAACAGCGCGGAGGATCGCGTTGAAACTCGGATAGTAAACATACTCGATATCAAGGTTGAAGCGTTCAGAAGCTGCATCAAAAAGGATGCGCGAAACCACATCATCAGCCTCCATCGCCACCTTATATTTTGTGCTCGCAATAGACGAGTGAGCAAATAGCATAAAGCACAAAATGCACCATACGCGCCAGAAGTAAGCCATCCTAGCTAATTCCTACATGAATAATTATGAACTCCATATGCTCCGCTCTAGCAGCTAAGTAAGCAAATTCCATGAATCTATTACTTTTCCATTTCTCGAGAGTTAACCCAGAATTAGTAACTTGCCTTGCTTACAAATACTGAAACGCCAAACCGAACAAATATTGCACAATTTTGACACACATAAACGCCTATGCCAACCGCATATAAAAAACTTTAAATTGTGACTATTTATATATCCGATTCTTCTTCGGCGCTGCGTAAAATGTAATCTGTCATCCATGCTGTGCCGAGCAAACACAACCAAACAACAAAAACGGGGTTAGGTACTTCAATATTGGGAGAAATGACCAGTGCAGCAAAGCCAACTGTTGGTAACGTCCAACACAATAACTTAGTCCACTTGAAGGTCTTAAGCTTAGCCAAACTTTCCATAGAGGCAATGATACCTGTGACAGACAACGCCACTAACGCAGCATAAGACAAATCCGCGATCCACAATGGTAGAATTAATCCTAGTGCCCACCAGCTATGTTTATTTGATGAACTCCAGTGCGTTGCCGACCACCAGATAACAATAACAGCAAGAGTTTGGACCGCTGTGATAATTGCATCACCACCCAGTTTTCCACCGGATTGCGTCACCATAATCCCAACTTGCAAAGTGGTGACAATTAACGCAGAGGTTAAAACAACCGTTAAACTACTGCGCTTAGAAAACACAACCATTAATAGTGGGAACAAAACCCAAACACTCACAGATAAGGCGATAGGTTGATATGGTAGAGTTAAACCATAAGTCGTCATTGCCGCCATTAAAATGAGGCCAACAACGCCACCTTGAGGTAATATCCAGAGCGCAGGGATAAGTAGAGCCAATACGGGAATATCGCCTTCACTTAAGCTGATCGCTCTCGCGCAGACAACCGCTAACAGGGTTGTAATTATGAATTGAAAAGTAGAAAACACCATGCCCCCTCTCCTTATCCATTCCTTGGAAAACTGAACTAGGACAGATTCATTATGGACCAGTTTTTAATGCAAATCTTTGCTGTAATTCACCAAATTCCACCCGGAAAAGTAACAACTTACGGAGAGATCGCAAAAATGGCAGGTTATCCTGGTTATGCGCGCCACGTTGGCAAAGCACTAGGGAATTTACCAAAAGGAAGCAAGTTACCTTGGCACCGAGTAATCAATAGCCAGGGAAAAATATCGCTCAAAGGCGAAGACTTGGTAAGACAAAGAACTTTATTAATTGAAGAAGATGTCGAAGTGACAATGGATGGAAAAGTGCGGCTTAGAAAACACAAATGGCAACCTTAAGGCTGCCATCGAATAAAAAGGTTTCGTGTTGTTAGTTACGCACACCAATTAAACGTAAATCTACGTTATCTGTACTTGCTTGATCAGTAATCACTGGGTAAGAAGTATCTGTGATGAAAAGTAGCTGGCCATCGACTTCAATACGAGCGCTTACACTGTAGCGGTGGCGAGCTTCAATTTTAGCCGTATCGTACGCTAGATCGAATTCAAAAGGTACTTGTGCACCATTTGTTTCAAAGCGATGTTTAGCGATCACTTTCGCTGGTGCGTCCGCTAGTGACACATCCTGAAGCGTAATCGTCACCAATGCATTATCCGGTAGTGCAATACGCTCACGGTAAGCCACCGTACCTGTCACAGATTCCACTTTCGCTTTCTCAACTTCTTTTTCCGATGATTGACAGCCAACCAAGACAACACCAAGTACCACTGACGTAATTATTGCTAGTGCTTTTTTCACAAAGCCTCTCCTAATTCGTTAAATTCACAGAGATTATAGGTAGGGATTATGTGATTGTCATTGCAGTTATAGCGGTATTAACAGATTCTTGACGGTAAACAGATTTCGATGACATTTTACTCAAACAACTGTTTAAATTATTACTTAACGCTTAAAATAGACGAAATGACAGAAATCATATAAGGGTCTTTGGATGAGCAAACCGCTTAACGAACTGCTGGATCTCCTACAATTGGAAAAACTAGAAGAAGGTCTATTTCGAGGCCAAAGTGAAAACTTAGGCTTACCACAAGTGTATGGTGGACAAGTCATCGGCCAAGCGTTGTCTGCTTCTCGCTACACGGTTGACCCAGACCGAACCGTTCACTCGTTCCATAGCTACTTCCTTTATCCTGGTGATCCAGAAAAGCCAATCATCTACGATGTAGAAAACCTTCGTGACGGTCGCAGCTTTAGTACCCGGCGTGTAAAAGCGATTCAAAACGGGCGGCCTATCTTCTACTTAACGGCGTCTTACCACGGAGATGCTCCTGGATTCGAACACCAGAACACCATGCCAGAGATCCCAGGACCAGAAAACTTTGCTTCGGAATCTGAGCTTGCCTCTCGAATTGCGGACTTTTTGCCAGAGAAACTTAAGAAAGCATTCTGTGGGGAAAAACCAATCGAAATGCGACCAGTGACTGTCGTCAATCCTTTAAAACCACAAAAAGCGGAGCCTAAGCAATACTTGTGGATTAAAGCGAATGGCGAGATGCCAGACAATCAACTCATCCATCAATACCTATTGGCTTATGCGTCTGATTGGGGCTTCCTCGTCACTGCATTGCATCCACATGAAGTATCATTGATGACACCTAAGTTCCAAGTGGCCACCATTGACCACTCTATCTGGTTCCATCGTCCATTCAAAATGGATGACTGGTTGCTGTACGCCATTGAAAGCCCAACAGCGAGCAACACTCGCGGTTTAGTTCGAGGTGAGATCTACAACCGTGAAGGCCACCTCGTCGCAACTGCCGTTCAAGAAGGCGTAATGCGATTTACTCAATAAATTAAGTTCAGGTGGGGAGGATTCACTCTCCACCTATCGGCAATGCAGTCGTGTATTTAAGCGGCTCCATTGCAAAAGTCGATGTCACATTCGAAATCCCCGCCACAGAGTTAACCAACTTCTTATAAAAATGGTCGAAACACTGCATATCCTTGACTTGCACTTTCATCATATAGTCATACTCCCCCGCCATTCGATAGAACTCCATGACTTCAGGAAACTCTGATGCCGTAGAGACAAAACGGCTATACCACTCATGAGAATGATCACTGGTTTTTACCAATACGAAAGCTGTGAATGAAAGATCCAGTTTTTCAGGATTGAGCAATGCGACCCGTTTTTGTATTACACCCGACTCTTCCAGTTTCTTCAGCCGCTTCCAACAAGGTGTCGTCGTTAAATTAACCGCTTCTGCAAGTTCGTTAAGCGAGAGCGTTCCATCATTTTGCAGCAATGAGAGTATTTTTCGATCGATTTTATCTAATCCAGTTTCCATACTTAGCCAATAGTAGAATTATTTTCTCCAAATAAAGCAAACTAGAGCAAATAAAGCAAAGTTTTTCTCCTAGCTAATCGTTAAATTAATAGCATAACGATTCTAAGGAGAAACCCTATGTGTACTGACCATAATTGGATTAACAATGCCGTCCGTAAAATTGAAGCTGACTATCAACGCAGTGCTGATACTCACTTAATTAAGCTTGAGCTACCAAGTATTGATGGCATCGATATCTATCTTAAAGATGAAAGTACACATCCAACAGGTTCTTTGAAGCATCGTTTAGCTCGCTCACTGTTTTTGTACGCTATCTGTAATGGTTGGGTTGGCCCAGAAACGACGATCATTGAATCTTCATCAGGTAGCACCGCTGTCTCAGAAGCATATTTTGCTCGCCTACTTGGATTACCTTTTATTGCTGTCATGCCCAAATGCACTGCACGCAAGAAAATTGAACAAATTGAATTTTACGGTGGTCAGGCACACCTCGTAGACCGCTCAGACCAAATCTATGCAGAATCACGTCGCCTCACTGAAGAGCTTAACGGTCATTATATGGATCAGTTTACCTACGCCGAACGTGCGACAGACTGGCGCGGTAACAATAATATCGCCAATTCCATCTTTAGCCAGATGGAAATGGAAGATCACCCTGTTCCAGCATGGGTTGTAATGAGCCCGGGCACTGGTGGTACTTCAGCGACGATTGGCCGCTTTATCCGCTACCAGAAACACGATACAAAGCTGTGTGTGGTTGATCCTGAAAACTCGGTATTTCATGAGTACTTTAAAACCGGGAATAAAAAGCTAAAGGGTGATTGTGGAAGTAAAATTGAAGGTATCGGCCGCCCTCGCGTAGAACCGAGCTTTATTCCTGGCGTAGTCGATGAAATGCGCACTATCCCAGACGCAGCATCGGTTGCAACAGCACACTGGTTAGAGAAGATGCTAGGACGTAAAGTTGGCGCTTCAACAGGTACAAACCTTTATGGTGTACTTCAACTTGCTTGCGAAATGAAACAACGTGGCGAGAAAGGATCAATCGTCACATTGTTGTGTGACAGTGGTGAGCGCTACCTAGACACCTACTACAACCCAGAATGGGTCAAAGAGAACATTGGTGACTTGCAGCCATATTTGGCGAAATTAGAAACGTTTGAGGCAACTGGATTGTTGGATCAATAAAGTAGCAGAAGCTAGATGCAAAAACCGCCATTCATTGAATGGCGGTTTTTTTGTTTTTACTTGTT
>Ga0209272_10001129_pt1 | contig 17774 bp, 16 predicted proteins | sample tdDd002_FD_187125 | JGI IMG/M metagenome (GOLD analysis project Ga0209272, IMG submission 187125) | Marine sediment microbial communities from the Atlantic coast under amendment with organic carbon and nitrate - tdDd00.2 (SPAdes)... | ecosystem: Environmental > Aquatic > Marine > Coastal >... | reverse complement strand
TAAACAACGCCATTCGCTTTACCCCGAAGGGACGAATAACCGTCCATATTGATAGCCATGCAGTCAGCGTAACGGACACCGGATGTGGCCTGATCGGCAACACCGAGACCGAACACGGTTTGGGGTTACTTATCGTCAGGCGGCTATGCCAAAGCTATGGCTGGGAATTTGAGCTAAAGCAGAATCCAGAACAAGGTTGTACAGCAGAGTTAAATTTGCTGCCGATATCAAACTAATTTACTATGACTTTGATATAGCTTTATGGCGAAAAAAGCCAGCCTCAGGGCTGGCAAAGGTTGGCTCGTACACAGAACACAAACAAGCCTATGGTGCTGAATTATCAACATTGAGCACCAGGCCACCCGCGAAGTCATCCGTCGCCACCACAGAGTAGACACCACCGTCCTCGACCATGGCCATCGCTTCGACAGCCGGAGAAAAAGTGCCGTCACTAGCCAAGATCACCGCCAAGAAATAGGTACCAGCAGGTACGTTCAGCGTCGCTGTGTCTTTGAAATCAACACCCTTGATGACCGCCGTTGTTTCATCAAACACACCGTCTGCCGACGCATGGATATCAACCAAACCTAGATCACCTGCTGTCGGGCTTGCATGAACAACTCGTACTTTCCCGTACAGTGCAACAGAGCGGAGATCTTCAGCAATAACCAAAGGCTCTATGGTCGAGTCGGTAACGCTGTTTAGTTTACCGACGGCATAAATACTGGTCGTGGTTCCAGCCTCGATACTGGTATCAGGCGCATCAATAACCACTAAACTGTTGTCTATTGAAGCGGCAACGCTCAAGTCATAGCTATCGGGTTCAAGATCCAAGCTCCGAAACTCTCGAAAGGCAATCATAGTCAGGCCATCAACAGGCGAACCAGAAACCAGCACATCAACCTCGGGAGCATCATCTACGGCATGCACCACCCTCACAGTGGCTTTTTCCTCTTTATTTCTCAAAATTGCCGCGCCTTCCCCATCAGCCACCAAGAGGTTAACGGGTGATACTGCGCCTCCGTCAACATTCGGTACCGCAGTGATCATTAAATCACTTCCACCAGCCAACTCTAGCTCGCCACTGTCAAACACCACACTTTTTTCACCAGCAAGAGTTACTCTAATTCGGTAAGTACCAGACGAAATAGTCACCGGTAAGTCAGGGCTATCGATCTTGAATTCAAGCCCGCCGACAGACGGCTCAACGCCGTCAATAGTCTCATCCGTTGCCAGGTAGATGTCGACTCCAGACACATCAGGATGAGCATGCAGTACATCAATACGTACTTCACCGGCTTCAGGGCCGATACTCTCCCGGCTTAGCACGACAGGCTCAATATCAGCGGCACTATTCAATGCAATAATGTCGTACTGCATATCTGGCGCAAAATCCAGATTAGCCCCGATAACCTCGGTTTTCTCACCTCCGGCAAGCAGTGCCTCGACACCGATATTGTAAGTACCTTCCTCTAGATTCAAAAAGCCGCTCGCAACTTGATAATCCACTTCTTCCAGCCCATCAACCACTTTACCATTTATCGTAATAGCAACCAGCGGAGCATCGCTACTGGCATGAGTCACACGTAACTGCGGTTCATCTTCAAGCAAACAGCCAGTTAATAACACTGTCGAACCTAACACTAACGCTAACGAATTGGCTTTCATTCGAATACCCTCTTCCTGTTCATTGTTGGTCGGGATAAGTTACGAACAAGAATATTGATTCGATCATCAATATCTGGGGATATTCTTATATCCGGCGATAGGCCAATAATTTCACAGGCATTTTTATTTCAGTCATCTAAATCATCAATTGCTGCGTAATGAATAAAAACGACCACTTGGAGATGCTTGTGCAAAAGAAACTTTTTCAACCACACACACATCAAATACGCACTCTGCCTTTTCTCGCTACGACCGACCACCAGCTACCGCAAGGCAGGGATCAGATACGGGGAAGCGGAGTTCTGTTTAGCCAAATGGTTCTCGATGCTGTTCGCTCGGGGGGAATTTGGATCATGATGCAAGATTACAACGGAGTTAAAGCCGATAGACCAGGAGACATTGTTACATTCGCGCAGATCAACACCGTTGATTGGCTCTCCGGAGACCAAATTCAGGTAAATATCGAGCTTACCCATTGGGGCAAGATAGATCCCGTACAAAACAAACGATCGGATCAATATCTAACCGCGAACCCATTTCCTCTATGGCAAACCAACCAGACAATGAATGCGGATGACAGGCTCGTTGTTCGGCTAAAACAATGGCAAGTAGAATACGCACACCTGCAGCAAGCACAAGATGTTAGGCATACCTCAGCCAATGACCCATGCTGGCTTTGTTGGCGATGGCTGGAACTACTGCCCCTACCTATATGTACCAAGCAAAAACTGCTTAAAAAACCGGGGCCAAGTCTTTGTCTCCGCTACATCAAAAAAATGATCCACCAAAGTGATCGTTATACCGGCTTGTTGCGTTAAACAGGTATTGATCCCATGCTTGCAGTAGAACGATGATAAAAATCAGTCGATATACTCACTCCGAGAAGATCAAGGAGCCCATGCTCAACGAAGACTTACCTGCTATTGATGTGGCATCGCTATTGTTTAACATTGCTAATTCGCGGTGTAAGCACAGCTATGAAAAACTTTTTGTTCTGGTCGCTCCCAAACTACTCAATTTTTCGCGCAAACAGCTGAGAGATGATTCGATGGCGATGGAAGTTGTTCAGGAAACGATGCTCAAAATATGGCTCAAATCTCATCTCTATGATGAATCTAAAGGTGCCGCTTTAACATGGATTTACTCGGTCGCCCGAAATGTCAAATTTGATCTGCTGCGTAAATCAAAGCATCAAAACGACTGGGTGCAGGGAGATGACCTTTGGCCAACATTGAGTGAGGAACCTGATCCTGAACGTATCCCCAAAGAGTTTCATGCCATCGTCACTCGCGAACTCAAAGATCTCGTCGATACCTTGCCACCGGCTCAGGCCGAGGTGGTCAGACTGATCTGTTTGCAGGGAGCGTCACACCAGGAAGTAGCTGACGCATTAGGCGTACCGTTAGGTACGATAAAAAGCCGGCTTCGATTAGCATTACAGAAAATGAAGGAGGCTATGGATGACTGATATCCGTTTCCACCCAACCGATGACACATTGGCATGCTACACCGCGGGCGATCTCGACTCTGCTTCCAGTATCATGCTTAGCGCACATCTGGAGATGTGCAGCCATTGTCGTGCCCGTGTTGACACACTTGAAAATACTCAGGCGCAACAACTGGCTTTGACGCCATCGGAGCCCCTATCCGATGAACTCAATAACCTGCTCGGTACTATTCTCTGTCATCAAGAAATGCCTCAAGAGGAAGCCCACGATTCTGACAAAGCTACCGAAGCACATATTGAAGTCAACAGTAAGACATTTCGACTACCCCGTGTATTGCAACGGCACGAAGACCAAATCGGTCCCTGGAGCCGCTTGCCGGGAAACATAAAGCGGGCCAATGTGTCAACTAGCGGCCACAGCAAAATGAACTTCATCTATATGGACTGTAATAGTTCTCTACCACAGCACACCCACCAAGGGCAGGAAATCACCCTGGTACTTGCTGGAGAGTTTATAGACGAACACGCCACCTACAAGCCCGGTGATTTTATTATCCAGACACCGAAGCATCAGCATTCGCCTAAAACTCGGGAGGATCAGGATTGCCTTTGCCTGACGTTATTAGATGCTCCGCTGCACTTTACTTCAGGCCTTGCTACCCTTCTGAATCCATTTAGCCAGTTGTTCTTCCGCTAACCCGGTATTTTTTGCTAGCGTAGTATCTACTCTACCGGCCTAAATTGTCAGTTCACCATGCAACTGGCAATTGGGCGTTTAGTCACAATTACATCATTAACGCTGTTCAAAAAACACTCAATTAGGTTTATTGCTCTAAATCGCTCCCATACACTTCACCTTGCATTCCTTCGGGATGTTAGTACCGAAATTATTATGCGAATCTAGCGTCCGCTATTGGTACAAGGCCTCTTCACTCCATCACTGACCAACCATTGAAGAGGCCTTCTTCTACCGCTACCTTTTCAGATTCGCTTCCAAAACTGCTACTTAATCTACAGCCTACTGATACCAAGCCATGTACACTGAGGGTTATTTTGAAAAAACAGCAACATAAGGATGGAGCATGCTCCGAATTGATAGTAAAGAGCGGCCACACTGGCGAACTCTAGCCAAAGAATACGGATTTGGCTTTCATAGCATGTACGATCAACCCTATTGGGACGAAACCGCCTACTACCAATTTACTCTTGAGCAGATCGAGCGGGATCTGGAAGATCCCACCGAAGAAATTCACCAAATGTGTCTCGAGGTAGTTGATACTGTTATTCGCGACGAGTACTGGCTACGACGATTCCAGATCCCCGAGGCGATGTGGCAAAACGTCCTCGACTCCTGGCAGCGCAAAGAGCCCTCGCTCTATTCCCGACTCGATTTCGCCTATGACGGCAAAGGGCACGCAAAGCTGTACGAGAACAATGCCGATACGCCGACCTCCCTCTATGAAACCGGTTTTTGGCAATGGCTGTGGCTAGAAGATCTGGTCAACAACGGCTCGCTAAGACGCGATGCCGATCAGTTCAATCTGCTCCAAGAACTACTTATGGGACGATTCCAGCAACTGGCTAGCCGTCAACCGGGGCAGACACTGCACTTTTCCTGCTGCAAGGACACCGAAGAAGACCGCGGCACCGTGCAATACATGGAAGACTGTGCCAAGGAAGCCGGACTCTCGACCGCCTTCGTTCACGTCGAAGATATCGGCCTCAACGGCAAGGGGGAGTTTACCGATCTAAAGGACAGGCCTATTCGCTGGATGTTCAAACTCTATCCGTGGGAGTTCATGTTTCGAGAGGAATACGGTAACAAGTTAGCCAGTGCCAATGTCAACTGGCTAGAACCAATGTGGAAGTCAATACTGAGCAACAAAGCGCTGCTGCCGATGTTATGGCAAAAGTTCGAAGGTCACCCCAACCTGCTACCCGCCTACTTCCCCGATGACCGGAAACTCGGCAATCTGCAAGACTATGTCATCAAACCTATTTTTGCCCGAGAAGGCGCCAACATTGAGATTGTTCAGGGTGGACGGCAGACCCTGAGAACCGAAGGTCCCTATGGTGACGAAGGAGTGATCTACCAAGCCTATCACCCGTTGCCAAAATTTGGCGACTATTACACCCTGATCGGCAGCTGGCTGGTTGATGATAAACCAGGCGGGATCTCAATCAGGGAAGATACCTCACGCGTCACCCAGGACATGTCACGCTATCTGCCCCATGTGATCTTGTAATATTGCTCAATCTATTAGTGTCGAATCGGGTATACACATATACCCGATTCGACAATTCCTAAGCCCGTCGCAGCGACATTCTTGAGAAGACCAAGGCCTCTACAGTACACAGAATCAGTCCGATCCAGATGAAACCAAAACTGACAATTTTCACCTGATCCAATACTTCGCCAAAAATAAAAACTGCCAATATAAACTGCAAGCTGGGCTCGATATATTGGGTTAAACCAATCATTGTCAACGTCGTTCTTTCCACCGCCAGGGCAAAAAACACCAATGGCAACAAGGTAACGGGTGCTGCACCCGCATAGAGCCAAAAAGTGGTCATATTGCCCGCCAATACCGTCGAACTCTGATCTAGGTACCCAAACAGTACATAACCCAGCGCGAATGGCATTAGCAATGTCACTTCAACGGACATCGAAGTCAGCGAGTCGAACTTGATATATTTCTTAGTTAATCCGTAAAGGGCAAAAAAGCTGCCCATAACTAACGATAACCAAGGCAACTCACCATAGTAGTGAACCTGATAAGCAATACCGCAGATGGCAAATACCACCGCCGCCTTTTGCGCCCAGGTGAGCCTATCTTTAAGAAACAGTACACCAAAGGCGATGGAGAACAGTGGATTGATAAAATAACCAAGGCTTGCAGCCAATACCTGGTCGTTGGTTATCGCCCAGGTAAACGCATACAGTGAAATGCAATTAAGAATTCCGGCGATAAAACACAAGCACAATGACTGCTTATTTTTCATCGCCTGAGTGAAAGACAGGTTGGGTATTTTCAGGCACTTTAGAATCAATAGCATTAGCGGCACTGAGAAGATGATCCGCATTGCTATTAATTCATTAGTATCAGCCTGAGGCAAAAACTGAAAGTACAGGGGTAACAGCCCCCATAATACAAACGCTATGGTCGCTATAACATTGCCATGTATTCGAGCAAACATAATACCCATCCTGTAGGCGAACGAAATTAAACAATAAACTTGTTCAACAAAGTCTCTTGCTGTTGAACTTTCGAAACCTGCTCATTCATTTGCACTGATGACTCATGGGCACGGTCCGATACCTGCTGAGAGAGATCTTTTATCTTCAGCGTATTGCTGTTGATCTCTTCCGCAACCAAACTCTGCTCTTCTGCCGCTGAGGCTATCTGAAGGTTCATATCAGAGATCTGAATAATTGAGTGCTTGATTTGGTTAAGTGAGCCGCCAGCTTCCAGCGCCTTGGCAACAGCCTCGTCGGTCAACGCCTTGCTTTTCTCCATAACGCTAGTGGCAGAACGAGCACCAGACTGAAGCTGGGCAATCATACTGTGAATTTCTGTTGTCGATTGCTGAGTGCGCTGCGCCAACGTCCGAACTTCATCCGCCACAACCGCAAAACCTCGGCCTGAATCACCGGCCCGGGCCGCTTCAATGGCTGCATTCAGTGCCAGTAAGTTGGTTTGGTCTGCAATCTCGTTGATCACCGAAAGGATTGATTCAATATTCCCCGTCGCGTTTTCCAAGTCCTGAACAACAATAACCGTCTCATCGATTTGCGTCGCCAGCGTACTGATAGCATCGGTCGTATGGGATACAACACTGACACCATCCTCTGCCGCCTTATCTGCCTCTTGTGCAGCAGCAGCAGCACCTTGGGCATTGCCCGCAACGTCTGCAGACGTCGAAGCCATTTCATTCATTGCCGTTGCAAGCTGTTCCACTTCTGCCAATTGATTTGTAATATCCGTTGCGGTCAGCTTGGCCCCCTGAGTCGTGACTTCGGCATCAGAACCAATTTCAGTCCCAAGGAGTTTGGTCTCTTGGATAAGGAGCTGTAACTTTCCGGTAAATGCATTAAAGTTTGTAGCCAGTTCGGAGAATTCAATATCCGTATTGGTATCTAACCGGCGAGTCAGATCACCCTGCCCTGAAGCCACATCCTTCATTGCCTCATTCAAAATGCCTAATGGGCGCATAAAGTATTTCAATACAAACACCAGCGCGAGAACAGCAATAAGAACAAAGGCAATCGTCATAACCATTGATGACGAACGAAGCTGCAGAATTGATGAATACGCTTTTTCATAATCAAGAATGACACCGATATACCAGTCTTGACTATCAATAGGGGTAAAATCGATATAGGTCGGCTTACCTTTATAATCGATGAGTTTGTAGTTTTCGCTGATATCTTGATTGCCAAGGAAATCTTTCAGGTTTTTACCAACCAACTTAGGATCTGGGTGAGAAACAATCGTTCCCCCCTTATTCACCATGAATATATATCCGGCATCAAACAAAGAGATCTGGTTAATGGTGTCAGAAAGAATACCTAAATTTAAATCATAAAAAATAGCCGCATCAAAACGTCCATTGTTATAAACAGGTGTCGCAATCGAGACCAGAACACTGCCCGTATCCCCCATGTAGGGAGCCGTGATAATGGTTTTGCCTTCGTTTTTGGCTCGTCTGTACCATGGACGAGTTCTCGGATCGTACGAACTGCCCGGCTGCCAATTAGGATCGTTACTCTGTATACGCCCATCGGCCTCAAAGCCCATGCCAATCAAGGAAAAGGCATTCTTGGCAACTGGCTTATTGATAATACTGGCAATATGACTAGTTGAAACTTCATTCTCAATCACCTGTGCAGTATAGGTAGCCAATTGTGATTTTGATTCAATTTCACTATCGACAGTTGTTTTTACACCATTAACAATTTCTGCAATGCTCTGATGAATTAATGGCTCTACTTGTGATTTAACCTGTTTGTACTGTTGAAGTGATAATACAGACAAAGCCGTAAACACAATGATTGAGGATATGAACACAACCTTATGTTGAAATTTTATTTTCATAAATAGAAGACTTAACGTTGATTAATATTTGTTGAGGGTTTATTTACCTATGTAACTTTACGATATTGTTTGAACGTGAATCTGACCATACCAGCATTTCTCGGTAGTAGTGTTTAAGCAATACAAAGAATAGGCTAAACAAAATGAACATCAGTGTAATAAGATGACTACTGTCTTTCACATTTGATGATGTGATGCTGAGTATAATACCAAGCCCAACACCTATAAAGCATAATAATTGCAACATCGGATAGGAAAGATAAAAAAAAGACTTAAGACTGAAAAGAATAGTGAATAACCATTTTTTAATCATCATCAAAACAAACCCCTTCTACTTATTAAAACATTATAAATAACACAGTCAGTTCCTTTGTCATCAACATTATTATTTAATAGTATTTACTGATGACCAATAATACCTTTTAAGCCTCATTCAACATTTGTATCAGGAAATATATATCCCGAGGTGGTCAAGCTGTATCTACTGATGATGGTTGTCGAAATACCATTGAAGAGAGGCAGTGACCCGTATATTTACAAGCCGCTGCCATCATAGTCGGGAGCAATTACTATAAAGTAGGTGATCTAGCCTTTATCTAGTTGCTGCTCAACCAGTGCCTGCCAGTAGTTGACACCTTTCACTAGGATATTGTCATTAAAGTCGTAGTTTGGATTATGCAGCGCCGTACCGCCACACTCACCCTGGCCATTACCGACAAGAATGTAACACCCCTTCACCTCACGCAGCATGAAAGAAAAGTCCTCACTGATCGTAAACGGTTCGCAGCTACCATTCACATTCTCAGTCCCAACGACAGCCTCGGCGGCTTTAATAGCATGGGCCGTCTCTTCCGGGGTATTGATGGTAGACAGGAAGCTATTATTGAAATGGTACTTATAGTCCACACCTGCCGACATGCATTGCCCTGCGACAATACGCTCAATGGCTTTTTCAATCTTATGCAGGGCTTCATCAGTAAAACTACGGGTATCACCCGTGATCTTCACCTGAGATGGAATAACATTTACGGTGCCGTTTGTGGCAAATTCAGTCACGGAAATAACAGCCGTTTCATTAATCGCACTTAGATTACGCGATACAATTGTCTGCATGGCAGTAACAATCTGCGCGCCGACAACAATCGGGTCAGTCCCCATATGCGGCATCGCAGCATGGCCACCCGTTGCGATGACATCAATCTCAAAACTGCTCTCACTGGCCATCAACGAACTAGGGCGCGTTAAAAACTGTCCTTCTGGAATACCGGGCAAATTATGCATGGCATAAATCGCATCCATATGCCAACGTGTGAACAGACCGTCTTCAATCATGGCTTTTGCACCAGTACCACGCTCTTCATCTGGCTGAAAGATAAAGTAGACTGTGCCATCAAAGTTTTTGTTTTTTGATAACTCACATGCAGCACCAAGAAGCATTGCTGTATGACCATCATGACCGCAAGCGTGCATTGCCCCCTCATGAACGGAGGCGTGATCAAATGTATTCGCCTCACAGATACGCAGTGCATCCATATCGGCCCGCAGGCCAATAGAACGCTCGCTATCGCCGCATTTTAGAATCCCGACGACACCTGTGCCACCAATACCGCGATGAACGTCAAGCCCAAACTCTTCGAGTTTGTTGGCAACAAACTCTGATGTTTTATACTCTTCAGTACCAAACTCAGGATGCTTATGTAAGTGACGACGCCAGTCGATAACTTTCTGTTCAATGGTCATTTTTATTCTCCAACAAAATCTGCGCAGTAATGCTTAGCCACTGCGCATCTATCAATTAAGCTTCTTGAGGTTTAAGCTCTTTTTCATCAGTTTCTGTCGTTTCAAACTTGGTGAACACATAAAGCGCCACAACAATCAGTGAAACAATAACGGTTTTGCCCAGTGCCATTTGCTCGCCAAGCGTCACAACTGCAACCAAGTAACCGACAAGTGGCATCAAGTTAAGTGCCATCGTCGCTTTTTCTACACCGATACGTTTGAATGAGTAAAGCTGAACGAGGTAACTACCACCAGATATACCCGTGCCAAGGAAAATAAGTAAGCCAATCAATAACGGGCTAGATAGGATAATGCTAATTTGTGATAAATCTAAATCCAGTACAAAGACCATTACAATACCAAGCGCGGCAACAGAGATGTACTGGTAAAGCATCGATACAACAGAGCCATACTTATCAGCAAGGCTCGCACGTAAATGCGCCGTCCATGCCAGTGCCAGCATCGAACAGGTTACATAAACATAACCCAATAGCGGTGTACCGCCTTCAATGCTGTTAGTTGGCCCAACGCTCATTGCGTAGATACAAATCGCAGAGGCAATAAATGCTCCCCATTGGATTTTGTTCATTTTAAAGTTCATGAACATCATGCCAAAGAAAACCGTCGCAAATGGCTGCATTCCCTGAATTACACCGTTTTCCGTCGCACCAATATGAGACAAAGAGAGAAAGTTAAACAGTGAGAACACACCTTGGCCGACAATCCCGCACAGAGCTATTTTCAGATAGTCTTTTTTCTCTATCTTTAACGATGAACCTAAATCTTTGCTTAAACTTGTACTGCGCGATGTGAAGAAAAATATGATGGAAAGACCGATCACCGCAGTTACATAACGAAAGAAAACCAACGTCATTGGATCGACAGCCATAGACAATGGCTTAGATACAACACCGGTAACGCCCCATATTACTGCAACAGCAATTGCAGCAACCCAACCTAAAAATGTATCTTTTTTAGTAATACTCATGGTACATGCCTTTCAAATTGCAAAATTCTTTCATGCAAAATGGGCAGTACACATTATGTACTGCCACATTAACTTATTATTCAGTTACAGTTTTTGGTTCTGCCGCCGTTTCTTTATGAGCAAACTTCATAAATAGCATCATAGAAACAACAACCACAGCCATCGCAAGCAAGCGCATTGGCGTTACCGCTTCACCCAGTGCGAAGACAGCCAGTACAAACGAAGACAGCGGCATTAGGTTCAGAGCCATACCGGTACCATCAACACCAACACGCTCCATTGCGTAAATGTACACGAGGTAACTTGTACCGGAGATACCCACACCAAGGATTACGATACATAGAACGCGTAGCGGCGAGCTAAAGATACCCAACGCTGAAGCGAAGTCAGCACCAGAGAACATCAGGTAAACCCCAAAACCAATCGATGCGAAGATAAACTGGTGGAACATAGTGGCAACAGAGCCATACTTTTCAGCTAGTTTTGCGCGAGCGTATGCTGTGCAAGAGAAGCTTGCAGCACTACCTAGGCAAATTAAGTGACCGATGTTGAAGCCGTTCGTTTCTGAGTTCGGATCCATAACCAAGATTGCAACACCAACGAAAGCACCAACAGCAGCGAGCATTTGCAGCATTGTAAAGCGGGCATTGTGACGGAAGAATCCGACAGTCAGGATCAAGATTGGGATCAGGCCCTGAATAACGCCATTTTCAGAGGCTGTAATGTATTCTAACGATAGGAATGACAGATAACTAAATGCACCCTGACCGACGATGCCACAGGCAGCAGCCCAGAACACATCACTGCGGTTATCCCACGTTAGTTTGAAATCAGCTTTTTTCTTCATCTTGCCAGTTGATAAACCGACATTAAACACTATGCCTAAGGTAATGAAGGCCACGGTATAGCGAGCCCATACCAGTACCTGCGCATCCATCACTTCCAGAATAGGTGTACCGACAATCCACGGTATACCCCAAAGCAATCCGATAAAGATCGCTGCAATCCAACCCTTCACTGTGTTACTCATGATCTAATCCTTTCTTCTATCACTTATTGGTTTAGTAGGCGTCCATAACCTGGACACTGCGCTGCTTTTCCAGTCAGATGCATCGCATGCCAGAACATTGCTGAATTACTGCAAACAACGGGAATATCAAATTTGTCTTCAATTTCCTGAATATGATCGAGCACACGCAGGTTGGTACAAGACATAAAGACCAAATCGGCACCGGAATCCGGCAGGATTTTATCTAGTGCTTCTAGCATCGACTCTTTCGAGACTGTTGTTATATCTGTATCTTTTTCAATACCCAGCGAGCCCAAAACGACAACGTCAAATCCAGCGTTGGTCAACTGTTGATAAAGAGGGAAATTAACTTCAGTCGGGTATGGAGAGAAGACCGCAATTTTTTTTGCACCTAAATGCTTGAATGCAGCTTGTGCAGCGGTCCATGGGTTGGTCGCAGGAATGTCACCACGATTTTTCGTCAGCAGGTTAGCAACCTTCTCCTCACCAATAATGATAGAGGCCGAGGTACAACCGAAAGCCATCACATCCATCGGCAAACCTGTGGCAATTAAGTCCGAGGCTTCGCTGATTCCTGTTGCTATCTGATCCAGTGCTTCAGGTGTCATTTCACTGCTGTAATAAACGCGAGAGCTAAATACGCCAGCTTGGGTACCGAGCAACTTTGCCCAGTCCATTTCTAATGAATGATCAGTACTGAGCTGAACAAGGCCAATGTGAACACGACCAATACGCGGTGCCTGTACATGAGTAAGTGGAGTTTCAAACTTCTGGAATTCTTCAATCGTTTGCATGATTATGATCTTTTTATAGTTATGTTGCTTTGTTGCCATGCCGAATGAATCGACATGGCACACAGGAATCAATTTTATGGGATAACAATCAACTCAGGCTCGGCACGCTTGCTCAGCCACTCTGCACCGTCTTCGGTGATCACGATGTTCTCTTCGTGAACCATTGACTTACCAGGCGCATACACCATCCCCGGCTCAAGAGTCATCACCATTCCAGGCTTCAGAATCGTGTTGTCGGTAGCGGTATTGGATGGACGCTCAGTCAGCTCCATACCTAGGCCGTGGCCAAGACGGCCAACATCGTTGCCCAAGGCACCATTCGCTTCTAGCACCTTCCACATTGCGTTGTAGATATCGGTAGTAGTCGCGCCAGGACGTGCGGCTTCAAAGCCTTTCGTCGTTGCTTCATAGGTTGCGCGGTAAGCAGCTTTGGTTTCTTCGCTTGCACTTCCGAATGCCCAGTTACGGTCAAAGTCAGAGAAGTAACCATCACGAACTGCACCGGTATCAATGATCAGCACATCGCCCTCTTCGATGACGCGATCTGTTGGTCCCATAATGATGCTGTCGTAACCATCAGGACCAGAACCGGCGATGATATACGGACATTCATCGGCACCTTCAAGCAGCATGTCGATGCGGAACTGCTTACAAATTTCACGTTCTGTCATGCCTGAACGAGCATAATCAGGGATCTTGTTGAAACCGATGTTGGTGATGCGACAGATTTCACGAGTCTTCTCAATCTCAGCCTGTGATTTAATCTGACGTAGCTCGTGCATCGCTAGTGACACATCCACAAACTCTTTTTTCACCATGGTGGTCAGTTTCAGGTAATTGTTAACCGGCATACGTAGGTGAGATTCAATACCTAATGTTGCGCCCACTCGGCCGTAACGACATGACATTGAATTCAACGCACTGGCTACCAGGCTGATCCCGTCATCTTCAGGACGTGGTGACGGCCAGGTTATGATGTTTTCAACCCAGGTACCCGCCATACCGCTAGCGCCGATTTCAGGAATAATCGCAACTGGCTTACCTTCTGCAGGCACAATGACAAACCAAGGACGAGTCGGGCTGTGCCAGAATTGAGTATGGAAACCGGTAAAGTAGCGAACATTCGGCTCGGTAGTAAAAATCATCGCGTCGAGTTTCATCTCATGCATGACTTTCTGTGCACGCGCTGTTCTGTGTTCAAATTCAGACGTTTCAAAACCACGTTGTAAATAGTTAGTCATTACGACCTCTTCCTTATTGTCATGGCTGTGTGGTGATGGCTTTAGGGCACAGAAGTGAACGATAAGCGCCACACAGTTCAATATTGTTTACGTTACTGTGGTGCATCTTACTGAAAGCTGAGTTAAATAATGTGACCTGCGTCGCGCAGTTAACTTTAGTGCACTATCAAGAGAGTTATTTGGAATATTATGTGATTTAAGTCAATTTTAGTGACCTTTAGTTAACTTTGCAGTTGTCAGATATCGCAAATTATAGTTTTATAGTTACACAAAGTTGATTTTAAACTTGCTTTATAACCAACTGAGGAACAAAATAGTTAACAGTCTCAGTTCACAATAGTGGTCATAAATGAAAACAACAGCATATGCATCGTATAATGCAGAATTTACCGACAAAGACAGAGAGTTCTTAGTTACTTATTTTCGGTTAGCCGACACCATTGCTGATTTTATCGGTCCTCATTGCGAGGTAGTGATCCACTCGTTCGAAAGCTTAGAGAAATCAGTCGTCAAGATCGTCAATGGCCACCATACCGGTCGTACGGTTGGCTCTCCGATCACTGATCTCGGGCTAAAAATGCTTAGTCTGATCGAGAAAACAGGCGAAGTGACACCAAAGAGTTACTTCACCACCAGCAAAGACGGCTCTTTGCTTAAATCAACCACCTGCGTATTGGCAGGTGAGAACGGTAAACCGATAGGATTATTCTGTATCAACATGAATCTTTCCCATCCCTTTCCGGAAATTATCAAAACGCTAATGCCCGATATGGCAAACACGCATGTCGCTGTTAGCGAGAATTTCAGTTCATGTGCGACCGATGTGATTGAGCAGGCGCTTAGTCACGCTATTCAAGAAATTGAAAACGACGCATCGGTCAACTTGAAAGGCAAAAACAAAGCGATTACCAAGCTATTGCTTGAAAACGGGGTATTTGAATTAAAAGAGGCGACAGCAATGGTTTCCGAGCGACTCGGGATCACTCGCCATGCAGTTTATAAATATATTCGCGAATTCAAATCGTAACTACTGACACTAAAGAGAAAGACAATGAAAACAAAAATCCACACAGATCTAGCCCCAGCAGCAATTGGCCCATACTCACAGGGCCTTGCATTCAAAGATATGGTTTTCACCTCTGGCCAGCTTCCGCTAGACCCGAAAACAATGGCTTTTGTTGAAGGCGGCATTAAAGAGCAGGCTCGTAAGTCGCTTGAAAACCTGAAAGCAGTGCTGGAAGAGAGCGGTGCATCATTGGACTCTGTGCTGAAAACAACTTGTTTCCTGTCTGATATGGAAAACTTTGCGGCGTTTAACGAAGTGTATACCGAAGTATTTGGTACCGAAAACGCACCGGCTCGTTCATGTGTCGAAGCTGCCCGTCTACCTAAAGATGCACTGGTTGAAGTTGAAGCTATCGCTTTTATCAACCAATAAAATGAAGTGAGGCCATCCGTCGCCGACGATGGCCTCATCCCTGTTCAGCCCCTTTCGAAGTGATGATTATGCTTAAAGTATCTAATAACCAGTTTTATACCGGTGAAACCTGTTCTCTCTTCACGACAGAAATCGCGCAACGTACTCGCGAATTTCATCGTCAAATTGATGGTTACCAGCCAACACCTTTAGTTTCATTGCCTCAGCTTGCCTCTAAACTCGGCGTTAAAGCCATTTTGGTGAAAGATGAATCACACCGTTTCGGCCTGAATGCATTCAAGGTGCTAGGCGGTTCATATGCGCTGGGCAGACTGCTGGCTGAACACCTGGAAATGGATATTTCTGAAATCGACCTGAAAACCGTTGCCTCGAAGTTAGACAAGCCGCTGGTATTTACCACCGCGACCGCAGGCAACCATGGTACAGGCGTAGCATGGGCCGCTCGCGAAATGGGCCAGAAAGCCGTGGTATACATGCCAAAAGGCTCGGCACAAGCCAGTGTCAACCGAATCAAGGGGCTAGGTGCCGAGTGTATCGTTACCGATGTTAACTACGATGATACGGTTCGCCTCGCCAACAAGACCGCCGAAGAAAACGGCTGGATGTTGGTACAGGATACGGCGTGGGAAGGTTACGATAAAATTCCGACTTGGATTTCTCAGGGTTATATGACAATGGCCGACGAAGCCATTGAGCAAGCAACCGCAATGCCTGAAGGCCTGCCGACACACGTTATGCTTCAGGCTGGCGTTGGCGCTATGGCCGGTGGCGTTCTGGGCTACCTGGCTGACAAACTGGGTGCAGATAACTTTAAAACCGTTATTGCCGAGCCAAGTGCTGCTGATTGCATCTTCCGCTCTGGATCAAGCAAAGACGGCAACATGGTCAACGTAACGGGCGACCTAAACTCCATCATGGCCGGACTGGCCTGTGGCGAACCAAACCCAGTTACCTGGCCAATTCTACGTGATTGCAGCGATGTATTCGTCTCTGTAGACGATAATGTTGCCGCAACAGGGATGCGTATCCTTGGCAACCCTTTACACGGCGATACGGCAGTCACCAGCGGTGAGTCAGGCGCAATCACAATGGGTCTGCTGCACCTACTGGCAAATCATCCGGAAGGTCAGAAAATCGCGCAAAACATTGGCCTTGACCAAGATGCTGTCGTTATGATTTTCAGCACCGAAGGCGATACCAATGCCGACCGTTACCGCCAAATCGTTTGGGAAGGCAAACTGCCTCTTAACGACTAAGCATAATCAGAGACCCATCATTAGCTTGATGGATTAACTGACAAAATATGACCCCCTCTAAACAACAAGTTTAGAGGGGGTTATTTTTCGCATTAGCTCAGTGTTGCAGCAAAGCCTTCTGAGACCGACGACGCCACCATTTATGCAGTTCTTCAACAACGAATAAGTTGGAAGCAATCAGCAGCAGTTGGATCCACTGGGCTAAAGAAATCGGCTGAATTACTAATACATCACTGATACCCGGAGTGTACATGGCTGCAATATGCACCAGTTGGGCGATAGGAACAGCGCACATCAAGAATGGGTTAGCAAATAATGGCAATGTAAATAATGACAGCGTTTCAGAACGGCTATTTAGCGCGTGAATATTGCCAAACAATACCATCAGCATAAGGGTCAGGTTTCTCGCCTCCTCCACCGGTTGGCCAGCTTCAAGAGCCAGGTAATAATGGACAAATGCCAGCCCCCCCATTACAGTTCCAGAAACCACGATATGCTCGATAATTAATTTTTCAAAAATCGGCTCGCTGGGCTTTCTTGGCTTGCAAGTTAATTCATTGCCTTCTTTAGGTTCAAACGCCAATGCGACGTCCTGCAACCCATTAGCAACTAAATTCAACCACAAAAGTTGGACTGCAATCATGGGCATAGGCAACCCAGCAAGAACTGAAAGGAAAAACAGCCAGAGAGCTGAAAATCCGGTTGCCACCAATAAGGCAATAACCTTGCGTATATTGTTGTATACCACACGGCCTTGCTCGATACCGGACACAATAGAGGCAAAATTATCGTCAGTAATAATGAGGTCTGCGGTTTCTTTAGCGACATCTGTGCCGCGTTTTCCCATCGCGATGCCAGTATTAGCCTGACGCATCGCCGGAGCATCGTTCACACCATCTCCGGTTACCGCCACAAAATGTCCTTGGCGCATGAAGCTATCAACAATCTGCTCTTTCTGTTGCGGCTCAATACGGGCAAAAACGCGGACTGGCCGGATTAATTCATCTGCGGCTTTTGGGCCTTTGGCATTGGCCTGG
>Ga0209272_10001125_pt1 | contig 17821 bp, 13 predicted proteins | sample tdDd002_FD_187125 | JGI IMG/M metagenome (GOLD analysis project Ga0209272, IMG submission 187125) | Marine sediment microbial communities from the Atlantic coast under amendment with organic carbon and nitrate - tdDd00.2 (SPAdes)... | ecosystem: Environmental > Aquatic > Marine > Coastal >... | reverse complement strand
TTGGCTTCTCTCAAGAGCTTTACAACCGAGCGTCTTGGATCACATTAGATACCGCTGAAAAAACCGCGCGTAAATCAGATGCATCTTACGCGGCAACACAACAAGGCTTAATCCTACGTGTCTCTCAGGCATACTTCGAAGTGCTACGAGCGCAAGATAACCTAGTGTTTGTTCGTGCAGAAAAAGCTGCCGTTGGCCGTCAGCTAGAACAAACAAAGCAACGCTTTGAAGTAGGTCTATCAGCAATTACTGACGTACACGATGCGCAAGCTCAATACGATGCAGTACTAGCTGATGAAGTGTTGGCAGAAAACTCACTGATCAACAGCTACGAATCGCTACGTGAAATCACAGGTCAGGAACATAAAAACCTGAATATTCTTGATACTGCGCGTTTCTCAGCAAGCCCATCGAACGCCACTGCAGAAGCTTTACTTGACCAAGCAAAAACTGAAAACTTGAGCCTATTGTCTGCACGTATCTCACAAGATATTGCTCGCGATAACATCTCTCTAGCAAGCTCTGGCCACTTGCCAACCCTTTCGCTAGATGGTGGTTACAACTATTCTGACCAAGCAGAAAGTATTAACGACAACACCACTGATGGCTTTAACATCGGCGTTAACCTAGCTGTGCCTCTGTACACTGGTGGCAACATTACTTCTAAAACGAAACAAGCTGAATTCGCATACGTTGCAGCAAGTGAAGATTTAGAAAAAGAATACCGCAGCGTAGTAAAAGATGTTCGTGCGCAAAACAACAACATTAACGCTTCAATTGGCGCGTTAAAAGCTTATGAGCAATCTGTTGTTTCTGCGAAATCTGCGCTAGAAGCGACTGAAGCAGGTTTTGATGTAGGTACTCGTACCATCGTAGACGTTCTAGACTCAACTCGTCGTCTATATGATGCCAACAAAAACCTATCTAACGCTCGTTACGATTACATCTTAAGCGTACTTCAATTGCGTCAAGCGGTTGGTACACTAAGCGAGCAAGATGTCCTAGATGTTGATGCAGGCCTGAAGCCAGCAAAATAAGCATCGATATCTAAGTAACACACAAAACGCCAGTTGATTTTTCAACTGGCGTTTTTTTGTTGGGGTAAGTAACCAAGCCAAGTGCGCTTTAGATTCCCTCCCCTTTCGAAGGAGAGGGTTAGGGAGGGGTTGCTTCTCGTTCTAATTGACGACACTGGTTTTCAATCAGATCGAGCATTAAGCCCCTCTAACTCCCTTGAAAAGGGGGAGGACTGGAATGCGTTTGTGGTTACATTCACTCCTCCAAAAACAACAAAGGTCGCTCGAAAGCGACCTTTAGTAATTAGTTTGTAGTAGCCAGTTTGGCTGTAAAGGTATTACCCCTTACCACCTTTGATTGCGTTAATGATTTCGCTGGTTGAACAACCATCTTCGAAGTTCAGTACGCGAACTTCACCGCCTGCGGCAATCACTTCTTTACCACCAGCAATCTCTTCTGGTTTGTAGTCACCGCCTTTCACTAGCAAGCTTGGCAACACTTCAGAAATCAAACGCTGAGGCGTGTCTTCACTGAAAGGTACAACCCAATCAACTGCACCTAAACCTGCCAATACTGCCATACGACGGTCTGTCGGGTTTACTGGGCGACCAGGGCCTTTTAGACGCTTAACGGAATCATCAGTGTTGACCGCAACGATAAGGCGATCACCAAGTTCAGCGGCGTGGTTTAAGTAAGACACGTGACCAGCGTGTAAGATGTCGAAACAACCATTGGTCATCACAACCTTCTCACCTTTCGCTCGTGCTTTCTTCACGGCTTCAATCAGAGCTTGCTCTGAAATCACACCGTAGTCGGTATCTTGACTACCATGAATCGCTTCCGCCAATTCAATCTCAGATAGGGTTGATGTACCTAACTTGCCAACCACAACACCTGCTGCTGCATTGGCTAGTGCACATGCCTCTTCAAATGATTTACCCGCCGCTACCGATGCTGCCAATACAGAGATAACCGTATCGCCCGCACCTGTCACGTCGTACACTTCTTTCGCTTGAGTAGGTAAATGGAACGGCTCTTGACCACGACGAATAAGTGTCATGCCATTTTCGCTGCGTGTTACCAATAGTGCTTCAAAGTCGAATTCTTCAACCAATGCTAGTGCTTTTTCTACTAACTCTTGCTCAGACTTCACTTTACCGACTACGTCTTCAAACTCTTTCATGTTTGGCGTTAGTAGTGTTGCGCCACGGTAACGCTCAAAGTCCGCACCTTTCGGATCGATGAATACAGGAATATTCGCTGCACGTGCTTTTTGGATGTATGCCTGAACGTGCTCCAAAGACCCTTTCGCATAATCAGACATGATCACTGCTTTCACTGCTGGCAATGCGGTTTCCATGCGAGACAACACTGGCTCTGGATCGGTATTTTCAAACTTGTCTTCGAAATCAAGGCGAATCAACTGCTGGCCACGACTCATCACACGTAGCTTCGTAATGGTTGGATATTCAGGCAATGCCACGAAATCGCATTTTACTTTGAGCGAGTTCAGCGTTTCCGTCAGTACTTTCGCTGGCTCATCCATGCCTGTTAGACCAACAATGTGAGCATGACCGCCGAGTGAAGCGATATTCATTGCGACGTTCGCAGCACCACCCGGACGCTCTTCATTGTTTTCTACTTTAACAACAGGTACTGGCGCTTCAGGGGAGATGCGTCCAGTTGGGCCATGCCAGTAACGATCCAACATGACATCGCCGATGATCAGCACACCCGCACTGTTGTAATCAGGTAGAATTGGTTTCATTATTGGTCTCCAAAAATTAAATCGTGGTGAGTTTAACACAGCCTTTTTCTAGGCTGAACCTTGTGCACTACTTCTGCTTAGGCAAACCATTGATTCCATGCTTGCTTCACCCACTCTCGTTCTGCAACAAATTTCTCTTCCGCCACATCGGCATCCAAATTGAGCAAGTTGCGACGATGAATCTCATCGCGCATTGATGTGTATGCGCGCGTCAATTGCATCGCTTGATCTTCTTCCATGACACCTTGCGCTATCAAGGTTTCAAAAATACGTACGTTATCGCACCAGCGAATCAGCTTCGGCTTATTGTGACTGTAGTTGAGCACTAAATATTGAGCGAGAAATTCAATATCGGTAATGCCGCCGTTATCTTGCTTAAGCATAAAGCGACCGGACTTTTTCCCACCCAAGTGGTCACGCATTTTCTCACGCATATCGACCACTTCTTTCTTTAGAGTGTCTTCGTCACGCTGTTTACACAACACATCATGACGCGTGTTGTGGAAGGCGATCGCTAATGGCTCATCACCATAGATCATGCGAGCACGTACTAACGCCTGATGCTCCCATGTCCACGCATCTTGGTGTTGATAATCATCAAACGCATCGGTTGGGCTTACCAACAAACCCGAAGCACCAGACGGACGTAAGCGAGTATCCACTTCGTACAGAATGCCTGATGCAGTGCGGGTTGAGAAAATATGAATGATGCGTTGTGCCAAACGAAGATAGAACTGGCGGCCATCAATCTCTTTCTTACCATCGGTATACACGTTCACAGGACAATCGTGCATAAATACAATATCCAGGTCCGAGTTATAACCCAGCTCCCAACCGCCGACTTTCCCATAACCAATCACAGCGAAGCCTTTACCTTCACGATCTTTCACATGAGTTGGTTCACCATATTTTTCAGACACTTGCAACCAAGCTTGGTTCACTACCGCTTCGACAATCGCTTCTGCCAAGTAGGTTAAGTGATCACTTACTTTCATTACAGGCAACACGCCAGCAATATCAGCAGCCGCAATGCGGAGGATGCAGATTTGCTTAAACTGACGCAGCGCTTCCATCTGCTGTTCCATATCATCTTCAGGGATACGGGCAAGGAAATCACGCAGTTCAGTTTGGTAACTGTCTAGGGGGATTGGGTTATAAAGATGCTGTGGGTCTATCAGCTCATCAAGCAGTATTGGATAACGCGATAACTGCTCAGAAATCATCGGGCTTGCAGTACAAAGGCGAACCAATTGCACTAACGCTGCCGGATGTTCATCTAACAATTCAAGGTAAGTGGTACGGGTGCAGATGTTATGCAGTAAGTGCAACACTCGCGGTAAGCCAAATTGCGCATCTGGGTGGGCAAATACTGCATCGAAGACTTTTGGCATTAACTTAGTCAACACTTCTCGACCGCGAGGGCCAAGCGTTTTCTTAGCTAAGTCTGCTTTAAACTGCATGATGGTTTTTGCTAGTTCTTCAGAGTTATCCACTTTGATATCCTGCTGCAGAACATTTTCTAACACATCTTGCTTAGTCGCCATATCCCACAACTCATGGAAATGACGAGCGACCGCTTCTGTTTCATCTTCTTCATCGTCACCGATTAAGCTTTCAAACACCTTGTGTACATTTGCCATATGTTGCTGCGTTTGAACAAGCAATTCATCCCAAGATTCAAAACGCATCGCAGTAGCAAGTTTTAGCTGCTCATCTTCACAATCCGGCAAAGTTTGAGTTTGCTTATCGGCCATCGCTTGTAGCAAGTTTTCTAGCTGACGGAGATATTTATAAGCCGCTTCAAGGTTATCGACTTCCGGTTGAGTCAGCTGAGCGAGCTCACCAATGGCATTCAAGGTTTCTAGCAGGCCACGACCACGTAGAGATGGCTCGCGACCACCACGAATCAACTGGAACACTTGAGCGATAAACTCAATCTCACGAATACCACCTGCACCAAGCTTAATGTTGTTACTTAAACCACGACGGCGCACTTCACTGCTGATCATTGATTTCATACGGCGCAGAGATTGGATCGCACTGAAATCGATATAACGGCGGAAAACAAACGGACGCAGCATCTGGCGCAACTCTTGATATTGCGGATACATTTCGCTGCCCATCACGCGCGCTTTAATCATCGCGTAACGTTCCCAATCTCGCCCTTGTTCTTGATAGTAATCCTCTAAAGCCGCATAACTCATTACCAACGGGCCACTTTCACCAAACGGTCGCAAACGCATGTCCACGCGGTAACAGAAGCCATCAAAGGTTTGTTGATCGAGCGCTTTAATGATGCGTTGGCCTAAACGGGTAAAGAACTGCGCATTGGCAATACTGCGGCGCGCGCCTTGCGTCTCACCGTTTTCTGGATAAGTGAAAATCAGATCGATATCGGAAGAGAAATTCAGCTCGCCACCGCCAAGTTTACCCATGCCGATGATCAGCATAGGTTGCGCTTCACCTTCGGCATTGGTTGGCGTGCCCCATTCGTTGCAGCAAATATTGTATTGCCATTGGTAAGTTTCGAAGATCATCGCTTCGGCCAATTGAGACAAATGACCAAGTGACTCTTCTAGTGTCCAACTATGAGTGAAGTCTTTCCACGCAATATAGACCATTTCGCGATTACGGAACTGACGCAGCACACGATGGCCAGCCATTTCATCTTGGCATTCAGCTAAAAGATCCGCGAGGCGTGCACGATACGCTTGTTGTCGACTGCTTTCTGCCAGCATGGTTGGCAAGTCTTGTGCAAGTTTCTCATCACGGTGAATCGCTTCGGTAACAAACTTGCTAAGGCCAGATACAAAACGAAATTGCTCTGCAATCTCGGTTGGCCATTGTTGAAAATATCCCGCTTGCTCGGCATTTTGAACCGCAGCATCGGCGACAGAAATCAGTGACGAAGGCAGCTGCATTTTTCTTCCTTGTGTGAAAAGCACTGTGGTATCACCCTTTTATACCAGAGTTGGCACAAATAAAAACGCCCACAAAAGGTTTGTGGGCGTTTTATCAAAGCTTGTCAGCCTTTAGACCTGGAAAGATTTAATCTTCTTGTCTAACTCTTCGGCATTGCCTTGCATCATTTCAGAAGTTTCAAGAAGCTCTGTAACCACCACGACGGAAGCTTCTACAAGCTCACGAACGTTGGTTAGGTTCTGGCTCATTTCTTCTGCCACGCTGCTTTGCTGACCCGACGCAGTCGCAATCTGGAAATTCATATCGTTGATTTGCGTGACTTGGCCGACGATACCATCGAGTTCAGAGCCAGCGTTCGATACCAGTTCAACACCTTCAGCGGCTTCAACCACACTCTTCTCCATCAGCTCCACCGCTGAAGTAGCGCTCGCTTGAAGCTGAGTGATCATTTCTTGAATTTCTACTGTCGCTTGTTGAGTACGCTGTGCAAGGTTACGAACCTCATCCGCAACGACCGCAAAGCCTCGACCCGCTTCACCAGCACGTGCCGCTTCAATCGCAGCATTCAGTGCTAGCAAGTTAGTTTGCTCTGAAATGCCTTGAATAGTGCCCACGACACTGCCGATCGCATCAACACGCTCTTCGACTTGATTTACCGCACTTGCCGAAGAAGCAATGTCTGAAGACAGTTCGCTCATCTTGGACATAGTGTTCTGTAGGAACTGCTGGCCTGTTACCGCTTGCGTTGATGCTTGTTCCGTGAGGGAAGAAGCCGTTTGAGCGTGATCTGCAACGGTTTGGACCGTCGAAGACATCTCACTCATTGCCGTGGCAAGTTGGTCTATTTCGTTAAACTCTTCTTGTGCCGACTCTTTCGTTTCGGACATGCTCAAAGTCATCACTTCAGTGAGCGTTGCAAGCTCATCGGATGCATTAATCTGCATTTGAATGACGTCGTGTAGTTGGCGACGAGTTTTCTCCAGTTCACGCGCAACATCACCGTATTCATCTTTACAGTCCATCCCGAAAGGTACGGAAAGATCCTTGCTAGCCATGAGTTTAATCGCATCATTCAAATACTGCGTCTGACGCAACATCACGCGTGCTGCTGCTAGAAGTAGTACAACAAATACCGCAATGAGTAATGCCGTTTGCCATGCAACTTGTGTTAAGTAAGCTTCATAATGTTGTTGGGCAACTTGTTCATTCTGTGTTGCCGCGAGTAGTGAATCGTAGAAGGTACTCGCATCCCAAAGTTGTTTCGCCACGATTAAGACGGTACTAAATACCATCAGCATGACCATTTTCGGAACGAGCTTAATATCGGAAATTACCCTTTCCCATGGCTTGAATGCCAGCTTTTCCATTGTCAGTTCTCCACCGAGTCTTATATAGTCTTTATATTTCGCCAACTTATAGTCACAGTTGTGCTATTTATTTCGAGCTTCGTATGAAAAGCAATAATACCAAAGACAGCACTAAACCGATGAGCCTGCTGTCACTGATCCTGTCATTTATGGCGCTATTTGTGATCTCAGGCTTACTATTTTTGCCGATTACACATGAAACCCGTCAAGTTCTTATCGGTCTCGATTTTATAATCTGTAGTATTTTTCTATTACAGCTCACCATAGATTTGATCCGAGCCACAGATCGTTGGTCATATTTCAAACACCACTGGATCGATTTTGTGGCAAGCATCCCAATGATTGAGCCTCTTCGCTTTGCTAGGCTGTTTCATATTTTGCGCGTAATTTTGGTACTTAGATCATCAAAGTTCATTCTTTATCAGCTCAAGAATAACCGCAGAGAGACCACTTTAGCCTCGATTTTATTATTGATGGTGGTTCTGATAACCCTTGGTTCTAGCGCCATGCTGTTTATTGAAGGTAAAAATCCAGACGCCAACATCCAGACAGGCACAGACGCTTTATGGTGGGCATTTGTTACCATCTCAACCGTCGGTTATGGCGATCATTATCCCGTTACAACAGGTGGAAAATTGCTTGCTGTGCTGATCATCATTTGTGGTGTCGGCATTTTCGGTATGATTTCTGGTTTGATTACGTCGATTCTTACCGCGCCAACCAGACAGCAAGACCATCGTTCGAAAAATAAAGAAAAGCTGTTAGAACAGGTATTAGATAGACAGGAACAGATCTTAAATCGACTGCAATCTATAGAAGATGAACTGCATGATCAGAAACAACAGGCAAAAAAATAGGACCTTGCGGTCCTATTTTCGTTGCTATTCTTGCCAGTATGGCTCGACTTCAACACCGATAGCGCGAGTCTGATCCATCGCATGCAGAATGGAACGCTCTTGGCGATGCAACCAACGTTCTAATTGTTCTTGCTCTTCCCCTTCTAACATACCGACTAAAGGCAGTAGATGGTTCAGCATTAGCAAATCATCAATGCCATGAACCAAGTCAGCCCAAGGAAGACGGAAGGTATTGCGCTCTTCTGCATCATATAAGCTCGCAAATCCAATACCTGTGTACAAGTTACGCAGTAAACGGTAGCGCTGATCCACATACTCTTGAGCGGATAGCTCACGCTCCGCAGGGAACGCTTCCATCAACTCCGCCCATGTACGATCCAGTTGCTTCACTGAGAAAGGTTGGATATTACTCGACATCTTCTCACGCGCTTTATCATCTAAGAATGGCTGCCAGCCACGCGTTAAGATCCAACGGCTCAAATCCAATAGCAAACCGGTGTAACGTGCCGAGCTCAGTAGCTCTAACACTTCTTCACGGCTTGGTAACTCACCCAACTGTTGAGTCAGCTCGGATACAAGGAACTTACGCGCGTCCAGTTTACGCAGCACGTTGCCTTTATCATCTAGCAGCTCTTCTAAGTGTGCGTGTTCATCTAGCCACTCAAGCTCTTCTTCTAACCACTTCATTTCTTGGCGCAGAATTGCACTTGCTCGGCGCGGTACCATGCTGCCAAAAATAGTGAAGGTTTGGCGGATAAAGCGAATCGCATTGACGATTTCTCGCAGAGATTCCACACAATCACGTTCTGTAAAGATTTGCTCGTGATAATGCCAATGCGATAGTGCATGCTCTAACGAGTTAATCAGGCAGTATTCCACTGTGTCGTTTTTACTGCTGTCGACCAGTGCTAGCGGTTTTACTTCATCACCCGCGTAGCCACTCGCTAATCGGTAACCCTTCGCAGCTTTGCTTAGATTACCAAGGCGCATACCACCCGCTTCGCACAAGCTGCGAGCAAGGGTAAATAGTGCGTCTGTCTGGCCAGATTTCAGCTCAAGCTCAACTTCACAGATAGGGTCTTGCTTCTCTTCTCCGTCCGTACCTTGAGCAATCACAGCTCCTTGGTCGAAGGCAACTTCGATTTGGCTGCCATCAGGCATGCCAATCAGCCATTGTTCACGTGTGAAGTTAGTAGAGAATAGAGGCGTCAATTCCGCTTGCAGTGTTGTGACATCTTTACCTGTTGGCCAGATATCAGAAGGATGAAGCGTGAGGTCCGGCTCATTACTGGTGTGCTCGGCATTGTATTCTGGTCTTTGATGAAGGCCAGCAACAACGCGTCCTGCTGTTTTTACAGTCTGGACAAAAACATCATCAAAACGGCGAATTCTTAAACCAATGTCGTGCTTTCTTAGCCATTTGTCAGCGGTATCAAAATAGGTGTTACCCAAGTCACGACTACTGTGCTGAAGTACTTTTGTTTCGGAAATTTTAGCTCTTAAAGTTTCTGAAAATTCAGGAGAAACAAAAAACTTCAGTTCTATCTCGGTTTCCATAGCTATACCTTTCAAAGCAGATAGAAACAGGATATTGCCTAATTTCTCACACGGCAAGAAAGAAATATCACCCGAATGATGATCTAAAACAGTTTTAATGAGCGATTTAATGCGTTAACATGCGCGCCTTTATAGCCATCGTTCAACATTTCGCCAAGAAATGGTGTATGTTTTTTTAAGGTTATAGCTATTAGGTTGAATGACCATGCCAGTAAATACAATTATGGGGTTATTTGCAAAGTCCCCAATTAAGCCTTTGCAGCGCCACGTTGTGTGTGTCAACGAATGTTGTTCACACCTAGTTAAGTTCTTTGAAGTCTCTTCAAAGGGTGACTGGGAAAAAGCATCTGAGATCCGTTCTCAAATTTCTCATCTAGAGAAAGAAGCGGACGTGCTGAAACGTGAAATCCGCCTAAAACTGCCTCGCGGTTTGTTCATGCCAGTCGATCGTACTGACATGCTTGAGCTTCTGACTCAACAAGACAAACTTGCGAACTTGGCAAAAGACATTGCTGGCCGTGTATATGGTCGTCAACTTGTCATTCCTGAGGTTCTCCAACCAAACTTCCTCGCATACGTTCAACGTTGTCTTGATGCGGCTGATCAAGCGCAAAAAGTAATCAACGAACTTGATGAACTCCTAGAGACCGGCTTCAAAGGCCGCGAAGTAACGCTCGTTGCTGAAATGATTCATCAGTTGGACGTTATTGAAGATGATACCGATGCAATGCAGATTGAACTTCGTCAACAGCTAATGACGATTGAATCTAGCATGAATCCTATCGATGTCATGTTCTTGTACAAGATTCTTGAATGGGTAGGTGGTATTGCCGACCAAGCGCAGCGCGTAGGTGCTCGTTTGGAAGTCATGCTATCTCGATCTTAAAACATAAGTTAACGACATAACGAAGAGCATTATTAACGCGAGTCAGGTGGACGATGACAATATTCATCGTCTTCTGGTCTGACGCGCGTAAAATTTTGTTCCGCTTGTTATAAAACAACTAGGTATTACGATGGATATCCTTGCGAACTACGGCACTGTCCTGATTATTGTTGCAGCGATTTTTGGTTTCATGATGGCGATTGGTATTGGCGCGAACGACGTTGCTAATGCTATGGGTACATCTGTAGGTTCAAAAGCGCTAACCGTAAAACAAGCCATCATCATTGCGATGATCTTTGAATTTGCGGGTGCATACCTTGCAGGCGGTGAAGTAACCGACACTATCCGTAAAGGTGTTATCGAAACATCTCTATTTGCTAGCCAACCTGATATTCTTGTCTACGGCATGATGTCAGCACTTCTTGCGGCTGGTACTTGGCTTCTACTTGCTTCTTACATGGGCTGGCCTGTATCAACTACTCACTCAATCATCGGTGCAATCATCGGTTTTGCGTGTGTGTCTGTAGGTACAGAAGCGGTTGACTGGGGCAGTGTTCAAGGGATTGTCGGTAGCTGGATCATTACTCCGGTTATCTCAGGCTTCTTTGCTTACGTTATCTTTGTCAGCGCACAGCGTCTGATCTTTGATACTGAGAACCCACTATTCAACGCAAAACGTTTCGTTCCAGTTTACATGTTCATCACTACCATGGTGATTGCACTAGTAACTATCAAGAAAGGTCTGAAGCACGTAGGTCTACACCTAAGCAATGGTGAAGCATGGATGTGGGCTGCAGCGGTTTCTGCACTAGTAATGGTAGGCGGCTACATCTACATTCAGAAGAAATTCGCAAACCGTGAAGAAGACCGCAGCTTTGCTGGCGTTGAAGGCATCTTCAGCGTACTAATGGTTATCACAGCGTGTGCGATGGCATTCGCTCACGGCTCTAACGACGTAGCGAACGCGATCGGCCCACTATCAGCGGTTGTTTCAACTGTTGAACACATGGGTGAAGTAACAGCGAAAAGCACAATCGCATGGTGGATTCTTCCTCTAGGTGGTTTCGGTATCGTGGTTGGTCTTGCAACACTAGGTCACAAAGTAATGGCGACGGTTGGTACAGGTATCACTGAACTAACACCAAGCCGTGGCTTTGCTGCTCAGTTAGCAACAGCATGTACAGTAGTTCTAGCGTCAGGTACTGGCCTACCTATCTCTACCACACAAACACTGGTTGGTGCGGTTCTAGGTGTTGGTTTCGCTCGCGGTATCGCAGCACTTAACCTAGGCGTGGTTCGTAACATCGTGGCATCATGGATTGTTACACTACCAGCAGGTGCACTATTGGCAGTGGTATTCTTCTACGGTTTGCAAGCGGCATTCTCGTAAGAACCACGAGTCTATAGATTGTTAGCGTATTGTCATTATTGACTCAAACGCACAGAAAGGGAGGCTTTGCCTCCCTTCTTTGTTGCACCAACGTTTGAAACTGCATAATATTCGTCTATTTCCGGCTCCAATAATTCGGTGCCAAAGCTGTATCCAAGAAAATCGTTAAGGGATTTACTGTGAAAAAACTAATCATCACGGTTTTGTTTACTTTGCTAGCAGCGCCAGCGGCACTAGCGGCAGACCGTTATATTTCTGATGACCTATTCACTTTTATGCACTCTGGTCCAAACAATACCTACCGCATTATGGGTAGTGTTAACGCAGGCTCTAAAGTACAACTTCTTCAAACAAATAAAGACACGGGTTACACCCAGGTTCGTGACTCACGCGGCCGTACTGGTTGGGTGCAAAGCAAGTTCGTGACCAACCAAGAGAGCATGGCTATTCGCCTACCTCGTGTTGAAAAAGAGTTGAAAGAAGTAAAAGAACAACTAGCAAACGCACGTCAGAATTCAGATACTGAAAAAGCAGGTCTAGTCACGTCACTAGAAACTCGCAATCAACAGATCTCTGATCTAGAGAAAAAATACTCAGAGATCAGCGACCAACTAACGTCAGCACAAACAGAAAACCGCGAACTTCGTGCAAAGCTAGATACACAGAAAGATGACATGCTGCTTAAGTATTTCACTTACGGTGGTGGTGTAGCTGGTATTGGCCTTCTGTTTGGTTTGATTCTGCCTCACGTGATGCCACGTAGAAAGAAATCGCCAGCAGGTTGGGCATAGAACATCCTACTTAGATAAAATAAAAGCCAGTCGACTAGACTGGCTTTTTTCGTTTTAAGTTACCAAACTAACCTTGCCACTCATACAGAGCCGGAATACGAATTTGTTCACCTTGGAACTCAACAATGACGGCTTGAGGTTGAATTTCTTTTAGCGTGACTTGCCCATCAACAACATCACCTTGGTGGTACTCGACATTATTGATCTTCACCCAGCGTCGCTGAGTATCACTGGAATACATGTGAGTTTGAAGGTTTAGGGCAGGAAGACGTCCACGCCATTGTTGATCATCTCGCTCTAAGTCATTAACCGCAACATCTTGTGTAATTGCTTGCTGCTGATTATTCGCCAAGGCGTTTTCGACTTTCATTGCCAAATCCGGAGATAGTGAGGACAAATCCAAATCATCAAGTGATAGTCCAAGATCATCTTGACTCTGAATGGTTGGGCTCGTTTGTTCCGTACGCATAGACGAAGCTAATAACTCACTCTCACCTTGTACCACATCATTATCAGCGAGCCCCTCTTCAACAAATGTACCAATGTTCTGTGGCCACTCTGCCGTTGGCCATTCGCGAGGCAATTGCGCTAGTTGTTGTTCTTGGGGGTAACTCAGACTTTCAAATCTTGGACTCACTTGAGTTACATCCGCTATAGTCTGCGGGTCTCGAGTCTCTACCGCATCAGATACAGCAGGTGGTTGCGAAAACAAATCTAAATACCAAGCAGCACCAACGGCAGTAAGGCTAACAGGTAATAAGAAGAGTCCGACATGCTTCATTACTGACATTATGCTCCCTCCTTATTGATAAGTTCTAACACTGGAGCATTAGACTGCACACTCTGTTGTAAGCGATCCAATGTACGTTGACCCGCAATACCATCAACGCCAATCCCTTGCCAACGTTGGAACAATTCAACCCGCTCTTTGAGCTGGCTATTAAAGATATCAGTGCCTAAAGGCTGTTCACTTACAGCCTCAGCTAAAAGCTGGTCTAGTACTTCAATCGCAGGTCCTTGCATATCCATGCGCAGCGTACCTTTCAGCGGAGCTTGCCATAGCTCGATGATATTGCCCTGCCACAATGGCTTGAGCCATGAAACTGGCAAACGAAGGCGTTGAGTGCCATTAAGCACTTCAACTTTGTCATCACCAATCGCATAAAGAATCACATAGCCAACTTGACCTTGGTAGTTCAACTCCAAAATAACCGGACGATTTTGTTGTACCAGCAATGGCCATGTCGCCATTTTACGTTCACAACGCATGGTCGATTGAGGCTCCGAAAAACACAAGTTGTCACGTACCGAAGCACGATAACCCCAAAGCTTGTAAAGCTCATTCACCGCAAGGTTCGACTGTGTCTGCTCTAGCAACGTATCGCGCTGATCATTGGTCAATTGCTCATAAACGACAGGCGCGGCGGCGTGAGGGGTGGTCTGTGCGACTTCAGCAACCACAGGATTCAGGCTCGGCTTCAGAGGCACGTTTTGCGCCACTACCCAACCAATACCAATTGCAGCACATACACCGATGGCGACAGAGCCCCACGCAGGCCATTCAAAACTGCGGCGAATCGGTTTATCTTGCTGATAAATCTCCGCTTGGAACTGCATCACCTCTTCACAAGCTTGATGCACCGTTTGTTTATCCACGACCACGCTACCTTTGTGGTAACTGATGTTCAGGGACTTATCACAAATCAGGTTTATCAGACGCGGAATACCGTGACTGTATTTTGCAATCAACTTGGTCGAACTGCGATCAAACAACTGTTTATCACCACCAGCAGTATGCAGTCGGAACGTGATGTAGTCTGCGGTTTCCTTTTCATCCAGTGGTAGCAAGTGATAACGACCTGTAATACGCTGCGCAAGCTGACGTAGCTGTGTCGTTTGTAATAAGCGTTGCAACTCTGGCTGACCGACCAAAAGTACTTTAAGTAGTTTTCGAGTATCCGTTTCTAGATTGGTCAACAGACGCAATTGTTCAAGCACATCTGCTGCTAAATGCTGTGCTTCATCAATCACTAGTAGCGTTTGCCAACCAGATGTATGGTTGTGCTTCAAATACTCATAGATAGCTTGATTGAGCTGCTTAAGCGTCGCTTCTTGTGGATAGGCAACGTTGAATTCGTCACAAATAGCCTCTAGTAAGTCTCGACTTGAGAACGTCGGGTTGAGGATTAACCCTGCTTTAGTGTCCTCATTCAGGTTGGCGAGCATGGCTTTTGCAACCGTGGTTTTACCTGTTCCTACCTCACCGGTTAGCATGGCAAAACCACCACCATCTCCTAACCCCGCCTGAAGATGCGTAATTGCCTCTTTGTGACGTTGACTCAAATACAGATAACGCGAGTTTGGAACAATAGAAAATGGCAGTTCAACAAACCCGAAAAAGTCCTTATACATAGGATCTCCAGCTAAAACCCTCCCGTAATTTAATCGGGAAATTCCTTCATAGACCTAAAAGAGACTCGACATCTTCGTTTTAGTTCTTTTAGGAGTAATGCAAATTACCATTGCTTGCTACAATGTCCAACGTCATATCAATAAATTAAGAGGTAATGCGTGCAAGTTTATTTAGTTGGCGGTGCGGTTCGAGATCATCTACTTGGCATTGATAGCTATGACAAAGACTGGGTTGTGGTTGGAGCAACGCCAGAAATCATGCTCAGCCAAGGTTATACAGCAGTAGGTAAAGACTTTCCTGTGTTCTTGCACCCCAAAAGTAAAGAAGAGCACGCCCTTGCGCGAACTGAGAGAAAGTCAGGCTCTGGCTATACCGGCTTTGAGTGTTTCTTTGATCAAAGCGTTACCTTAGAAGATGATCTGATCCGTCGAGACCTCACCATTAATGCCATGGCAATGGATGATAACGGCAAACTTTACGATCCCTACGGAGGCCAGCAAGATCTGCAGGCTAAACTGTTACGGCACGTCTCTAACGCATTTAGCGAAGATCCTCTTCGCGTCCTCCGCGTAGCCCGTTTTGCAGCTAAGTTAGCACACTTAAATTTCAGTGTAGCAGATGAAACCATGCAGCTTATGCGCGAAATGGCGGAATCTGGTGAGCTGAGCACGCTGACACCAGAACGTGTTTGGCAAGAATGGTACAAGTCGCTTTCTACATCACGTCCAGATGTATTCTTATCTGTACTTAAAGAGTGCGGTGCATTAGCAGTCGTATTGCCTGAAATTGATGCACTTTTTGGTGTGCCTCAACCTGAAAAATGGCATCCAGAAATCGACACTGGAATCCATACCTTAATGGTGGCAGAACAAGCTGCAAAGCTCAGTAACTCGCTGCCAGTCAGATTTGCAGCGCAAGTACATGATCTGGGTAAAGGTGTGACGCCAGAGAATGAGTGGCCAAGCCATAAAATGCATTGTCACACTGGCTTGAAGCTGATTAAAAAGTTATGTGATCGTGTACGCGTACCGAATGAGTTCCGCGACTTAGCGTTAATGGTGTGTGAGCAGCACTCGAATATCCATCGTGCTGGTGAACTCAAACCACAAACCATCATTAAGATCCTTAACAAATTTGATGTATGGCGTAAGTCCGAACGCTTACAAGACATCTTGATTTGCTGCCAAGCCGACCACGCTGGCCGTAAAGGGTTAGAAAGCCAACCTTACCCACAAGCACAGCTGTTTATGCAAGCTTACCAAGCCGCAGCAGCAGTCGATGTGCAAGCGATTATCAAAGATGGCTTCAAAGGCCCAGCGATTCGCGATGAACAAGAGAAACGTCGCATTGAAGCGGTCAGGGTAACGCTAGGAAAATAGACCAATAGGTACATAACGAACAAACAAAAACGCCCGCTATAGAAAGCGGGCGTTTTCATTTGGATTGGATTTAAGCCGTTAGCAGAAACGCAAACAGACCGAAACCTAGAATCAAACGGTAAATCACAAATGGAGTCATGCCCATGCGTGAAATCATCTTCAAGAAGAAGTGGATACAGATGTAGGCACTGATAAATGAAGTCACGATACCTGTCAGCAAGAAACCGATGTGTACTGGTTCACCACTGGTCACCAACTTCATGCCTAGATAACCACCCGCCAAAGTGATGATTGGAATAGACATTAGGAATGAGAAACGCGCCGCTGCTTCACGGGTGAAGCCTAAGTAAAGTGCTGCCGTAATTGTTGCACCAGAGCGTGACGTACCAGGGATCATTGCCAGCGCTTGTGAGATACCAATAAATAGAGCTTTCTTCCAGCCCGTTTGGTACTCATCAGCAACCAACTTGGCATTCTTATCCACCCACCAAAGTAGCAGGCCGAAAATAATCGTAGTGGTCGCAATAACGTAAGCACTGCGAAGGTAAACCTCAATGATGTCTTTCATCAGCAAACCGAACACACACGCCGGGATCGTCGCAATCACGATCATCCATGCTAGTTTTGCTTCTTTACTGCGATCGCCTTTAAAGATCGAGGCAAATAGCGCTTGGAAAAGCGTGATCACTTCTTGTCGGAAATAGATCACCACCGCCATCAACGTACCAACGTGAACGGCAACATCAAATGCCAAGCCTTGGTCTTCCCAACCAAGAATGGCTGATGGCAGGATCAAGTGAGCAGAGCTGGAAATTGGCAAAAACTCTGTCAGCCCCTGAATCAGAGCCAAAATAAAGGCTTCAAAGTAACTCATGTAAACAACTCAAAAATTAAAGCGAAAAAGAAACGGGTTTAAGCGAAGATACTGACTTCATGGTCTGCCAAATATCTGCGATTGTTCGTCCATCGCCGGGGATCACTAAATTTGGTTCGAGATCATATAAGGGCTTCGTGACAAAAGGATATTTGTAGATGTCACTGCGCGGCAGCTCGGGCTTTTGCTGCGATATGCTCTCACCGAATAGGACTATATCGAGATCTAAGGTTCGATCCTGATATTTCTGCGCATTTTCCTCACGTCCCCACTTAAATTCAATCTCGCGTAAACGAACACTCAACTCTTCGAGTGACAACTCAGTAACAAAACTAATTATAAAGTTGTAGAAATTTTGACTGCTAAAGCCGATTGGCTCGCATTCATATATCGGCGACACACAAAGATCGAATCCTAGCTTTTGCAACTCTTGATAAGCAACATGCGCATGATGCTCTCTATCTATATTCGAGCCCACGCCGATATACGTTTTTATCATGCGGCGCCTCGCTCAATGACCACACCAACAGCACGAGCTTGAGGAACTGCGCCTGGTTTTGCCAAACGAATTTTTACCCAAGGCACGGAGAAGCGTTGCAT
>Ga0209272_10001122_pt1 | contig 17897 bp, 17 predicted proteins | sample tdDd002_FD_187125 | JGI IMG/M metagenome (GOLD analysis project Ga0209272, IMG submission 187125) | Marine sediment microbial communities from the Atlantic coast under amendment with organic carbon and nitrate - tdDd00.2 (SPAdes)... | ecosystem: Environmental > Aquatic > Marine > Coastal >... | reverse complement strand
TTACCGTTCGGGTAAGAAAGGATGCCTTCTTGAGGGAATGCGACGATTTGAATGTCGACCCACTCTTTCATCTCTTCGCGCACTTCGATCATTGCTTTAAGTGCGATAAGTGTCGGATCAGAAACATCAACGTGAGTACGAACGTGCTGGATGCCGTTTGCGATTTGCCATTTTAGAGTTTGTTTAGCACGAGTTTTTACATCCTCGATAGAAAGCATCTCTTTGCGCTCAGCCCAACGCTCAATACCTTCAAATAATGTACCTGAGATGTTCCAGTTTGGTTCTCCGGCCGTTTGAGTTGTATCTAAGTGGATATGAGGCTCGCAGAAAGGCGCAACCGCAAGGCCACCTTCTGCATCAAGAATATTGCCTTGGTAAGCAATATCCGCATCGTTGTCGAGAATTTGCTTAAATTGACCGTCTTCAATCAAGATTTGTTTTAATCCTTCTTGATTGCGAAGTGTCGCGTTTTTGATCAATAGCGTTGTCATGATGCTTCCTTACGCTGTTTGTGATTTCAGCGCTTGTTTGTTTAGTAGTGAATTAAGTACAACATAGCTTAGTGCGCCGCCTAGTACCGCGTTTAGAGGTACAACACCCGGGATGAATTTGCCAGCAGCAACACCAATGGCGACGGCAATGATACCTGCCCAATTGACTGTTTGGAATTCAGCTTTTTCAAAGTTTTGGTAGCGTTTACGATTTAGTAAGAAGTCAGCAATGATCACGCCGCCAATGGGTGGAATCGCCGTAGAAAGGAAAGTTAGCCAGCCGACGAAGTTATTGTATAGCCATAGTGCGAAGATGGTACCGATAATACCGTTCACGATAGACATTGCGGTGCTTGAGCGCCCCGTGATGTTAGAGAAACCAAGGCCAGATGCGTAAAGCGCGTTTTCGTTCGTTGTCCAGATATTCAAGCCAAGCACGATGATAGCAGGGAGTAGAAGACCTTGCGCAATCATTACGTCAGAGATATCAGCGTGGCCAGTTGCCGCAGCGCCTGCTGCGCCAAAGATAAACATTAAAGAGTTACCAATAAAAAACGCTACCATCGTCACCAACACGGCGCTTGCTGGTTTCTTACCAAATCGAACGAAGTCAGCCGTGAGTGTACCGGCACTGACGAACGAACCTACTACCATCGCGAGTGCAACTGAGAAGTCCATTGGCGTTTCTGGCTTAATGAGTTGTAGTTGCTCGAAGCCGCCAATACTGTCAACTGCCATGGATACAGAGTAACTACCGAGAATGGCAATAGCGGGAACTGCAATTGCAGAAAGAATCATTAACGCTTTAATGCCGAAGTAAACCGTTGCTGTCATTAGCAAGCCAGAAACGATAATAAGTGTGTTGGTATCAATACCTGTCGCTTTCTGAACTGGGATGGCGAACATTGCTACGCCAACACCAAACCAACCTACCTGAGTTCCGCCTAATAAAGCAGAGGGAAGCCAAGAGCCTTTAGTACCAAAAGAGAAACGAGCAAGAAGGTGAGTAGAGAGACCAGTAGAAGCGCCAATGTAACCGAGGAAGGAGGTGTAGATACCGAGGATGAGGTTACCAATAAGAACAGCGAGGAGGAAATCATTGAATGAGAGACCAGTACCAAGGGAGCCGCCAGTCCACATACTTGCAGAGAAGAAAGTGAGCCCTAACATAACCATTGTTAATGAAGCGACGCCTTTCCTTGCCGTTGTCGGCACGGGTCCCAGACTGTAGTTATTGTCCGCAGCCATATATAACCTCCGCAAATAGATTGCCAATACAAATTGTGAGTGAATTTCGGGTAAACGGCCGGTATTATGGTGATCTAAATCACGGTGTCAATGATAAAATTGTTATTTAAACGTTTTACAAAACTTAACGTAATTAATTCTATTATTTATCAATAGGTTGGTATTTTTAGTCTTGGCTTTAATTTTTGCAATGATTGGCTTTTTAGTGGGTAATCTTACTTTTTTGATATGAATTGCCAGTTGCTGTACTCAGATTTCTATTAATGCCGTACTATAAAAAATGGCCACTTGAAAGTGGCCATATATGCACTTAGCAAACGTTATCTCATTGAGAAGTTTTCGTTGTGCCATTGCTTAGTTGGCAAGCCTAATTCAATAAGTTGTGATTTTATGTCTTTCATCATCATTTCTGGACCACATGCGAATACTTGATAGTTTTTAACGTCATTTTCGATGTTTTTAGCTATCTTTTCTCCATTCAATAATCCTTCAAATTGATCTTGCGTATGTAAAGTGACCTGATTCGAACCAATGATCCTGTTTATATTCTTAATCATAATTGTGTAGAGTTCTCCTCGGCCAACATAGAACAAGTGGATAGGTTGATTGCTTTCTCTAAGGGCTTTAAGCCATGAAAGAAAAGGTGTAATACCAATGCCCCCAGCGATCCAAATTTGAGGTTTGTGTATACATCGTTTCTTATGTAGTTGGCCGTATGCCCCATCGACGGTAACCTTGTCGCCAATTGAAACTCGATGGTAGAGCTCGTCGGTGTGTTTGCCGAGTTTGCGTATTACAAATGTTAAGTGTTCTTCACTTGGTGCAGAAGCAATAGTGAATGGATGAAAATGTTCAATTTTGTCATATCCAAAGTCTAGATAAGCAAATTGACCAGCTTGATAAGCAACGGCTTGTCCAACAGGTTCAAGTGAAACCTCTAATGCATCATCGAGCTTTGTTACTGTTGCAACCTTGTAGTCACAGTAGTTGCGAGGTTTCATCCACATTTTGTATAGCCAGCTAGCACAGCCTACGATGGATATCGCAATTAATGCAGCGCCAGTGTGCGTTCCTACTTTAAATGGCACGTCAGAGAAAAAGGTGTGGTAAACCGAAATTAAAAAAATTGGCCCCATAAGTTTGTGCGTGTAGTACCAAACACGGTATGGGATGTTTTTGACCATGCTCATTGAGCCTAATAGAAGCAGTCCATACATTGCCCATTGGCCTGTTTCTTCACCAACTTCAGCAAGTGTTGGGTCAATACCATTTCCAGCAGGTCCAGGGACAAGAAGCCAATGGAAAGAGGCTCCTACCAACCCGAAAATTCCGAGCCATTTGTGCCAGATATAGGCGCGATCCATTCCGCCAACAAAACGTTCAATCCATTTTGGACGACAACTTAAAAACATCGCCAATGCCATTGATAACATTGAAATTGTAGCAAATAACGCAGGGATCTTTCGCGCAAGCTCTAGATCTGCTGGTAACAGTAGCCATAAACCAGCTGTGATCAATAGTGAGCATATTAAGAGAGTCGTGACTTTTATCAGTTTCATTTTGGCACTCGTTTATACAATTTATTAAATAGTATGATGTGCGAAATATGAATGTAAGCTGAATAGGATGTACAGTTTGAAATTGAGGGAAGATAAAAAAGAAAAAGCCAACCTCAAGCAGGAGGTTGGCCGATATAAGTGTGAACAAAATGGTTCACTAACAACGTCAGTTGGCTAGGTGACCCTCGGCTTAAGAAGGGTCACTTTAAGTATTGCAGTATATGTGCCAACTTTTATAGCGCCTGATTGCCTTATAAATGGTAGAAATCCGCTTTATTGCTCTCTGATTTTTGCAAAATGAAAATGCAAAACGCAAATCCCCATACATTTGCTAATGATATATTTAAAAACAAATCATCACAGCATGACTAAACTTGCGGTGCCTAAAAAGGCAAAAAAACCAACCACATCGGTTACCGTGGTTAAAATTACTGAACCAGCAAGTGCAGGATCGAGTTTAAGCTTATCGAGCATAATTGGGATAATCACTCCAAAAAGCGCCGCAGTGACGATATTGACGATGATCGCTAGAGCAATGGTCGCACCCAAAATGGTTGATTGAAACCATAACCCTGCAAGCGCACCAATGATCAATGCCCAGAGCAAACCATTAATGGAACCGATGCCGATTTCGTTTTTCAATAATGCCCAGCGGTTACCTGGGGTAATTTGGTTGAGTGCCATTGCGCGGATCATTAGGGTTAATGTTTGGCTACCCGCAATTCCCCCCATCGAGGCGACGATCGGCATCAAAACTGCCAAAGCCACTACTTGAGCGATAACGTCTTCAAACATACCAATCGTCACAGAGGCAAGAATGGCCGTCATCAAGTTGATACCAAGCCAAACACCACGTTTCTGTGAGCTTTTGACAATAGGTGCAAACAGGTCATCACCCTCGTCCATACCGGTACCGGCCATGAGTCGGGTTTCGTAGATTTCACGTTGGTTGCTAAGAGCGAATTGCCAATCGACCTCACCTACTAACATGTCGTCTTCATCCGTAACAGGTAAAGCAGAGAGGGAGGAGTGTTCTAGCGCTTCGATGCTTTCTGCCAAGCTCAGTTTTGAATTGAGGGTGACGACGTTTTCAATGGCGAGATTTTTTAAGCGTTCTTTTGGTACAGAGCGGAGCAAGTCAATATAACTGACGATGCCGCGAAACTGTTTGCGTTTGTTGATCAAATAAATCTGTTGGGGCGCATCGTAACTGTAACGCTCCATAAGAATCTTGGCTTTTTCTACCGAGATATTAAACGGTAGGGTAACAACTTTACGTTCAGCCCAACGGCCGAGTTCGTCGTCTTCGTACTCGTTCGCTTGGTCATAAAGTTCCAACTCATCTTTTTCGATGAGTTGAAGAGCTTCATTGATGATTTCTTCAGGCAGGGAGTCTGCCCATTCAATCAGAGAAAGGTTATCAAGTTTGGCTAGTGTGAGTTTTAACTCTGTTTCTGATAGCTCATTGATGATCGAGTGACGAACTTCTGAACGAGCTTCCGTTAATACATCAATATGAAGTTCAAGAGGTAAACCTCGCCAAAGTTTGACACGTTCATCAATCGGGAAGGCTTCAAGAATCAACGCAATAGAGCCTGGTTCTAGGCCCTCTTCGATTTGCTCGTTTAGGATCGAGTTTTGCTGCTCATCTTCGGCTTGGGCGATTTTTTCAATCTGATGCGATAAGTCTTGAAATTCGCTCATCTAAATGCTCCGTAGTGGTACGGTTTTAATTCCATAAGAGCGTTATATTAGCAGAAAGCTGCAGAGCGAGAAGGTAAAAAAAGTGCAAAAAGCCCAGTAAAAATGGGCTCTTAGGAGATTAGATAGAGTAGAAGAAGTATAACTGTGACTTCATACGAATGATGATGCCTCGAATAACGTCCAAAAAGGCCATAAAGCTGATTGGTTTTTCTCCGCTCACCCACGCCAAGCCAACGGAACCAACAGGAATATCGTAGCCTTCAGGCTCATCTATTTTTAAGCGTACAAAGTGATGCTTGTTATGTAGATTTTGCCCTGTAGTTTGACGAACCGACTGATCAAGGCCAAGTAAGTTACTTTGGGATTCCCCTGTCGCTTCTACAATCCCCTCGACTTCTGCGGTGAAGATTTTTCCAGGATACACAGAAGAAGCAAACTCAGCGGCTTGGCCCGGTTTTACATTTCGAATGGCTTGGTGATTCACTCGCATTAATACGTACTTTTCCTCTGTGTACATCTGCAATCTTGGCATCATCGAAACGCGTTGGCCTTCACGCAGAATAAAATTGGTCACGAAACCATCTGTTGGCGCGTAGACTTTAGTGCTATCGAGATCCCATTGCGCTTTCGCTAACTGCTCTTGAGATGTCTTCCATTCTGCGAGTTTACTTTTCATCGCTAATGTCGACTTACTGATCGCCAGTTTTGCTTTTTCAGTATTGACCTGCTTGGTTTTAAGTTGCGACTCAATCGTTGTGATGTTGTGTTTGGCTTTCGCAACGGCGGTTTCTTGTTTGTCGATGTCGCTATCAGTGATGGTGTTTTTGACGACTCGATTTTGTTCTTTATAGCGCTTTAACATTTTGACCTGCAGATCGTAATCCACCTTTGCCATCGCCAGTTGGCTTTCAGTGGTTTTAAGATCTTGCGTCATGGATTCATAGGTCGCTTTTGCGATAGCAATATCTTCTTTCGCTACATCCATCGCGATTTGAGCGGCTTCTTCAGCGACTTCTGCTTGGTTGTATGCGATTTGATACTGGGTCGGATCTATTTCGTAGACCAGCTGACCTTTCGTTAATTCTTGGTTCGGCTCAATATGTATTGCGTCCACTTTTCCCGTCACGTTAGTTGAATCAGGACGCAACTGGATATGGGGTGATTGAACGACCGAGCCCCCTGATAGATCCATCGGTGTAAAATTGATCAGTCCAACCCAAACAAATAACAGCCAAGATGTACCACCTAAGTAAGCAAAACCCTGAGTAAACTTATTCCACGGCATACCCACTAAGCGAAGCAGGTAAATGAATAGCGCCCAGACAGCCAATCCTTCTAGCATTATGCATCCTCCGCTTGGTCATTGTGCTTTGGTGCATGTCGCCACGTGTCGCGTAAATTGATGATGGCTTTTTCCATGTCTACGAAAGCTAGGATAACCGCGAGCACCCAAACCCAATGCCAGATGAAGCCTATCCATGTCAGCGCGGTAATGAGCCCAATTTGATGATGATCTTTGCTATGTGCTTTGTTGATCGGTAATTCGTGGAATTTCCAAAAACCGTAAACGGCGGCACCAACGGTCGCAATCAAAACGACGGCAGCAACGACATGTAAGGCGGTATCAGCGCCAGTACCAACAAAAGGTACACTTAGTAGGCTCATTTAGCTCTCCAAACTGGGTAAGAGCGCTGATTGTGATCAAGATTTGAATAATTCATTCTTTTGTGACAGATTGAATCGAATTTATTTTGATTTTGATGTGATTGGTATGAGTGACGTGAGATTTATGCGAGCGCTAGGGATTCGACAGGTTCATAATTTGGCCAAACGTCGATATCAGATTGCTGACAATGCACTGCATATTCCCGAGAGCGCATTAGAGCACCCAATGACTCTGCTGCCATTATCTGAGATCAACCGATGGTATGAAACTCTGGAATCGCAGTCAGGTAACCCCGACGTCATCTTAGATATTTGCAAAGATATCGAACTGGATAAGTTAGGAGCTATATCTCGATGGCTGTTTTCTGGTTACGATCTTGCCTCTACCTTTCGCCGAATCAACCATGGCTTAAGTGCGTTACAGTCAGGAGCGTATTTATCCGGGGCTCAAAGTGGCTCGATATTGAAGTGGATCTATCACAATCCTTTTATTGAAGCTCAGTGCAAAGTGCATGATAGTGCTCGCATAGCGATCTTTATGACCAAAGTACTGCGGACTTATCTTGGTGAAGAGTTTGTCCCATTACGTGTCATGCTTTCTGGTTCGCGAAAAAACGTAGTGAAATATGAAGCGTATTTTGGCTGTGAAGTTGAGTGGAGTCACTCGAAAACAGAGGTGTGGTTTCATTCTCAACTTCGACTTGCCACCCATCAAAAAAATCGGTTTATTCAGCACCGATTAGCCATGAATTTCTCCGACTTAGATGACTTTTTAAATATGCCTGAGCCGGACGATGAAGTGAAAGTGATCTACGAAGTGATCAACTATAGCTGCCACTATGGGCTACCAACTTTAGAGCGAGTGTCCAGTCTGCTCGGTTTATCAACACAACAGTTCCAGCGTAAATTGCACGCATTTGGCATGAATTTTACCACTGTCATGGGTTATGTGTTGACCAACTCGGCGGCGAACCTTTTTAGTAAAGGCGTGTCAGTAGAAGAGGTGGCACAGCGATTGGGGTATCAGAACTGCGCCAGTTTTAATCGAATGTTCAAAAAGCATCGTGGCTTAACACCAAAACAGTATGTTCACCATTTTCAAGATGCTTTTTGATATGGCTAATAGTTAGCGATTATGCCATCGTTCTCCGTAGGCTGAGGCATAGTCAGGTTCAGCCAAGTGCGTTGAAGCTTCAACAGGTTCGAGTGGCCCTACAACGGTTCGGTAAGGAAGAACACCGGCCCATACGGGAAGATCTAAATCTGCTTGGTCATCATTGACGCCAAAATTACTGATTTTCACCGACGCTTCTGTCAACGGCATTTTCAATAACATGGTGGCACTGAGTTCTTTTTGATTACTCAATCGGATATGTTCTGTCCGTCCCGGAGCGATTTGCTCAATAAAATGATTGAGCAATTGGTCTTTCTCACTGTTGTCTTCTACCGCCTCAAAACTTCCAAATACGACAGCAGAACGATAGTGAGCACTGTGATGAAATGCACTTCTCGCAAGAACCCATCCATCAAACAGTGTGAAGGTGAGACAAGTTTGTTTTCCTTGCTTTAGGCTTCTCATTAATCGGCTATTGTTCGCGCCATGGATAAACACATCATTGTCGACTCGCCATGCCAGCATCGGAATAACAGTCGGACCGCTGTCGCTACTAATGGCGATGTGGGCAATCAGGCTTTCATCGATGATCTGATGCAGTTTTTCTTGCTCTATCACCGCTTTGTGCGCGGCTTTTTTTACTTGGGTTCTTTTTGTCGTTGATAGCATGAATCAGCTTCCATTCTTGTCATTGCGTGTGATTACAATCTAACCTCAAACTGGTACTTTACTTAGAGCCAGTTTTAAACTATGGATGGATCCAGTTATGACGCCGATAGATATAGGCGATTTATCTTTAAGCAACAATAAAGGCACGCTTCAAGAGCAACTCTTTCATGCCATACGAGGGAAAATCGTCGCTGGTTTATGGCCATTGGGCGGTAAGCTGCCCTCGACAAGAAAGTTGGCGAGTGAAATGTCACTTAGCCGCAACACCGTTATTGGGGCTTATGAACAGCTTGTTACTGAAGGGTACTTAGAAAGTCGACAAGGTTCTGGTTTCTATGTTTCGGTGGAGCTTCCCGAGCACTATCTAAGCTCGTCTAATCTTACCTTAGAAAACCGTTTCGACTCTGACCCAGTTGAAACCTCTGCATTTCATCTGAATAAGAGTTTTGCTCCCGGAGTGCCAGATCTTGCTCAGTTTCCTATGGAAAAGTGGCAGCGCATGTTACTTAGGCATATGGGGCGGACATCGCTACTGGGTAACCAAAATGTACAGGGAAGTATGGCATTAAGAAGTGCTTTGGCGGGGTATTTAGCATCAAGCCGGAGCGTAAGTTGTTCACCGCAGCGGATCATCATTACTTCAGGTGCACAGCAAGCCTTATTTATGGCCCTGAATGCTATCTTGACTCGTGATGACACTGTCTTGATGGAACAGCCTGGTTACGCGCAAATGAGCAAAATCATCAACCTACAAGGTTTTAAGTTTGCTCCTTTAACGGTGAGAGAAAAGTTTGGTATTGATCTTCAGCAGGCGATGAACAGCGATGCTAAGGCGATGTATATAACACCAAGCAATCAATATCCTATGGGAACTACGCTGACGACTGAGCAACGATTGAGTTTAATAGAGTGGGCAGCAGAGAATAAGCGCTGGATTATTGAAGATGATTATGACAGTGAGTTTCAGTTTGCTCATCGACCGTATACCAGCTTACAAGGACTGGCGAGTGAGATTGGCTTTGATCAGCAAGTAATCTACGTAGGCTCTTTCAGTAAAGTGATGTTCAACGGCCTACGCTTGGGGTATTTGGTGGTACCAGAAACTTTGGTTGAGTCTTGTTTGGCCATTAAGGACGCGACCAGCGGAGATTCGCCAACGCACACGCAAGAAGCTTTGGCCGACTTTATTCGTGAGGGGGATTTATTACGCCACATTCGAAAAATGCGCCGTCTCTATAAACAAAAGCACCAGCGGATGACGGAGGCAATATGTGAGCATCTTGCTGATAGGGTCGAAGTGATCAGCCAACCAGCGGGTCTGCACATTACGCTGAAGTGGCAAGGGCGTGTGGATGAAGACCTGTGGGTCGAAAAGGCCCTGCAAAGTGGTATCGTAATGCGTGCAATGAATTACTACGAAAATACTCCAGAGACTCATGAGTCTCAAAATCAGCGTGGATGGGGAAGTGTCGTGCTGGGTTTTGGTAACGTAGAATTGGAAAAGATCGAGCCAAATATCTGCAAGATCGCTCAGATATTTGACTCGTTAACGTCTCAATGAGGTTTACGTTTTATTCAGGGCTTGGCTGTTTTATGCCACGAAACTTTTCCCACGGAAAGCTGAGCAAGGCAAAGACGGTGACTGCATAAAGCATAGACCAGCCGAGACAGACGAATACTGCGGTACACAAAATTAGAGATACGGCGGCCAAATGTTTGCCAAACCCAGTCAAGAGTTTATAAGCCGCTAACATCGCCAGTAAATAGACCAGAACAAATATGCCATTAGCCAGCTTCAAAAAGAACTCGAGATCGAGGCCAGATAATTCACCGCCAATGCAAGAGACAAGCAGCACCAACCCTACAGCAATCGTTGCGTTGGCAGGAACGCCTTTAATGGAAACTCGAGCCAGTGCGCTGTTCGGGCGATATTCTCTCGCTTGAGCCCAAACCATACGTGATAGGCTCTGAGTGTATAAGTTAACGCTCGCGAAACAGGCGGCAAAACCTAAGCCGCTAATGAGAAGTTTGAATTGACTGCCGAACAGTTGTTCTGACAACCAAGGAATAGAAGCACTGTCAAAACTAGGTGCGCCATAGGCTTCAAACTTGAGGATAACGACAGAGCAAGCCCAGTAGGTTGCACCTGCAATAAAACAACCGATCAAGATGGCGATTGGGAAATCGCGCTGAGGGTTTTTAAACTCTTCGCCCATGTGAGCAAAGGCTTCAATACCGACAAAGCACCAGAACATCACCCCTAATGCAGCACCGATACTCCAGATGGACTCTGAGGTGAGTGCTGGCATGTGGATATCATTGCTTTGCACATCACCTTGCCACCAAAATGCGGCCACGAGGGAAAAGATGCTGAGAGCGATGACAGTTTGTAGCCGACCAGAAGATTTTGTGCCGGCAAGGTTTACCATGACCAACAGCCCAACTGTCAATATTTGTGCGAGCATTGACGAATTAAGAGACTCTGGTAATAGTTGTTGTAAAAAGCCCGCCGCTAAAGCAACCGCAGCGGGAACGCCTACAGGAATGACGCTAACAAATAACCATGCAACGCTCTTTTCCAAACGCTTATCGAAAGCTTTACGAACAAAGTAAGCCGTTCCTCCAGCATTTGGGTAGCGCTTACCCAGTTGAGCAAAGGTGAGAGCAACAGGACAAATTGCGATAAACAGAATCACCCATGCCCAAAGTGAAAAATGACCTGCAATACCAGCGACGATTGCGGGTACCATAAATAAGCCTGTTCCGAGTAGAGTCGTGGACAGTTGCCCGATCCCTGATATTAAGGTGATTTCTTTTTTTAACTCGCTCATGACTTCTCCTCCCTTAGACAACCATTACAGCTTAATGAATTGTGCGCGATGAGGCAGCCATCAATTCGTCGTAGATAAACGTCACTTTGACGGAATTTTTCGATGAAATAGTCAAATTGATAACTTTAATGAGGAACCTATTTGTGTCACATTACCTGTAATCAACAGGATAAGTTGGGTGATCAAAAATAGGAATATGGATAAATTTGACCTTCAAATCGTAGAAATACTTAAGCAAAACGCAAGAGCATCAGTCAGTGAGATCGCCCGCCATGTCAATTTGTCACGCTCGGCAGTGACTGCCCGAATACAAAAGCTGGAGAATGACAAAGTGATTCTTGGCTACCATGCTCAGGTAGCACAGGAAGAATCCCAGGCGGTCGTTCAAGCGTATCTCGCCTTAAAGTTTGATATGTCGTCAACCACGCAGTATTGCGAAACGTATGCGCAGCGCATCTATAAAATTGATGGTGTTAAGTGGTGTCATGCGATCAGTGGAGAAACAGACATGATGTTGTTTGTAGAAGCGCCAAGCATGCAAAGGCTGAATCAAATTCGGGATGAGCTACAAACCATTCCTGAGCTGAGGCATCTGATGACTCATACCGTGCTTACAGAGTTTTTCAATACGAGCTACTGATACGATAAATAAAACTATGGCACTGGAAAACATTAACTTAAACCTGCTTCGCTCATTACATGTCTTGTTAGATGAATGCCATGTAAGCCGAGCCGCGGAGCGGTTGCATTTAACTCAGTCGGCGGTGAGTCGTCAGTTAGCTCAACTTCGAGAGTTATGTGCAGACCCGCTATTGGTGCGGGATGGCAATCAACTGTTGCCGACACCTAAAGCCTTGTCGATGCAAAGCAAGTTAACTGAATTGTTGGGTGAGTTTGATGCTTTGTTAAGTGATAAGCCGTTTGACCCAGAAACTTGGCATCAAGAGTTTGTTATTGCATCGAGTGATTATGTCGCGCAATACATCTTGCCTGAAGTTGTGTCCAAAACGGTGGAGCAAGCGCCTAAAGTCGATATTGCGTTTCGACTTTGGCAGCCAAATTTTCTACCTCAGATCAATGAACTGGGAATTCACTTGGCGTCGAGTATGCTACCTGAGCCGCCGAAACACCTTAGTAGTGTTAAAATCGGTGAGGACAAACCCGTTTGCTTAATGCGCCAGCATCACCCGTTGGCTTCTAAGAGCTTTTTGAGTTGTGAGAGCTTAGTGAAATACCCGCACCTTAAAGTTACAGGCGGGGGAGATAAAGACAGTCATGCTGATATTGCGCTTCGCCAGCTAGGCTTTCAACGTAGGATTGCACTTAAAGTCCCGTTCTTCTCTGCGGCAATAAACGCGCTACAGTCTAGCGATTATTTGATGATTGTACCTGAACACATCGCGCGAAACTTGTCGAGTGACTTCAATCTGACTTATCAGAATTTACCTTTTGAAGTTCAGTCTCACCTCTACTGGTTGATGTGGCACCCCAAATACGATTTGGATAAAGCGCATCAATGGATGCGAGAAAATCTACTCTCAGTGATGGAAACCAGTCGTTATTCAATAGGTATGATTTAGAATCATAACCGTCATTATTAACTTTGATTTCTAATCATGCTCGGGCTGTTTTACTCTTTCCTCATAATTTCTTGAATTGGAATACATAATGACAATTACGGTTTGGTTTTCGCTTTTTACCATCTGCTTATTAGGAGCCATGTCACCGGGCCCAAGTTTGGCTATTGTGGCTAAACATAGTTTGGCGGGCGGGCGTTTGAATGGTTTGGTCACCGCTTGGGCTCATGCTTTCGGTATTGGGGTCTATGCCTTTGTTACGCTGATTGGATTGGCTGTTGTTCTTCAGCAATCGCCATTTCTGTTTAAAGCCATTAGTTACGCAGGCGCCGCTTATCTTGCTTATTTGGGTTATAACGCCATTCGCTCAAAAGGCGGTGTTGCTGCTAAATTAGAATCTGGTGAACAAACATCGCTGTTCCAGTCAGCAAAAGAAGGGTTGTTGATTTCGTTGCTTAGCCCCAAAATCGCGCTGTTTTTCATCGCTTTGTTCAGTCAGTTTGTTGCCGTCGGTGATAGTCATTCAGCCAAGGCATTGATTGTTGCGACGCCACTGATTGTGGACGGTTTATGGTATACCTTGATTACCTTCTTACTTTCGAGCCCAAAAATCATAGATAAAATACGCTCGAGAGCTCAATTGATTGACCAACTTTCCGGCGTGGTGTTAATACTGCTTGCTATTCGAGTCGTGGTTGCAGTTTAATCACGACATAGGTTTAACATGAATTAGGTCAATAGACCCAAGAAAGGTAGAGAAATCATATGCAAGCAGAAGTTAAATGGGTCGAAGAGTTTAAGTTTTTAGGTCAATCTCAATCAGGTCACTCTGTTGTAATGGATGGGAACGGTGGTGCGACTGCGCCAAGCCCAATGGAAATGGTTCTGATGGCTGCGGGTGGTTGTAGCTCGGTGGACGTAGTCGATGGATTGAAAGAAGCGGGTCAAGCGGTGACAGCTTGTACGGCCAAACTAACAACTGAACGTCGTGAAACAGCGCCACGTATTTTTACTCAAGTTAACATTCACTTTGAAGTCTCTGGCGATAACCTAAATCCTGAAGTCGTTGCACAAGTTGCCGCTGATTCTTTAGAAAAGTACTGCTCAGTTTGTTTGATGTTAGGTCAAGGTGTGGAAATGACACACAGTTGGGAAATCCTCTAACAAACGCTCGTAGAAACACCATAAAGCCGAGCGAGATGCTCGGCTTTTTTATATAAGAAAATCAATATGGTTCAAACACACAAATTTACGCTTGCTGGGATCGCTGCCATATTACTTTGGAGCAGCGTAATGGGTGTCGCTCGTGCAGTGACAGAAATGCTTGGTCCTGTAGGAGGAGCGGCGTCAATCTATACGGTTGCGGCACTGTTTCTTGTTGCGGTGATGGGGGTACCCAAACTTCGGAACTATTCATTGCGTTATGTTCTGCTGGGGGGAGGGCTGTTTGTTGCCTATGAAATCTGTTTAGCGTTAGCGCTTGCAATGGCGAATGATCGTCAACAAGCGATAGAGATGCTCGTTATCAACTACCTTTGGCCTGCATTGACGGTACTGTTGGCGGTGTTAGTCAGCGGCAAGAAAACCAATCTACTTGTCTATCCTAGTATCGCGCTAGCTTTTATTGGTGTCGCTTGGAGTATCAGTGGTGAGCAGGGGCTTTCAATAGAGCAAATTGCGGCTAACGTTGCCACCAACCCTGTTACTTATGCTATGGCATTAACTGGGGCATTCCTTTGGGCGATTTACTGTAATTTGACTAAACGAATCTCAAATGGTCAGAACGCCATTACACTGTTTTTTATTATGACGGCTATTTCACTCTGGATTAAATATGCCTTTAGTGGTGAAAGTGGCATGACGATTAACCTAGAGTCAGGTGGGCTATTGCTGGTGGCTGGCGTATTCATGGGCAGTGGATATGCTTTGTGGAACTACGCCATTATTGGTGGAAACATGGTTCTACTAGCAACGCTATCCTATTTCACACCTGTACTTTCGACCATCATTTCATCGGTAATTTTGGGCATCGCTCTGACACACACTTTCCTGCAAGGGGTGGTGATGGTCACTATAGGCTCATTGATGTGTTGGCTCGTCACACGAGAAAAGTAGGTTACCAATAAATCTCTATTGGTGTACCGATGTCCACTAAGTCGAGTAATTCGTCCATCTCTTGGTTGGTGATTGCAATACAACCATCCGTCCAGTCGAAACTTTGCACGAAGTTGGCTGGGCGGGTTTCATTGTTTTTTAAACCGTGAATTTTGATATCGCCGCCAGGATCGAGGTTGTAGCGACGAGCATGCGTCCGGTCACGTAGGTTCGGGTAACTAATGTGAATGGAACGATAGAATTGTGAATCTTCCATAATGAAATCTAGGTAGTAGCGGCCTTCGGGGGTTCTTTGATCCCCTTCTTGGGTTTTGTGCCCTTTTGGTGAGTTACCTAGCGCTACACGGTATTCGCGAACGACATGGTCACCTTCCATTAGATACATACGTCGTTTCGACTTATCGACTTTCACCAAATCAACAGAAGCGAAACTCAAGCTCGGTACGCTGAATACTAATGCTAATAGCAACAATAACTTACCTTTCAAACTGCTCTCCACGTTTTGAGTTTTTCACCATTCTGTTTGAGTCATACAATTGTACCTGATTCTTTGAAACAAGCTGAAACTTTCCAATGACTCGCGTTTTCATGCCAAGAGTTGAATAGCGCAAAAATGAAAAAATTGGAAATAAGATCATAAAAATGTAAGAAGTATCATATCTAGGAAACTTGCCAATAGCTAAATGCGAGGCACTTAACATAGAAGATTTAATATCATTTGATTGCATAAGGGTAACTGTTACTTTTTTAATCGAAAAAAGATAATAAAAAAGGTCCAGGCTAGGATTATGTTCCCCCGAATGTTACTCAAAAATATCTTGTCAGCGAGAAACCAAAGGTTCCTTGCTAACTCTCTATTCCAGTATATCGATGAGCTGCTTGGCGCGGAGCATATCGGTGTATTTAAAGAACCAAAAGGGGAAGGAACCAATGGCTTTCTTTACTCAAAAGGGAGCCCTGCCGACTTGAGTCTCTATCCAGACACTTTCTGGACTTGGATTGCTCAATTTGATACTTCAGATGGCCTACTACCGCTAAAAATGAATACCTGTCAATGGCAGTATAATCAACATATGTCTGCGGAAAGCTATGTGTTCATGCTCGATAACCACCCCGAGAGGCGCATTTACTTAGTGGCTGAAAATGTAAATCCTGAATTGGTGAGCAGTGCAAACCAGAACAATGAGCTAGAAGCGTTGCAGATCATTGCTGCACGTTGGCAATGTGTCCGCGCAGAGACGGAAGCAGCAAAAGAGTTTAAACAGCGAGACATTAAAGAAGCAAAATATCTTGATGTTATCAAACAGCGTGAAGCTTTCATCGAAAATATGAAGCTTGTTCAGCAAGTCGCCGTTGGTATTTCGAATCCGGCGAATCTGGATGAACTGTATCGTATGGCTGTTGAAGCAGTACGTGATCAGTTAGGTTTTGACCGTGCAGTATTCATGTTGCTCGATATCAAAAAACGTTGTTTTAGCGGTACTTATGGTACGGATGAGGAAGGGCGCACCGCCAGCGAACATCACACTCAGTATGATTTGCACCAACTGGAAGAGACCTATATCGACGCGCTGTTTGAAGGCAAAGAGAGCTTAGTGATTGTCGAAGAAGCGCCACTATATACAGCAGGAAATGTGATTGGCCAAGGTTGGAACGGCATGCTTATTTTACGTGACGATCAGGAGATCATTGGCTGGATCGCACTGGACAACTATATCAATCGCACACCAATTACCACTTACCAACGCCAGATGTTGGAATCCTTTGGCTCACTATTATCTCAGATTTATATCCGTAAGCGCCAAGAGCAAAACGTTCGAATGTTGCATGCTAGCATGGTTGAACTTTCTCGTTGTATGACGGTGAGTGAAGTGTGTAAATCTGCAGTAACATTCGCAATCAACCGTTTGGGTATTGATCGGTTTGCTGTGTTTTTAACAGATAAAGGTTGTACCCATATGCAAGGTACGTGGGGAACGGATATCCAAGGTAATGTGGTTGATGAGTCATATTACCGCTCCGATACTATTGATCGTTCCATAGTTAATGCGGCACGTATTAATCCTAATGATGTCGTTTTTGAAGAATCTGTACCTATTTATCATGACTTCCACATTGTAGGTTTTGGTTGGACGGCAATGACTATGCTCGTCGACAACAATGGTGAACCTGTGGCTTTTATCGCTGCTGATAACTTAATTAAACGCTCACCACTGACGCATCAATTGCGTGAGGTGATTCGAATGTTTGCCTCTAACTTAACGGAAGTTTTACTACGAACTCGCGCTCAAGAAGCGATCCATGAAATGAATGAGAATCTAGAGCGAGAGGTGAAAGCGCGAACGAGAGATCTACAGAAAGCCAATGAGCAGCTTGAAGTAATGGCGAAGATGGATCCTTTAACACGTCTAGGTAATCGTCGAATGCTTGAGGCTTCGCTGGAAGAATTGTGCTTAGAGAATGATGAGGCTCGACAGCATTACGGATTGATCTTGGTCGATATTGACCACTTCGGCTTGTACAACAATCATTATGGTCACATGCAAGGTGATATTGCCTTAATGCGAATTGGTAATATTTTACAACACCACACTCAATCGGGCAGTGAAGTCTTTTGCCGTATTGGTGGGGAAGAGTTTGCCTTATTAGTTACGAATCAAACGCCTGACAGAGTGGCAGATTTGGCCGAATGTGTTCGAAAATGCATTGAGGGAGAGCAAATACCTCACAATGTGAATACGTGCAGCCAATACTTAACAGTCTCAGTAGGGTATGCGGTTCTGGAGTTAAGTCAGAGCGAGTTCAGCTTTGACAGACTTTATTGCGAAGCCGACGATTCGCTATACAAAGCAAAAGAGCTAGGCAGAAATCAGGTAAGTGGAAGTGTTCACTTGATTGAGTTAGCCTAGTTTCAACTCGACATG
>Ga0209272_10001118_pt1 | contig 17919 bp, 15 predicted proteins | sample tdDd002_FD_187125 | JGI IMG/M metagenome (GOLD analysis project Ga0209272, IMG submission 187125) | Marine sediment microbial communities from the Atlantic coast under amendment with organic carbon and nitrate - tdDd00.2 (SPAdes)... | ecosystem: Environmental > Aquatic > Marine > Coastal >... | reverse complement strand
GGGGAAGGGGGCACACACCCATGAAAATGAACTTGACTAGAAAAATTTTCATTGCTGTTATGTCCATCTTTCTCCTAGTGATGTCCGTTCAACTCATTATTCAAAACAATTTTCTCAAAGATATATATTTCCAAACAAAAAAGTCAAAAGTTGAACACATGATCCAAGAAGCCCAAGAGGATATATCACTTCAAACTATAAAAGAACTTGATTTTAACGATATGGAAAAACCTTTTTTTGACGACTTAAATACTTCGGTTCTTTTTTTAACACAAGAGCTTCAAGTAATGAATACTGGATGGCTTGAGTCCTTTAACTACACCACTGTACATTTAACAAACCCTGTTTTTACACCTTCACTTGACGGTGTTAAAAAGAAGTCCTTTGAAGTTTTGAATGTTGTGATAGACCCAGCTGTCGATGAATCTGGCCAGTTTCGTAATTTTATACCAAACCTAAAAACAGGTCACAAACTTAGTGGAAGTGGCCGTCAGATTTTAGGGACACATTTTATAATGCCCCATGAACTATATATAGATGATCAGCCCATAAACATGCAAGAAAACATGTATTCTGATCCGACTTTTGAAAGCAAGGACCTTATATATTTTAAAGGTACAATGGCATCCTTTAATTTACGCGTTCGAGACCAAGGGATCTTTAGTTATCAGCATCAACGACTCTTTAATGAGTTCCATAATTTACTTGCTGAAGGGCTAATCCCCCCCTCCCCAACAGAAGAAAATGGGAGTTTGACTTATGATTTCATTGAAGAACAAACTGGATTTTTTATATTTGTTAACTACGATGTGACAACGACAGCGGATGGAAGCCCCATTCATATCCTTAGCCTTAGTACACTGGAAAATGTCCACGATGCTTTCAAAATTTTAAATGGCTACTACCTATATATCTTTGCGGTTCAGGTTCTACTCGCCTTAATACTTGTTTACTATTTCTCAAGAAAAATCACTAAACCTATATTGAACCTGTCTTTAATGGCGGACGAGATCTCTGAGCAGAACTTTGAAACCACTTTGGACATCCATACCGGAGATGAATTAGAAGTACTTTCGGACAGTCTACATGCCATATCAAGTAAACTCTCACAAAACATACTGGAACTTGAGAACAGTGAACTACGCATGCGTAATATGTTGTCTGGATTGTCACATGAGTTTAAAACACCCCTTGGCATTATTTCAGGTTTTCTTGAAATTATTCAAGATGGTGTTGGAAGTGAACCAGATTCCTATTACCTAAGTTCCATAGAATTGGAAGTTGCAAGACTGGACGACCTGGTTAGAGAAACCATTGACTTGTCTCACCTTGAATCTGGTGAGTATAAATACAAACCTGTAGCCTTTGCTCTTAAAGGCTTGATTACCCGTAACTTAAGTCGGACAGAAAACATCATCTTAGAAAATGACATGCGGGTACAACTTATCGCTGAGGACTTTAAAGTACTAGGAGATCCCAAGCGGATTGACCAAGTTTTTCTTAATTTGATTGCCAATGCCTGTATTTATTCACCTAGATCAGAAACCTTAAGTATTGAGATTAAAAAAGAAGGTGAATATATCAAAACGTCTATTGTCAACACAGGTATAAGATTGTCACAGGATGCCCTAGAACATATCTGGGATAGATTTTATCGAACAGACAAGTCCAGACAGCGTACCAGTGGCGGTTCCGGTTTAGGTTTAACCATCGTTAAAAACATACTTGAACTGCACAGCAGTGACTATGGTGTACACAATGTTGAAAATGGGGTTTGTTTTTATTTCACTCTGCCTCACTCAAAATAAAAATAATTTTATGCTTAAAAAAGACCTAAAAACTTCCCCCAGGACGTTTTTAGGTCTTTTTCTAATTGTATTTTTCTATCTATTTGATACGTTTGAATGTTGGATTATTCATCCACTATTCTGTCACAAGATGATATCATAGAACTTCTTTATTTACTCTTTTCCAATCGGAATCTGAAGTTCGGTTAACCACTCTTCATCGGACTCTTTATTCCATATCCCATCAATGTAACGTTCTCGTGGTAGACCAAGAATTTCGTATCCATTGTCTTTAATCCACTCCATAGCAAAGTTATAAGCATCAGACAAAGTTGCGTATGGACCTTTATGCAAGATACATAATGCTTCTTTTACGCCACTGATACGTTTATACTTAACCATATCAGAGTCTTCACAGTAGTCTACCACAGCTTCACACACTTCAACGTCAATGTTAGTCTCTTTATACTCCCCATCATGATACATGTTAAAACAGTATTCTGGTTCAGCACATACTGCACCCTGTCGTCCCATTTCTTTTCCCATTTTAGGAATAATGTCAAAGTAATAATCGTAGTTTGGTGCTATAAGACGCATTGAAGCTACTATGACTTCTGGGAGGGACCTAATTACTGGGGTGTAATTCATTGTAAAGTCTCCTTTCAGACGGTTCATTAAATTTTGAACCCCTTTTAACTTCCTCTGTTCATCGGCTATACGTTCTTGTAACTCTTTTTCCTTTAAAGCCAAAAAGACCTCAATATTCTCGGGGGATTCAAGAACTTTGGCTATGTCACTTAGTTTAACGCCCATTTGTTTAAGTCCAATAATCTGATTCAGTCTTAAAAGTTGAGCGTTGGTATAGTATCTATAACCTGTAAGGTCATCTACATAAGCGGGTTTGAGTATGCCAATGTCATCATAGTGTCGTAGGGTTTTGGTGGTGATTCGATTCATTTTGGAAAACAATCCGATTGAGTACATAAAATGACCTCCGAGGATTTCTTAATTCTATTCATTATCATACTTAATCGTTTAATACCCATTGTTAGGGACATGAAATTTGATAAAGAATGGTTAGCGCTTGGAAGGCCGTCAATAAAGACCCTTACAACCGATAAAACTAACATAGTGACTATGGATTCTCCTTTCAAACCTATCGCTTATACTTTAAGCTTAAGGTTTACCCTAACGTTAAGGTCAAGTGTGTTTTTTTATATTTTTTAAATATTTTTATAAACCCATTCGGAGTCTAGCCACTTGGGATATAACATTATTTACATGGTCAAAGCATGTCTCTGCCTAACCTAACACTGGATTATAAGTGTTTGTACAAAAAAAGACTCTTCCACCAGGAAAAGTCTTCAAAAGTATCAACTTGAGATAAAACATTAACTCATTATAAAATAATGCCTCAGTAAAAAATAACACCTCAGTATAAAATATTACCTCAGTATAAAATATTACCTTCATGTTCTTAAAAACCTAAAACGGGTAACTTAAAAGTGTGTATACTCAATTACACGAATGTCATCCCCCACTTTACGAATAATGGCCTCTTTCATGGTTTCAAAATGAGGACAAGGCACGCCTATGGGGGTTCCTTTTGAAATACAAGATGCAAATACAATGGTGTCTACATTTCTTTTGACCATTTCAACCGCCCTAGGAACCGCTCTTTTCCCCGGACATCCGCCACAGTTGTTAACACCTAATATTTTAATATCTTCATCCACTTTATCAAATTCAAACATTTTAAAATCCATTACCGTAAAACACGTTGACCCTGGGCACATATCTTCAGTTTGCTGACATCTTATTAATCCTACATTCATCCGTATCCTACTTTCTTCGATTGATAACTTCAATAAACTGATATTCTCAATCATGGCATATAATTGTTCGTCACATGTGTTTGGTTGTACTTAAGCAAAAAAATCTTGTTGATTGCTCAACAAGATCATTCTACTAAATATAGAATTATATAAATCCCTCAATTATCAAAACCTGAAACAGATTTACTTATGCCCGACATAGGTGCTCAGAATTAGAAGGGGCGCTTAAGAAGTGTTGAAATACGAATTTCAAATCAAATTCTAATAGTTCAAATGCATATGTACAAAGAACCTCAACCTTAAGAGGCTTTTTGCATAATATAACTGTGATTGATCACTTTCACATCAAATTTTAAAAGTGTAAATACAGTCTGTACAATTGGACCAAAGCCAAAACCAATAATAAGTGTTCCAATACCAACATTTGCGCCTAATATCCAGCCTAAAACTAATACAGTTAACTCAATTGAACCTCTCATTAGACCTACAGGTTTTTTATACTCACGAGTCAAGGCAACCATCAATCCATCTCTTGGGCCCGTCCCAAAAGCAGATCCTATATAGAAGTAGGTTCCTAGAGCAACAATGAACATGCCAAACACTGCCATAAATATACCCACAACAAAGTTTGGAGCTTTCGGAATCCAATCTAGAACAAAAAGTATGTCAACAAGTGGGCCAACTAAAAAATTACTCAATATTGTTCCAATACCTATACTCTCTTTAAGCTGATAGGTAAAGGCCATTATAATAAATCCAACCGTCACGCTAACCACGCCAAAACTTAGGCCTGTTTGTTGGCACAATCCAATATGAAATGCCTCCCATGGTGCTAAGCCAATATCAGCATTAATCATTAAGACTAGGCCAATGGCGTACAATACAATACCCACCATTTAACTTCATAAATCTTTTATCATGAAAGTGTCCTCTCTTTAATTAACTTATGTAAATTTTTGTATCATCTCCATCATCTTATCATGTAAATCCTTTCCATGCCTCTATATTTAAGTGACACATTTTCTAGTTTTATGTATATCATTATTCACTTTGTCATAGATCCGTCATAAAATCATCTAATTGAGGTCATCTCAGAGGTATAATATAAATATTAAGATAGATCTATCTAGGGGGTTCATATGATTTATAAGCTAAGGCACAAACTTATGCTTTCGATGATACTAATTAGCGTTGTATCCATTTTATTAACAGCATCCTTGACCTTATCTGCACTAATTGAAAATTCAAAAGCCCAAGCTATGGATTTTGGAGAGAAATCGGCGAAATACAATTCAGAAATTATTAAAATATGGCTCACGGAGAAAACTAAAGTTCTACAGGGTTTAGACACTAAGTTAGCTAGCCACCAAAGCCAATTCACACGTCAAAGTTTGCTTAAGCTATTCTCCGATTCTAATCCTGATTTCATAAGTATTTTTTATGGTCTAGAAGACAACACATTCATTGATGCATATGGATGGATTCCACATAACTCTTATGAAGTTACATCTCGTCCATGGTATACAGAAGCCAAATATGAGGACAAATCTATCACGACTTCTGTTTATACAGATGCAAACAAAAATACAAGCGTAACAGCCATTGCTACTTCTATAGAACTCGATGATACATCTGGAGTATTGGCAGCAAACATAGATATTCGTTACCTTATCGACTTAGTGCAGGGCATCACCTTCGGAAAAACGGGATTTGCTGTACTTACGGATGACAATGGGGAAATCATAACTGTTTCAAAGGCTGCTGAATCCTTATATTCTGCAAGCCTTTTAAATGATAATACACTCCCAAAACTTAAGACCGTTCCCCTTCAGTTCACAGAAATTAATAATACAGACTACATTATTGCATCTTCTACGATTGAAGGATTTGACTGGAACTTAATTTTAATTGCACCAATGAGCGATTTCTTAGACTCCGCACATACCATTCGTTTAAATATTATCTACTTAACTGCAGGCATTATTGTTATGATAGTTCTACTTGATTTGTATCTTGGTTATACCTTTTCAAAACCAGTTGAAGGACTTATGGAGTGTATTTCAAGGATTGCGAAAGGTAACTTTGACCAAAAAATTGAGATTCGATCTAAAGATGAAATTGGACACTTGGTTCAAGAACTAGAAAAAATGCGTAAAAATCTCAAGAAAATTTTTAATAGTATGCGGTATGAAAGTGACATTCTCGCTCTAAATACTCAGGGACTTTCTGAACATATTGAAGGTTTACATGTTGGTACTAATCGCTTCATGTCTATGTTGTCTCACGATATAAAAACGCCAGTCACCTTAATTAAAGGATATTCAAAAGCCATTAGTCTTGGCCGCATTGATCCCGAAAAATTTGACATGTACATTAATCGGATTCATTATCGTTCTGAGCAAATAGAGCAAATTGTTGAAGATGTGCTGGACCATACTTATGAAGTTCAGGATATATCCATTCGAACAAGTAAAATTAAATGTAGTGATTTTGCTAACATGTTATTAGATAATGCCAAACAATATGTTCTAAATCAGAATCGGGTTTTCAAACAATCTATCCAAATGGATGCCTTAAACAAGTTAGACACCCTCCATATTGACCTCGTTAAAATCCAACGTGTTATGAATAATATTTTATCTAATGCTATTAAATACTCCGATGAGGATTCTATTATTGAACTCCAAATATATGAAGAGGAAGGGTCTATCATTACAGTCATTCAAGATCATGGTACAGGAATAGATCCCCATGAACTTGATAAAATATTTAACATGTTTTATAAGGCTGAAAACAGCAAAAAAGGATATGGTCTAGGTTTATACATCGTTAAAGGTATTATTCTAGCCCATCAAGGTCAACTTATCCTTGAATCCAAGCCCAACCAAGGTACACGTTGTGGCTTCGCCCTTAAAATTTCTAAATCGCCCGCAAGATTATAGACCCCTTTTCGTTAATTATCAAAGTCTATAATCTAAATAGAGCCTTAATAAGGCTCTTTTTTTCATTACATCTTGTCATATTTCAGATATTAAAGTGTCATAATTTGATATTTAATAAACCCTCTTGTGATATTTCAAACTTCTATACTTAAGTTGATTACAAGTTATCGAATTGAAGGGGGAACAATTATGAAAAAGTATTTATCCATGTTACTTATTATGACTATGGTATTTCTCGCTGGTTGTAGTGGAAGTGGAAATGAAACAACGTCTACTACTGGTTCTGCTCAAGGGGAGTACAAAATTAAAGTGGGACTTGTTACACCTGAACAAGACATTGCGACACAATCAATGCGTTATTTTGAAGAACAGGTGGAAAACTTATCTGAGGGTCGTATTGATGTTGAAGTATTCCCAGGGGGCGCACTGGGTGGAAGTGCAGATATCTTTAATGGTGTTCAAGATGGATCAATCGAAATGTGTGTAAACATCTACCCGCCATTTGCTCAGTTCACAGATGCATTTTTGCTTTACAATCTACCCTACTTGTTTGACAGTAAAGAAACAGCATTTGCATTCTTAGATAGTGAGATTGCTCAAGAAATTGCACAGAGTATTGAAAGTAAAGGCTTTAAACAATTAGCAGTATTTGATGGTGGATATAGAAATGTATCCAACAACGACAAGCCGGTAACTGCTCCTACCGATTTAGCAGGTCTTAAAATTAGAACTCTTAACAATCCTGTTCAACTCGACTACTTTAAAGCCTACGGCGCAAACCCAACACCACTGCCATATGGGGATATTTATGTAGGCCTTCAAACCAAAACAATTGATGGACAGGAAAATAGCTTTAGTAATATTGCAAGTATGAAGTTTAATGAAGTGCAAAAATTTGTAACTGACACTCAACATGCTTTTGATCCTGTAGGTATGTTTATCAACACTGATATTTTTGCCTCATACCCTACTGATGTCCAAGCAGTTATACAAGAGGCAGCAGCTAAAACCCAAACCTTTAACCGCGAATTAGCTATTAAACTTGAACAAGAAAGTCTTGAAAAAATCTCCCAAACAACAGAGATTACTTATCTTACAGATGAGCAACGTCAAGCATTTATTGAAATGGCTCAACCCACTTACAAGAACTTTGAGGAAAAGATAGGTAAAGAACTACTTGATAGTGCATTATCTAAGATCGCTGAGTTAGAAAACTAATACAATCCCGTAAGCACAATGAAATAAATAATTGAGGTGTCCCTATTTCAAGTTTAGTTCTAGTTAATAGTGACACCTCATTCATATTTTTCTGGAGGTTTTTAATGAAAATTTTAAAATGGGCTGATGAACACCTTGAGGAGTATCTTCTCATTATTACCTATACATGTATGTTGCTGATAGCCTCAGCACAAGTATTTTTTAGATACGTGATTAACTATTCTATTTCATGGAGTCAAGATTTACTAACATATATGTTAATCTGGTCAGTTTTTATTGGAATATCACTCGCTGTAAAACGTCGAAAACACATTAAAGTTGAACTGGCATTTGTCCTCTTGCCACCGAAAGCACAATTTTACTTAAAAGTCCTTTCTAATCTTGTTTTTATGCTATTTTGCGGCGTTTTTTCATACTATTCCATTCTTAAAGTATATAAACTCATCTTTGTTATGCCACAAATTTCAGAGTCAACAGGGCTTTCCATGTGGATGATCCAAATTGCAGTCCCAGTTGGTTTTATTCTTAGCATTTATAGACTTGTCATGGATACAAAATTATTGTTTAAAGAACGTTCAGAAGGAGGCCAAGCCTAATGCATATTGCACTTTTACTTATTTCATTCGCTGTATTTGTCTTTCTTTCTGTTCCAATTGGGGTTTCCATCGGTATGGCGCTATGTATTTATGGTTTGAGTGGCGGAGCCATGGGGTTAGACTTTATTTCACAAGCAATTTTCTCGTCAATGAATAGTTTCCCACTTATAGCCATTCCATTCTTTATTCTTGCTGGTTCACTCATGGAAGGCGGCGGTTTATCCAAACGATTGATTAACCTGTCTAACTCCATGGTGGGTCATTTCACAGGGGGTTTAGGTATTGTTACGGTCCTAACTTGTATATTTTTTGGCGCAATTAGTGGGTCAGCAATTGCAACTGTTGCAGCAATTGGTACAATTATGATTCCAGCTATGGAAGAACAAGGTTACCCAAGGGATTTCTCCACTGCACTAACAGCAGCTGCTGGTGTATTAGGGACCATTATCCCTCCAAGCATACCAATGGTAATGTACTGCGTTGCTCTACCTGCGGCTTCACCCGGCAACATGTTTATGGGAGGTATTGGACCAGGACTGCTCGCAGGTGGTGCACTTATGGCACTGGTTTATTATTATGCCAAGAAAAACGGTTATAAGAATACTTCAGCAAAATTTGATTTAAAAAATGTATTTAAGTGTGCAATTGATGCAGTCTGGGCTCTGTTTGTTCCAGTCATCATTATTGGTGGTATTTATGGCGGTATCTTTTCTGCGACAGAAGCAGCCGTGGTCGCTTGTGTTTATGGCTTTATCGTTGGAAAGTTCATTTATAAAGAGTTAACCCTAGAACATACAACTAAAGCCTTCATTAATTCTGCCATTACCGTTTCATCCATACTCATCGTGGTTGCAACGGGGTCGGTATTAGGCAAGATATTAACCGTTGAAGGTGTACCACGCATGGTTGAAAATATGCTCACATCAATGAGTAGCAATGTCTTTGTTCTCTTACTGGTTATCAATCTTATTCTACTAATTGTAGGATGTATTATGGAAACCTTTACTGCAATTATTATCTTAAGCCCTATTTTGTATCCAATAGTGGCACAATACGGAATTGATGTGTACCACTTCGGTGTTATGATGATTTTAAACTTATCTATTGGCTTTATTACACCACCTGTTGGGTCCAACCTGTTTGTAGCTTGTGGTATTACTGGTATGAAATTTGAAGACCTAGTGAAGTCCATTTGGCCTTTCCTCATTGCATTACTGGTTGCCCTAGTTTTAGTGACTTTTATTCCACAAATTACTTTATTCCTACCTAGGTTGTTAGGTATGTAGGTAAGTTTAAATGGTGTAAACATTTTTTGTCTAGTGTATATCGCTGGCCATCCTAGTACTTGATAAACTGTACTTTTACAATAAAAAATAGCTTCATAAAGTTAGGATTGAGTCTAACTTTATGAAGCCATTCTATTTTAAATCACCATTCTAGTTTTCTAAGCTTATCAAACTTAGTTCGTTTTATGTTTTACGTGGTGTTCCTTCAAAAACATATCCAACGCCCCGTACTGTTTTTATATATATGGGTTGTTCAGGTGCATCTTCAATTTTCTTTCTGAGTCTTTTAATCGTAGTGTTTACAAGGTTCTCGTCATAGTAATCATTACCCCAAACCTCATTTAAAATTTGGTTCCTAGTTAAAACAATATAAGCATTTTCCATCATATATAGTAATAACTTAAACTGAATCACAGGCATTTCAAGATCTAGTTCAGCTTTATACACCTTGTATTTTTTCTTATAAATAGAAAGATCACCACAATGTAATACATCTTCATCTTCTCGACTTGATTGTTTGTATGACTTAAACCGCCTAACATTGGCTTTTATGCGCATACTTAACTCCACTGGGTCAAATGGTTTTGTTACAAAATCATCGGCCCCTACACCAAATCCTCGCATCATATCACTTTGTGTATTGTTACATGTTAAAAAAATAATTGGAACATAACTGTGTTTTCGAATTGTTTTACAAACTTCTGTACCAGACATGTCGTCCATGTTCACATCAAGCACAATCAGGTCAATTGAATCATCAAACAAGTCAAGGGCCTGTGCACCAGATGAAGCTTTAACTATTTCTACAGACTCAATACTTAAAAAATCCTCAATCATATCTGCAATCTCGATCTCGTCATCTACAATCATTATCTTTTGCATTACACAATCCCCCATACATGTTCCACCCGACATTAATTGTGTTCAATTTGATAATTTGATTCTATTTTATTTTAGCATAGTCTAAACTCCATAAAATAATCAGCTCAAATGCGTATGTTTAAAATCATCTCCATACTTCAAACCATAATCAAACACTCTATCTAAACTTGAATGAGAGAACAAAATAACTGCAATAAGAAGTATTAACTGGTTTGCAAGTAAACTTCCAAGTATATATGAAGCAATACTCAAACCCCTATGGTGGATCACATTATAAACAAATGCACCTGTTTCTGTCCCAAACACATACCCTAACATACCTAGGTCAGGCACTAAAAACAAAATTGGCATCCACCACCATGCATAGTCTAATTTTGAAAACATAAATATGCTTAAGATAAAAAACATGAATTCTTCTAGTCGGACCAGATTTTTCATAGCAAAACTCCTTCCACCTTAGCCGGTCTTATAAAGATACCCTAAATACGTGTTATAAAAATTAAAGGTCAATTAAAAAAACTGTTGATAAGTTTGCCCTTAGGTTAACCTATCAACAGTTTATTCACTACTTGTTTAAAAACAGGGGTGGTATTTTACATTCAACCACTTCAACACGTTCCCATACATCCCCTTTAACATAAGCTTCTGATTCGAGCCACTTGTCCAGTTCTGCACGGTTTTCAAAATCTACAATCATTGTTGAACCACACATATTGCCTGCTTCATTTAACATAGCTGCTGCAAATATGAAATTCTTTGATGCATGGAAGGCTTTTACACCTTTCATATGTTCTTCTCTCGCTTGCATTCTTCGATCTAATGCTTTTTCGTCTGTATGGTCATAACCATTCACTATAAAGTACATGGGATTCCTCCTGATATTTTTCTTTTATCATAACATATACATATGATTCAGTGGACCTCTTCCTTTTCCAAGGTCCATTTTATCTGCAATGGCACCCGTTAAATATGCTTTGCTCTTTTTAATGGACTGGGGTAGGGAATATCCCTTTGCCAAATGACTGGCAATGGCAGATGAAAGTGTACAACCTGTACCATGGGTATTGGGATTGTCTACTTTTTCGCCTTCAAACCAATAGGGCCTGTCTTCAAAATATAATAAGTCATTGGCATGGTCTTTAAGATGACCTCCTTTTATAAGAAGGTGTCCCTTGTATTTCTTAGATAAGATTTTAGCTGCCTTTAACATGTCCTCAGTTGTCTGGATCGACATACCTGTTAGAAGTTCAGCTTCTGCTAAATTGGGTGTAATAACACTAGCAAGAGGCATGAGTTCATTCATTAAACAATCTAAGGCATCCTCATCTAAGAGTTTACTGCCACTGGTAGACACCATAACAGGATCTAGTACTATATGCATTCTTTTATCCTCTAGGCTTTCAATGCCTTGGGTCAATTCTTTTAAAGTTTGGGCAATCTCAAGAATAATCTCTTTTGAGGAAACCATGCCTATTTTAACCGCTTGAGGTAAGATGTCACTAAAGACACAATTTAACTGGTTTCGAACAAAGTCAGGTGTACAGTTTTCAACCCCATAAACCCCTGTGGTGTTTTGGGCTGTTAATGCTGTAATGACGCTCATTCCATAACATCCATGTGCAGCCATGGTCTTAAGATCTGCCTGTATACCTGCACCACCACTACAATCAGAACCCGCAATGGTCAAAACCCTAGGCATTTCATGTTGTATCATTTTACTAGTCAGCCTTAAAAGGTTTTGTGACGCTAATTTTTTATCTTCCTTTGCAAGGATGGATGACACAACCGCTACACCGTCCACCTTTGTACCGGTTAACTCTAAAATATTGTCTTCATTTACGCCCCCAATTGCTACAACAGGGATTTTTACTGCTTGGCAAATTGCCTTCAATATTCTATGATCTAATGTACTTGTATCTAATTTTGTTGTTGACCCAAACACAGCACCAGACCCAATGTAACTTGCACCCTGGGCCTGAGCAAGTAAGGCCTGTTCCACCGTTTTACAGGTTACCCCTATGACTTTATCAGGACCGAGTATCTCCCTAGCATCTGAAACCGATATATCTCCTTGACCAAGATGAAGGCCGTCTGCGTTTGATTCTAAGGCTACATGAATATTATCGTTGATAATAAAAGGCACTTGGTAGTCTTCAGTAAGTGCTTTAACTTGCTTAGCACATTCTATAAAAGCTTTTTCACCTACATTTTTTTCTCGTAACTGTAGGCAGGTTACGCCACCATCCAGTGCATCTTTTATGTGGCTAATGAAATTTTCATCAGTACTCCAAGACCTATCTGTCACTAAATATAATTTTAATTTATCTTTCATAAACTCCATATTTTATCTACTCCCCTTAGTTAGTACAAGATGTTTTTACTGGACTCAATTGAAACAAACAGTCCCTATAGTTGACTTTTCATAGTGCTAAAAGTTATTCAAATTGTGTTTATGATTGCACAAACAGATCCTATAGCTGCCCTATGCGACACATTCTAAGTTACACTTGTACAATAAAAAAACACGCCCCCATATCTGAAGGCGTGTTATACACTGAGATTATACATTTTCATGTACTCTATGTTTCCTACGCTGGCATTATCCAGATCAGGTATGATGGTCTGAAGATTCATCTTCACTCTCAGCCGTTTTAAACAGCTCCCATTTAAATTATGTTGTATTTACTTATCTTGTATTTTAAGTTGATTATATTTCAAAGACACCCTGACTACAAGATTTTATTTAGTCTGCTTTGCATATTGTTTTCAAGTTTCAACTTTAAGTCTAACATCCACTGAGGAGGATGTGTCCCAAGGTCACTCACTGCATATAAAGCATTTACATAACTTATTAGGTTGCTATATCGTCTGAACAAAGCTTGATTTTTTATGAGCATGTCAGGAATGGCTTTACTGGACCGGTACCCCTTTAAAAACTCTGTTTCGACTCTTTTAGCCATAACATCACCTAACTCGTCTTGAATATTATCTATGAAATTAATAATATCCATCACATACCAGTGGTAATGGCTGTCGTCAAAATCTATGACTGAAACCCGCATAAACTCTTCATCATAAAAAAGATTATCCAGTTCAAAATCATACTGAACCAGTCCATAGGTATTTGGGTTTTGTGGTAATGATTCTAGTTCTTCTGATATTGATTTTACAGCGGTTAAAAGATCTTCTTTAAGTGTTTGGTCTGCAAATTCTATTAACATTTTTTCAACCCATTCCAGTTTATTTAGGTGGTTAGGTCGATCGTATAATTGTCCCTTTTCCATATCTAAAACTTGAATGCAGTGAATCCCCGCTAGGGTACGGCCAATTTCGTATGCCATGTCATTGGTAATTGGAATACGGTCAAGTCGTTGGCCTTTGACCCGCTTAAAAACTGAAGCTAAATAAGACTTATTATTTACTTCTAGTTCAAGAAGTTTATTTCCATCTCTGTTCAACTTTAATTCAGCAACCCATACACCTGATGATGCAAGGGACTCAATATAGTCTAGTTCAGCTTGAACAAAGTCATAGGTCCGTTCATCCCTAGGGGAATATCTCAATAAAAGTACTTCCTCCCCATCTTTAAAGGGATAGATTGCTGTTGAAGACAATCTAAATTGATCCATAAGCTCGTAAGAAGGCGCTTTAAAATCCCACTTGTCCAGGAGTGCCAAAGCGGTTGATCGATCATCTTTTAAGTTAACCAGTTTCATCATAATTTAATCCTCCAAAGGGTTCTTTAATTTGTCATCACCTTATTTAGAATTAAATTGAGTATCATCCGACGTTTCATGTCGATCACTCCCTTCGTGGTTTTCTTCAGTATATCTAACTTACACCCATCGTTCAAGTTTTTTTAACGAATGAATGTGTGTAATGCCAACCATTTACCTGTTTCACAAGCCAGGTAATCTTTCCTACGTTTTCTTAACACCCTGATTGATTAATATGACACAAGCTCCTATTTGCAATGCTTTCAGAACATATGAATAAAGCGAAACAATTCAAAGTACTTATCACGTTTCTATTAAGTCTGTTGCTCAATCCCATACACTCTAGTAGGATATGGCTATAAAGCACTTATATCAACATATACATAGAATTGAAAGATTCTAATAACTCTCTAGATAGGAGTGATTTCATGACTAAATCTATGAAAGACAGTATTGTATTAGGACTTGCCCTATTTGCCATGTTCTTTGGAGCAGGTAATCTAATATTCCCAACATCGGTTGGCCTTGCATCTGGTACAGAGTGGATTGCATCTTTAGCCGGATTTGGACTAACAGGTATTATACTCCCCCTACTTGGTGTTATGGCTGTTATGTCAGCTGGAGGTACCTTACTTTCCTTCGGTAACAGGGCGGGAAGTAAAATTGGACTCATTTATGGAACCATCGTTATCAGTTCATTAGGTCTTGTAGCCATTAGCCGTACTGCAGCTACAACTTATGAAATGGGCATTTATCCAAACATTCCATCGGTTTCGCCGATTTTAAGCGCTGTGGTCTTTTTCCTAGCAACATGGTTATTATCAATTAACCCTACAGGTATTATTGATCGCATCGGAAAAATTCTTACACCTATTTTACTGGTTATGTTAACAATTATTATCGTAAAAGGTGTTTCTGCTCCAATGGGTTTAATTGAAGTTACAAACATTGTTCAACCCTTCCAGTTCGGATTCTTTGGCGGTTACCAAACTATGGACGCCATGGGTTCTGCAATATTAGGTGGAATTGTAATTGCTTCACTCCTTGAAAAAGGGTACACGGCAAAACAAGATCAGATGAAAATGACTTTAAAATCAGTGGGTATAGCCGGCTTAGGTCTCCTACTTGTTTATGGTGGTCTTTTGTATCTTGGTGCAACAGGAACAAGTATTTTTGATGGCAGTCTAACTAAAACAGCTTTAACGGTTTCAATCGTTCAAACTTTATTAGGGGACACAGGAAAAGTTATTTTAGGTTTATGTGTATCCTTTGCATGCCTGACTACCTCAGTTGGTCTAACGGCAACGGTTGCAGATTATTTTTCAAACCTAACTAAAGGTAAACTTTCTTATAGAACCCTCGTAACAGCTACAGTTATCATATGTGGTGTCATTTCTAACTTTGGTGTAGATATGATAGTCCAACTGGCTTCACCACTGCTTGTGGCAATGTATCCTGTAACAATTGTTCTTATTACCCTTAACCTCTTCAGCACATTTATTAAAGAAAACGCTTCATTTACAGGTGCTGTTATTGGTGCATTTTCAGTCAGTCTATTTGATGGTCTGAGCACGGCTGGACTTAACATCGAATTTATCATGAATATTACAAAGGAACTACCATTTGCAAACAGTGGCTTTGGTTGGATTCTTCCAGCTGTTCTTGGATTCATGATCGCTCCATTAATTCAAAAGATGATGCACACGGGTTCAAAAGGCAATGGTCCTAAACGCAGACCTGCAACCCAGTCATAAGAAATATATGTGTCATGTATCTTAAAACTGGTATATATTTAGTGTACAATCAAAATGATACTGAATACATGCATTAGGAGGAGATACACATGAAGCCTAAAATTTCTATTGAATACTGTACATCATGAGGTTACATTGCGAAAGCAATTTCTTTAGCAGAGGCTCTGCTGAAAAATTATAAAAATGAAGTCGGTGAAGTTACAATTGTCCCTTCTTCAGGTGGTGTTTTTGAAGTGGTTATCAATGACTCTTTAGTTTTTTCTAAAAAAGACTTAAACCGCTTCCCTGAACATCTAGAAATCTTTGAGAAATTTGAGGATGCTCTTTAATCTCATAAATGATATCGAAATTAGAAAAGCTGCGAAAAGATCCATTGGGTCTTTTCACAGCTTTTTTGATTACAGTTCATATACTCTGGTTAGCTTCACTTATTTACAAACTTTCAACCAGTTGATCCGCTGGAGAAGGAATGGTTACAGCAGAAACAATTTTAGATGGGTCTGCAATTTTTTCTTTAGCGACCTCTAAGGCATTTTGAACAGACGCAACGTCTCCAGTAAATAAAACTATACACTTACCACCCAGACCAAGTTGCATAGAAACTTTTAACAGGTCAACACTGGATGATTTTTTTATAGCGTTTGCACCATAAAGACCATAGGCTAAATCTTTGGATTCTAAAATTCCAAGGGCCTGAATATTATCTTTAACAAGCTTTACGTTAATTTTTTCTAATACACCTTCTGCAACGCTAGGAATAACCTTAGCACCTAAAACATGGACTCCCGCTACTTCCTCACCCGCTTTTAATGAATCTGAAACAGCGGCTACTTCACCGGTAATTACAACAAAGTACTTCCCAACACAGACCATTCTGCTATCTATGACAGAAACATCTGCACATTTTAACATAGCGTCCAAGGACTCAATCCCTTTTCCTATGCTGTTAAACTCAATTACACCAATGGCTTTACCCATGTGTCACACTCCTTATTGGATTCTTGGTTTAACTATACCCTTCTTTTTCTTATACGCCTATGTGAATACTTACAAATATTCAGAAAGAGATCTTCGAATATGTCCTGCACGACCTTCCACTGTTTTGGCACACACCATAGAGTTTAAGATGGCTTCTTCTGTTGCTTCCGCTACACTTTCAAAGGCCAAATCTAGACTGTCATCATGAATAGACTCAATCTGCTTACTAGTTTTACTAGAGTGTGGGATACGGTTGGCTGTTGAAAATCCAATTACGATTTCCCCACTCCCATGTCCCATATTTGATCCCGTTCGACTCAGACCCGCTATGGTTCGTTTAGAAATACGCTTTAACTGAAGTGGTGTTACTGGAAGATCCGTTCCAAGGATCATAATTATTGAACCTTTATCTGCCAGGTTGGCATCTTTTGAATCTATGTCATTTAACTTCTTTCCTAATGGATCTGCTCCTAAGATAAAATCCTTTTTCTTCCCCATATTGGTTAAGACTAACATACCGACTGTATACTTCTTATCGTCAACTTCTATGACCCTAGAAGCGGTGCCGATACCACCTTTTAATCCATAGGCACTCATACCACGTCCAGCGCCTACTGACCCTTCTTCAAATTCTCTTGTAGCATTTTCAATTGCTTGATGAACATGTACAGGTCTCACATGGAAATCACGTATGGTATTTAAGTAAGAGTCATTACATTCACACACAAGGCCATTGACGGTCCCCGTTGAAATACCAATGTTTTCATTACGGTCAAGCTTATACTCAACAAGCCCTCGCAGTGCATCTCCTACACTTAGTGTGTTGGTTAGAATAATTGGGGTTTCCAAACTTCCTAACTCTTCAACTTGAACCAGTCCTGTGCTTTTACCGAAACCATTAATAACATGGCAACTTGCTATAAGT
>Ga0209272_10001117_pt1 | contig 17934 bp, 18 predicted proteins | sample tdDd002_FD_187125 | JGI IMG/M metagenome (GOLD analysis project Ga0209272, IMG submission 187125) | Marine sediment microbial communities from the Atlantic coast under amendment with organic carbon and nitrate - tdDd00.2 (SPAdes)... | ecosystem: Environmental > Aquatic > Marine > Coastal >... | reverse complement strand
TCTTTAACCTTGTATGGATATTACCTCTTATGGGCTTTATCACAAGATCATCTCTAAGCTCTTTGATAGACATCGTTCTTCTGAGAGAACTTGTCCCGATAACAGCTCCTTTGGGCAGGTCAGCTAACTTTTTCCCTGTTCTTGTTATAAGGACATCTCTGTTATCCTCTCTTTCTGGTACCGCTCCACATACCAGTCCTTCAGGACTTACTGCAGGCATATCCTTCATAGAATGTACTGCCATATGAATTGTTCCGTCTAGTAGTTCCTTCTCTATCTCCTTGGTAAAAAGGCTCTTTAGGGAGGTATTGGAGTTATTCCAGTTTGTTCTAAGGTCCTTGTCTCCCTTAGTTACTATCTCCTTCCACTCTACCTCTATATGAGGATACTTTTCCCTTATCATACCTGCCACAAGCTTTGTCTGGGCTAGGGCCAGGATACTTGCCCTTGTTCCTATTATTATCTTCTCTAACATGCTTTTTCCAGCTCCTCTCTGTATCTAAACCATTTTAGTAGTACCTGTATTTGTTTTTCTATAAGATACAGATAATCATTCCCGGCTCTCTCTCGATTTTTCATATTTCCCTTATAAACTTCCCAAATTGTATCTATATTATAGAGGTTTATATTTGGGCTTTCACCTACTTTTAATTCTATGTCTCTTGGGACTGCCAGATCTAAGAACAACCTTTCCTTATCCTCCGATATTCCCCTGGCCTCTAGCTCCTCTTTTTCAATAATTGGATAGGGAGCCGATGTTATACTTATAATAATATCAGCTTTTTTAATTCCCTCATATCTTTTTTCAAAATCGATCACTTCCGGGTTGCTATATCTACTAGCTACCTCCTCTGCCCTGCTTCTGGTTCTATTGGTTATACAGAGGTTATCTACATTTGTTTTCTGTAGGATATTTAATATCCCCTGGGAAAGGTCCCCCACTCCCAAAATAAGGACTTTTTTCTTTTCTATCTCTTTTACTCTTTCCTTTATAAACTTTACTGATATTGCTTCAAGGGACAGAGCATTTTCAGCAATCTTACTCTTAGATCTGAATTTCTTTCCAAGCTCCACAGCCTTATGAAATATTATATTCAGTATCTTAGAGGACCTCTTACCTTCCACCGACTGACTATATGATTTTTTTATCTGAGCCAGTATCTGATCCTCGCCCTTTATTACCGACTCCAAGCCACATACCACCTTAAAGAGATGATTTAGCGCTTCCATCCCCTTGTAGATATAGATATGATCACTGTCCTTTAGTTCACTGAGCAGATCCAGTATATCAAATTCACCATTTTTATGAAGGTACAGCTCCTCCCGAAGACAGGTTGAAAGACTTACATATCCATTTAATTTATTATCCTTAAAAAGATTTTCAGCGATATCTCCCAGACCACTTTTAAAGAACTCTTCCCTTCCATCTATCTCCAGTGTTTTATGGGAAACACCCACCACATAAAAATTATCCAGCTTCATTGGTTACACTCACTATCCTTTCAATAACAATACTGTTTGTTTCTCTCCCCTTGATGGCCAGCCTCACAAATTTTTCCCCTAAAAACGGGAAGTTAGAAGCATCCCTTATGACTACTCCCCTGTCTATCATCTTTTCACGGAGCTCTCCTGCAGTAAGATTTCCGGTGAGCTTTACCAGTATAAAGTTGGTCTCTGTTTTATAGGGTACTATAAACCTCCCCTTTACCAGACCATTATATACATAGTCTTTCTCGCTTTCTATCCACTCCTTGGACTGCTCTATATACTCCTTGTCTTCAAGGAGCACCTTAGCTGATATCTCAGCCAGGGTATTTACCGTCCACGGCTCTCTGTGAGCCTCTATTTGTTCCTTCAGATCCTTGTCTCTGCAGATTCCAAATCCCAGTCTCACCCCTGGGATTGCGAAAAACTTAGTGAGGGCTCTCACTATAAAGACATCTTTTTCCCCAAGAGTTGCAGTACTTTCTTTATAGTCCCCTTCTACAAACTCTATAAAGGCTTCATCTAAGAGTAGCTTAGTTTTACTTTCTTTGGCTACTCTGACTACCTCCCCCATCTTTTCAAGAGGAATGAATTTTCCAGTGGGATTGTTAGGATTACACATTACAAGGAGGTCATAGCCCTTCTTAAGTTCATCCTCTAACTTTTCTATATCCAGTATAAAGTCATCCTTTTCATGAAGTTCAAAGTAGTCCACCTTACACCCTACACTCCTTAGGGCTCTTTCATACTCTGCAAAGGTAGGCATTACTATGAGAGCTTTTTTAGGGTTTAATGTTTTGCAGTAGAGGAATATCACTTCAGTGGCACCATTCCCCACTATTATATCCTCCATATCCAGTTCATTATGTTTTGCCAGAGTCCTTCTCAGCTCTACATAATGGGGGTCCGGGTATCTTTCAAATAATTCCCAGTTATCTGCTACCTCTTTTTTTAATTTCTCAGATATCCCCATGGGATTTATATTAGCACTATAGTCTAATATATCCTTTATCCCCTTTTCTCTGGCTATTCTATATATATTTCCTCCATGCAAATCCATTTTCTACTCTCCCTTTATAGCTCTAATCTCTTCTACAAGGTCCTGTACCCTATAGACAACTTTTTTGTAGTTCACCTGTGGCCTTTTTATAACAAGTAGTTCTATCCCCTCTTTAACACAGGCTTCTATCTTTTCACCCTCTCCCCCTTCACGACCACTTTCCTTGGTTATGAGGTATTCTATACTATAATTTTTAATTATTGCTCTGTTAAACTCAGCGGCGAAAGGCCCCTGGATAGCTATTATATTTTTCGGGGATATCCCTGCATCTATAGCTTTTCTTATGGACACTTCCACTGGCAGTATCCTGAAATAATACCTTGCTGTGTCTTCCCCAAAGGCCGACAGATTGTTGCTCCCTGTAGTAACAAGTACATTCCCTTTTTTCCCGCTGAGATAGTCTGTTACCTCTTCATATGTATCAAACTTTTTACCAGACCTGTAATCACACATCTCCCTCTCAAATCTCAGGTGAGATACTTTTTTTTCAGAGGCTGCATCTATAGTATTTCTGCTTACCTCTACAGCATAGGGATGGGTAGCGTCTACTACCACCGATATATGGTTGTCTTCTATGAATTTCACCATACCTTCCCTATCCAATCTTCCTACCCTCACATCCACTCCGGTATAGAGCTTTTTTCCGTATTCAGTAGCTACTGTTACTATATGTCCTATATTATTTTTTTTCAGATGTTCAGATATCTCCCTTGAGCTGCCTGTTCCTCCTACAAGCCATATCAAAGCTTGTATCCCCTAGGGGTAATCATTCTCCCGTCAGCTACATAAGTTTTTGAGTTTCCTATTATCACTGTGGTAAACATATTTATCTCTTCATCTAACATATCCTTTAGAGTTGTGAGGATGTGTTCCTGCTCCTCTCTTCCTGTGTTTCTCACTATAGCTACCGGAGTGTCCTCACCCTTGTGCTTTAGCATTATATCTCTTGCTTTCACTATCTGAGTCGTTCTGCTAAAACTCTTTGGGTTGTATAGAGATATTACAAAGTCTCCCTCAGATGCCAGATCCAGTCTTCTTTTTATAAGCTCCCAGTCTGTAAGAAGATCACTCAGACTGATAGTAGCGTGGTCATGCATAATAGGTGCTCCTGCCACAGCTCCAGATGCATTGGCACTAGTTACACCAGGTATTATCTCTACATCTACTCCGCTCCCTATAGCTACTTCCAGCATTATTCCAGCCATTCCATATACTCCTGCATCTCCGCTGCTTATCAGGGATACTACCTTCCCATCACGAGCCAGTTCCAGAGTTTCTTCACATCTGGCTACTTCCTTTTTCATAGCTGATCTCACTAGCTCCTTATGTGAAAACATATCTTCCACAAGGTTTATATATGTTTTATGTCCTATTAGTATATCACTGTCTTCCATAGCCTTATAAGCTCTAAATGTCATATTTTCCTTGTTTCCCGGTCCCATTCCTACTACATATATCTTACCCATCTATCTTGTCTCCTCCTGATAAACGGATATTGTCACTCCGTCTCTCATATATTTTTCTATTAAAAACTCTCCGTCTCTTCCTGATGCCAGTAGGGCCACAGGTCCCGATACTGCTCCTACACCTATGGTTTTTCTTACAAACTCCGATGTGATAAACCTGTCTTCTACTTTTTTTATCTCATCTCTGTCTATGATTACTATCTTTTTACCAAGAAATCTTCCTGCATCTATAAGGCCCTTTTCATCCTTTTTCACATCCACAGTGGCAAGGATTCTTATACTCTTCATATGCAGGTTCAGTCTCTCAAAAACTTCTCTTAAAGTCGTCATAATGCTCTCAGTAGGAGTATCCCTTCTGCACCCTATTCCTACCACTATATTTTCAGGGATTATCTGGGATACCTCTATATTTTTAGCATTTGATACCACTACCACACCTGACGGATTATCTCCTCCTATATTCTGAGGCACCTTCAGGTCCACACTCTTACCTGCTACAATGAGGCTTGTTACTTTCTTGGCGCTTTCCAGACTTTCTAGCCTCGCTCCTATCTTCATAGCTATGGTATCCACGGCTATCTTACCAGAAACATCTGAGGCTGTTGATATTACAGGGACAGCATCTGCCAGTTTCCCTATCTTTTTAGCAGCTTCATTGGCTCCTCCGAGATGCCCTGAAAGAAGAGAAGTTACAAAGTTTGAATTTTCATCCATCACAAGGATGCCCGGATCTGTATCCTTACTTTTTATAAGGGGAGCTATGGTTCTAACCACTATTCCACTGGCCATAATAAACAGCAGAGTATCGTATCTGGAAAATATCTTTCCGACACCCTCTTTAAATCCATCCTCCATAGGAATACAACCAACCTCATAGTATTTAGGGATGGTATAGAGATCTGCTCCCAAACCTTCCTTCAGGTACAGCCCCTTTTCCACGCCTTTTTTAGTAACTGATACAATCGCCCACTTCATAACTTACCTCTCTTACTTAATTTTTATGGCTATTTGAAAATATCGTAAACGTTATATGAATAAAGAAGTTTAGAAGGATACTCGTCTGTCTGAAGATAAAAACTATACTCATAAATTTTATTAGTTTTTAGTTAGTTACGATTCCTTCATACTTCTTTGATTATTTAGTAGATATTTTCAACATGCCTTGATTTTTTGGATACTTATTGCATCAAGGCAAAAGTATCGCATTCTTTAAATTCCTACTCTGTATTCATGGGTAAAGTGCTTATCATAAAGCTTTGATTTTGAGTATTCATCTCCCATAAATCTTCCCACAAGTATCTGAGCTGTCTTAGTAATATTAGCTTTGGCTACCTTTTCAGCTATATTCTCAAGTGTTCCCTCTACTATCTTTTGGTCCTCCCAGGTAGCTCTTTGTACCACTGCTATAGGAGTATCCTTTTCATAGTGTGTCAGAAGCTGGTCTACTACCTTATCTATCATCTGTACCGATAAAAATATCGCCATAGATGTTTTGTGTGATGCCAGAAGTTCCAGCTTTTCCAGCTCAGGTACAGGAGTTCTTCCCTCCATTCTTGTACATATCACAGTCTGCGATACATCTGGTAGTGTAAACTCCTTTTTTATAGCTGCTGCTGAAGCTAGGAATGAGCTTACCCCTGGAATTACTTCAAACTCTATATTGTGAGAAGCCAGGATATCCATCTGTTCCCTGTGGGCACCGTATATAGCCGGGTCTCCTGTATGTACTCTAGCCACCATCTTTCCTTCTCTTATTGCATTTACACTTACTTCTATTACCTCGTCCAGGTTCATTCCTGCACTGTTATATATTTCTGCGCCCTCTTTGTGACACTCGATTACCTGTCTAGGTACCAGAGATCCCGCATAGATTATTACATCTGCTTCCATTACCAGTCTCTGTCCCTTTACTGTGATTAATTCCGGGTCTCCTGGACCTGCTCCTATGAAGTATACTTTTGCCACTTTTTTACACCGTCCTTTTTAAGAAGTATTGTAGAGAAGTATGAGATATCGTCCCTTGTTATATTTTCAAGGTCATAGAATATCTTCTCGCTTTCTTTACCACAGTTTGAGATCAGTACCACATTTTCCATATTTCCTGTAGATCTGAAGGCTTCCTTTAGTCTTTCCAGGTTTCTTGTTACCTTCATAAAGATTATATTATCTGCTGTTTCTATCTCTTTTGTTATATCTGTATCCTTTGATACAGGTACTATCTTCAGAGTTTCATCTCCCATTACAAGGGGAGTATTCAGTCTTGAAGTAACTGAAGCAAATGAAGTGATTCCCGGAATACTTTCTACCTCTACCTTCTTTTCCATAAGCTCCATCACATATACAAATGTACTAAATGTCATAGGGTCACCAATTGTTATAAATGACATGGTTTTCCCCTCTTCTACACACTTATTTACCACTTCAGAGTATTCTATTCTGTCATCTTCTCTTACTTTATCATCATCTACAGTGGTAAAATCCACATATACCTTTTCAATATCGTCTCTCATATACTGCTTTGCTATCTCAAAAGCTGTACTATAGTTTTTTGTATTTGCTCTTGGCAGGATTACCACATCTGATTCTTCCAGTGCCTTTACTGCCTTTATCGTCATTAATTCCGGGTCTCCTACTCCTACTCCGATACCATATAATTTTGCCATTTTATTTACTCCCCTTTTCTGCTGAGATTACATAGATAGGATTTTCTCCCATCATCATATTCATCTCTCCTATTTTTTTATTTCTCGATATATTTACTGATACTATTTCTATCTCTTCAAATGCCTTTTTCTTCAGTAGTTCACTGGCAGATGAAAGAGTTTCAAGAACTATTGCATTTATTACTATCTTGGCTCCCTCAGAGGAGTTTTCCATAAAATAATCTACTATCCCCTCAAGGTTACCTTTAGAACCTCCTACAAACATCCTGTCTATCTCTACCTCAGGTAGATTTTCAGGTGCTTTTCCCTCTATAAGGGTATAGTTATCTATCTGAAATTTTTCTATATTTCTTTTTATAAGATCTGTAGCTATCGGATTTATCTCTATCCCGTATACATGGCCACCAGTTACATTGGTCGCTGCCTCTATTCCCACGCTTCCGCTTCCGGCACCTATATCAAGAACTATACTATCTTTTTCAAGGTCTAGTTTAGCTATGGATATGGCTCTTACCTCTTCCTTTGTCATTGGTACCTTATCCCTTATGAACTCTTTGTCTCTAATGTGTCCCATCTAAACCACCCTCTATTATCACTGCATTTATCTGAAACTCCTTCTTTGTTTTCATGAGTTCCTCTGCTGTATACTTTTCTATCTTTTCATAGGAGTAGGAGAGATCCTCACCCACTATGATCTTCTTTTTATGATATCCTGCTTCACACAGCCTTCTGGCTATCTCCCTGGGAGTATTTTTCTTATCTGTAAGAAGACCTAGGTATGTGTACCTTGGTAGGAGGGATTCAAAATCAAACTCCCGTCCGTGCACACTTTTTACCAGGGCATCAAACCATGAAAGGTTACACCTTGCAAAAAGATACTGTATCGAGGATATTCCCGGATAAGTTTCCAGGTCCTTTATATGAAAGTTTTTCTTCATAAACTCCAGCATACTGTAAAATCCCGTATCTCCCGACACCACCATAACTATATCTTTACCGGTATTTTTCATTATATATTCCACCAGTTCTTTGAGATGCCTGTCTATATACCTTATCTCCTTGCCACGGGCCATCTCCTCCAGGGACTCTATATTTCTTCTGCCCCCTATGAGGATATCTGCTCCCTCTATCTGCTTTTTACATATGGGCAGGAGGTAATCTAAGTTTCCCGGGCCAAGGCCTACTATCTTTATCTTATTCATCTGACTCCCCCTGGCTTTCATAGAGTTTCCCCTTTTCAAAGGAGAAGAATGCAACTTCCATCTCTATCTCACCGTAGGTTCTTTCTCTGAGATATTTTAATGCTCTTTTCCCTACTACCTCCCACACCTTAGTGCCTTCTATATACTCCACTGCTTCTTCAGTGGTATTTGATCCTATTATCTTTTGCAGGATCTCACTACTTTCACCAGCTACCACTGCACAAGCTGTGAGTATCTCAAGTCTTGCGTCTGCTACCTTGGAGTGTGTATTAAATATCCCTCCTGCAAGCTTTACAAACTTTCCTATATGACCTGCCAGGTATACCTTTTTAAATCCCAGCCTGTAGGCTTCATCTATCATAGCTCCTATATAGTTAGAGGTTATAATAGCCTCCTCCTCTGAGTAGTTTGTATGTTCCTTTATAAATTTCCTTCCATAGTTTCCAAAGGTGAATACCACATAATCTTTTTTCTTTTCCTCTTTATAGACAGATATCTCTATCTTAAGGGAATCTATAAGAGCATCTTCAGACATTGGTTTTACTATTCCTGTACTTCCTAGGATGGATAATCCATCCACTATTCCAAGCTTTGGATTAAAGGTTTTCTTTGCCTTTTCCTCCCCTTCCGGAATACTTATCTCCACTGTTAATATTTTTTCAGAGGGGATCTTTTTTTCCAGGGTTTCAAATATCATCCTTCTTGGTCCCGGGTTTATAGCGCTGTATCCCACACCTACCTGAAGTCCCTTTTTAGTTACTGTTCCTACACCATTTCCCCCTGTGAGGTAGATATTACCTTCCTCATTCACAAAGTACCGTCTGCCATCACTAGGCTTACCCCAGGATACTTTAGAGTAGATGTGTATCCCCCTTGTGATATCAGGGTCATCTCCCGGATCTTTTATTACAGAGGCCATTGCATATTTATCTTTTTTTTCCTGATTATGCAGTACCAGGGGGATATCCCAGCCGTTTAATGCCCTTATCTCTATCCCCTCTACCCTCTCATCCATGAGGTTACAGAGAGCTCCAAGGCTTGCCCCAGTTGCTGAGCTTCCTGTGGTATAGCCGCATCTTAATTTTTTACCATTTTGATAGATATATCTCTCCATTTGAACTCCTTCCCCCAAGCATTTACCACAATAACTACCACAGTAACAGGTTGTCAGATTACTATGGCTGATATCTTTACTCATTAGAAGTCTTTTCTGTCAAACAGCTGATATAGGATCCCGTGCAGTATAGATACTGCCACTGTACTTCCTCCCTTTCTTCCCTTGGTTAGGATATACGGGAGATCTCTGGCTGCCAGATCCTCCTTGGATTCAGCAGCTCCTACAAAGCCTACTGGTACTCCTACAATAAGGTTTGGCTTAGCCGCTTCCTTCTTGTCTATCATCTCAAGCAGTGTAAATAAAGCTGTGGGAGCATTTCCTATAAGAAATATCTTTGTATCAGGATCCTTTGCTGCTCTCTCCATTCCTACGATAGATCTCGTTACTCCTCTTCTCTTCGCTTCGGCTGCTACCATTGGGTCAGATACCAGGGTATAAGCTTCACACCCAAATCTTTCTAAGTTTTTCTTTGAAAGTCCGTTTACTATCATCTTAGTATCACAATATATCTTACATCCCCCAAGGATAGCTTCTCTGGATTTTTCCATAAACTCTTCTGAAAACTCTATTATCTCTCCATAGTTAAAATCAGCTGTTGTATGGATAGCTCTCTTTACTATTGGCATCTCATGGGATTTAAATCTGTTTTTCTCCACCCCCATCTCACTTTCGATTATCTCAAAACTTCTCTTTTCTATATCCATAGGTACCTTTATATAAGTCATCCTTTATCTCCCCTTTCCGAATAGTTCTTCAAATATATTTTCATTTCCTAAAAAATGTATATGAGGATATCCCCCTATTGTGTTCCCCTTTTTTTCGCCGCACCTCCATCTTCTGTCGGTTTTCATGGCATCAAAGTAATAGTTCCTGCTGTCATCTTCATCTACCCCGGAATAATGAAACTCATGAGCCCTTCCCTTAGTTCCTTTATCTGTTACAAGGTCGATATATCCAAACCTTCTTATATTGAGACGGTTTTTCATCTCCATCTTCCCGTCGAGTATCTCACACATGGGATGGATACTACCGTCGGTGAGCTTTATCTCCGATGCCAGATACATATATCCCCCGCACTCTCCGTAGATAGGTACTCCTCTTTCATGATTTTCCCTGATAGATTCTATAGTTTTCCTGTTTTCAGACAGCTCCCTCGCAAAGTTTTCAGGATAACCTCCCCCAATATAGATGAAGTCTGTTTTTTCAGGAACAGGTTCATTGGCTAGGGGACTAAAGTAGTTTATCTTCACCCCTAGCTTAGTCAGAAGTTCTATATTGTATCTATAGTAAAAGGTAAATGCACTGTCTCTGGCTACTGCTACCTGCATCCCCCTGTATCTTTCATCCTTCATCTCTATCTCTTTTACCTTCTGGATTCCACTTTCTATGGTTTCAGCGGCCTCTTTAGCTATCTCTCTTATTCTTTCTATATCTATGTATTTTTTAGCCATTCCTCTTAGTTTTTCAAGGGTCAGAGAAAGCTCCACCATCTCCTCAGCTTGTTTTAGTCCCAGGTGTCTGCTCCCAAGACTTATCTCGCTGTCCCTTGGAAAATATCCCACACACTCTACCTCGGCGTATTTTTCCACACCCTCAGACAGCATCCTATAGAGTTTTTCACTGGAAACGTTGTTTAGTATTACGCCCCCTATCTTCACTCTGGTATCTAGCAGTTTATATCCCAGTACCTGAGCTGCTATACTGGTAGATCCTCCTTTAGCGTCTACAACCAGTATCACAGGAAGTCCCAGAGTTCTTGCAAGGTGTGCTGTACTGCCGTTATCAAGGCCATGACCAAGTCCGTCATACAGTCCCATCACTCCCTCTACCACTCCAAACTTATCTCTTGTTTTTTCATAGTAGAGCTCACTCACTCTTTTTTCTCCACACATAAAGATATCTAGGTTATACGAGCTCTTCTTGGTTATAAACTCATGAAACCTGGGGTCTATATAATCTGGTCCTGCTTTAAAGGGAGCCGTATCATCCATAGCACCCATAATAGCTGTACTTATTGTTGTTTTTCCCACTCCCGATCTTGTTCCCGATATTACTATTCCCATCATCTTTCAATCACTCCCAGGTTATCTTCCTGATATTTTTTTATCTCTTCCACTGCATCCAGTATCTTTGATGTAGGACGGGACATTACCTTTTCGTCTAGGATAATTATCATTCCGTTTCTCACTGCTTTTATCAGCTGATACCCGCTGCTTCTGTCTATATCTTTATAGCTCCTTCTGTTCATAGTTCCCTTCTGGGCTATATAGATATCTATATCATCTCCCTTGGAGAGGAGTTTTTCATGCTTTATGGGAATTATTGTAGACCCTGTGGGACTTTCTTCCTCAAAAATATTATCCACTCCTGAAGTCTCTAGTACCCAGGAAGCTATGGAATTTTTAGCATTTGTATATATTCCTCTGTTATACCTTGCCTCAAAGAATACTTTTTTCCTTACTGCAGTATCTTTTTTCTTCAGCTCTTCTAGCCTACTATGAAAATCCCCTATATACCTGCTGGCTCCCTCGGTCTCTCCCGACAGTTGTCCGATCGCTTTCCAGTACCCCTCGAGCTCCGAACTGGTTTTAGGGTGTAGAGAAATCACCTCTACACCCCTTGACTTCAATACCGCTATAAGATTTTCATATTTATTTTCAACCATAGGTCTCACAAGTACAAGATCTGGTCTTAAGCTCAGGTATTTCTCCACAGAATCTCCAAGCTTAAACTCTACCATTCCCTCTTCTAACTTTGAACCCCTGTCTGCTGTGCTGCCTACAACCTTACTTACAGCACCTATCTCTTTTAGTATTTCAGTATGAGCAGGGTAGAGAGAGATTATTCTTTTATAGCTCTTATTCAGTTTATGGACCTTCCCATGAACATCGATAACTTCGTATTCAGCAGCATAGGTAAAGACTGATAAAATAATAAATATAAAGATTAATCTCTTCATTTCTTCCCTCCCCCTTTTAATTTACTTCTTAGCAAGCTTTGCTTTCTTAGCTGCCATATCCTCTACTTCAGTTACCATTGCGTTATAAGCACTATCCATATACATATGCTGGATATCTCCATACTCTCCCAGACCCTTTATTACTACCTTCACATTGTATCCATCTTCCTCAAGCTCTTCCTTCCATTCACCGGCGATATCATTTATTGCATGATCTCCTGCCACAAACATAAAGGGAGCTAAGATTACATCCTTATACCCATTAGCTTTTAACTGGTTTTCCACATCTTCTATTGCAGGATACCCTTCCACTGTTCCCACAAAGTAGTTCTCATATCCCTTTGCCTTAAATACATAGTCCATCTTGGCATAAGCTGCCCCAGCATAGTGATGTGTACCATGACCTACTACAACTACTGCTGTATCTTTATCTGCAGGAATCTCTTTTCTTATTGCCTCTGCTACAGTTTTATAATTATCTGTCTCTGTTAATAGAGGGGTCCCCACTCTTACTACTTCAAATTTATCTGAATAGTTTTTGATTTCATTTTGAAGGTTTTCTGTTTCTACACCGTTTATGATATTTGTCATCTGAATCAGGATATGAGTGTATCCTTCCTTAGCTAACCTGTCCATAGCTTCCATAGGGTTATCCTTTTCTATCCCCTGCTTCCCTAGCTTTCTTATGATCGCTCTTGATGTAAATGCTTCTCTTACTTCAAACCCTTCAAACTCTTCTGTAAACTCTTTGTTTATTTCGTCTATCGTCTTTTCCCTTGTATCTGCAACTGTGGTTCCAAAGTGAACTACAAGCACTGCCCTTTTATCTCCCTTATGAAGATTTTCAAATATATTTTCTCCCTGACTAGCTGTATTTCCCCCGTGAGCCATAGCTCCTGCACTGCATATCCCCATTAATAGAATAACTGCAGCAAACATTTTTTTCATTTCTCTTTCCTCCCTTTGTAATAAAAAAAGTCCCCTTCAATATATCTTGAAGGGGACTTAAAATTTATATACAAAAAACCTGATCGTACTAAAAAAAGGTCTCTTATATTACTCCTGTCCGCGCAAGATAATATGGTACTATATCTACCTGGCAGGTCTCCTGACTTAGCTTCAACCCTTACAACTCTCCTTCCCAGTTTACCCAGTGGAATATTGAATTGAGGTCAGCATTACAGTGGCGGGACCGTGGGAGCATCTCACTCCTCTTCCCTTTTAATCTCTTTTTCATAGAGAACCAAATAATCATTTTTCACTAACGATTATACTCCTACTTCCTGCTTAAAGTCAAATGTATTTCGACAAAAAGTGCATTTTTAATACACTAAACTAATAAAAATGATCTTAAGTTTTCCTTATGGTCGTTGAATTACCTTCATTGATATTATGTTTGAAATAGTCATACATGAACCATATATAATTAAGAGATATTTCACACCTAAATGATTAAAAAAATGTATACTTGTTCATAAGCCTTTAATTTTAAGGCTTTCAAAAGGAAAAAAAAATATATTGTGTATATTTTTCTAAAATGATGTATGATTAAATCAAAATAATTACCGTTAAAAGGAGCAGTTATGACAGATCTTAAGCTATTTTTAAAATATTATAAACCATATAAAGCCATGTTTCTTTTTAATATTTTCTTTGCTTTTCTTATGTCTTCTCTGGATCTTATATTTCCCTTTGCAGTGAGATACTCCATAGATGAACTCATTCCCACACAGAATATAGATCACTTTTACCTGGTGTGTATAGGGATGCTCATTGTTTTTCTGTCAAAGTATTTTGTAGGATTTCTGGTGCAGTACAGAGGAAGACTTTTAGGGATGAATATCGAGACTGATATGAGAAGAGATCTATTTACCCACATACAAAAGCTGAGTTTTTCATACTTTGATAACACAAAGACCGGGGTCATCATGTCCAGACTTGTTAATGACCTGAGCGGAATATCATCCTTTGTTCACAGAGGCCCAGAGGATTTTTTCCTGGCAGGAGTGAGCCTCTTTGGCTCCATCATCCTCATGGGAGTTATGAGCACTCATCTTACTCTCATAGTTATTCTTGTGCTTCCCCTTCTTATAGGTTTTGCTTTTTTCAATAAAAACATAATGGTAAAACACTACAGGGAATCCAGTAAAAAAATAGCTGATATCAACTCCCAGGCTGAAAACAGTATCGGAGGGATAAGGGTAGTTAAAGCCTTTACCAATGAACCATTTGAAAAGTCTAAGTTTCAGTCTAAAAACCTTGATTTCAGAGAGGTAAAAAACAAGGTTTTCATAGTTGCCGCAAGATATTTTTCAGGACTGGCTCTTATTATGAATATGCTTCACCTTACAATACTATTTTTCGGAGGAAAACTGGTATTTAACGGGGATATCTCCATGGGAGTTCTTGTGGGTTTCCTCCTCTATACCAATAAGTTTTTTATGCCCATAAGAAAGATGATGAACCTCATGGAAACATATCAAAAAGGAATGACCGGCTTCCATAGGTTTAAGGAGCTTATCTCCATCTCCCCTGAGATTGAAGATAGTCCAGGTGCTAAGGAATTAATGGTGGAAAAGGGAGAGATCGCACTAGAGGGTATTTCATTTTCATATAAAAATGGATCTGCTCCCATCCTTAAGGAGTTTTCCCTCAGGATAAAGCCTGGGGAAAATATAGCTCTTGTAGGTAATAGTGGTGCTGGTAAAACTACTATCTCCTCTATAATTCCAAGGTTTTATGAGATAGAAAAGGGGAGCATCTCAATAGATGGTCAGGATATAAAAAAGGTAACTCTAAACTCCCTCAGAAGGAATATAGGTATTATTCAGCAGGAAGTATTTTTATTTGACGGAACAATCAGAGAAAATATAGCCTATGGTCGTCTGGAAGCTAGCCTGGAAGAGATTAGAACAGCTGCCAAGAGAGCCAATATCTATGAGTTTATTTCATCTCTTCCTGGTGGTTTTGACACTGAGGTGGGAGAGCGTGGAGTAAAACTGAGCGGCGGACAGAAACAGAGGATAGCAATAGCAAGGGTCTTTCTAAAAAATCCTCCTATTCTTATTCTGGATGAAGCTACTTCATCCCTTGATAATACCACTGAAAAACTGATACAGGATTCACTGGATGAACTTTCTAAAAACAGAACTACTATCACCATAGCTCACAGACTCTCAACTATCAAGGACAGAGACCGTATCGTAGTCTTAGACAGAGGAATGATCGTCGAAGAGGGAACACACTCTGAACTACTGGCATTCCATAACCTCTACTCAAAGCTCTACAGAGCTCATGACCTAAAGGTTTCCACTCTTTAATATAGATGTTTTCTGATCATACGAGGATAATTTTACAGAGAATTAAATATAAAACTCAATAAAAAAACACCCCTACTCTCCTAAGGAGTAAAGAGGTGTTTTTTTATTTAAAGATGTTTTATCAGCCTATCTATACAGGCAAAGGTATGAAGTTTCAGCTTCTACCTTTACTAAGAATGAATTATCTGCCTCTACTTCAAAGGTCTCCCCTGCTGCTACTTCCTCCCAATTGTCGTTCCCTGGAAGCTTTACTACCATCGTACCACATGTAACAGTCATATACTCCTTTTTAGATGTTCCGAACTTGTACTCTCCTGGAGCCATAACTCCTATAGTTGCCGGTCCCTCAGCATTTTCAAAACTAATTGATTTTACTCTTCCCTCAAAATATTCATTGGTATTAAACATATCTTTCTCCTTTTACGGATGCCTACTTAGACATCTCCTTTGATTTTTTTGTACACCTTCTCATAGCTGTAATCACAGCATCTCTCATTCCCTTTTCCTCCAGAGCAGTTACCGCTTCTATTGTAGTTCCCCCTGGAGAACACACCATATCCTTTAGCTGCCCCGGGTGAATACCTGTCTCCAATACCATCTTGGCTGCTCCTAAGACCGTCTGAGCTGCCATCTTATAGGCTTATCCCTTGGCATACCAGTCAAGTACAGCACCGTCTGCCATAGCTTCTATAAACATATATACATAAGCAGGAGATGATCCACTTACAGATGTTACCACATCCATGAGCTTTTCATCCACAACTTCTGTTTTCCCAAAGCTCTCAAATATAGCTGTAACTTCTCCTGTCTCCTCTGGAGTCATGAGGTTGTTTGGTGACAGAGAGGACATCCCCTCTCCTACTAATGAAGGGGTATTTGGCATCACTCTTACTATTTTTATATCTTTCCCGAAGAAGTTTTGCGTACTCTCTATACTCTTTCCCGCTGCAATAGTTACGATGACGACACCGTCCCTTACATGAGCTTTTATCTCCTCTATCACAATCCCGTAGAGATTTGGTTTTACAGCCAGTATCAGTATATCTGCCTCCCTGGCTGTATGGATATTACTTGTAGTTATGTTTGTTCCATAGCTTTCAGCTGCCTTTGACAGCAGTCCCTCATCCAGGTCGGATACTACTATATCCTTTCCCACATATACTCCTGCCTTTATGACCCCTCCTATCATAGCCTGAGTCATATTTCCGCAGCCTATAAAACCTATTTTTTTACTCATCTTTCCCCCAGAATATCGATTTTCTTTAAAATTCCTGCTCAGTTCTTTCGATTATCTCATCCTGAAGAGCTTTATCCAGATTCCAGAAAAAGTCACTAAAACCTGCTACTCTTACGATGAGGTCCCTATACTCTTCAGGAGATTCCTGAGCTTTTAAAAGTACATCTTTACTTATAATATTAAACTGAATATGGTGCCCATCCATCTTAAAGTATGATCTCACAAGGGATGCTAAGTTATCTATCCCCTGCTCTCCCTCTACCATAGAAGGAGTAAACTTCTGATTGAGGAGTGTCCCTCCTGTTATCAGGTGATTCATCTTAGATGCTGACTTAATTACCCCTGTAGGCCCTGTCTTATCTACACCTTTTGACGGAGATATCCCGTCAGCCAGAGGTTTATTAGCCCTTCTTCCGTCTGGAGTAGCTCCTATTACAGATCCAAAGTATACGTGACAGGTAGTTGGCAGCATATTTATCCTGTGCTCTCCCCCATTACAGTTCTTTCTTCCATTGACTTCATTGTAATAGGAATAAAATATATCCTGCATTATATCGTCGGCGTAATCGTCATCATTCCCGTATTTTGGTGTTTTATTTACCACCATATGGAGTATATCCTCATAACCTTTAAAGTCTGCCCTTGCAGCTTCTAACAGCTCCTCCATTGAAAATCTTTCCTTATCAAAAACATTATATTTAATAGAGGTCATCATATCTGAGATATTACCTATTCCTACCCCCTGGATATAAGAGGTATTATACCTTGCTCCCCCTGCATTATAGTCTCTTCCCTCTGTGATACAGTCATCTATAATAACCGATAAAAACGGAACCGGCATCTTAGTCGCATAGAGTCTTTCTATTATCCTGTTTCCCTTCACCTTTATATCTATAAAGTGCTTCAGCTGATTTTTATATGCTTCAAAAACTTCCTCATAACTTTTAAACTCCTCCGGTCTCCCACTTTCTATTCCGAGTTTTTTACCAGTCATAGGATCTATACCATTATTTAGTGTTATCTCCAGTATCTTAGGGAGGTTCATATAACCTGTCAGTATATAGGCTTCCTTACCAAAAGCACCGGTCTCTATACATCCGCTGTTCCCGCCGCATCTGGCATCCTCTATGGTTTTTCCGGCGATAAGCATCTCCTGGATTACAGCATCTGTATTATAAAGAGCTGGCTGTCCCCATCCCTTCCTTACCACTTCAAGGGATTTTTTCAAAAATGCCTGAGGTGTTTTCTTACTTATATGTACATTGGAGCTGGGCTGAAGTAACTTAAGCTCATCCATCACATCAAGTATTATATAGCTCACTTCATTTACACCATCTGACCCGTCTACCCTTAGTCCCCCTGTATTAAGGTTTGCAAAATCTGTATATGTTCCGCTTTCCTTAAGGGTAATTCCTACCTTGGGAG
>Ga0209272_10001115_pt1 | contig 17948 bp, 13 predicted proteins | sample tdDd002_FD_187125 | JGI IMG/M metagenome (GOLD analysis project Ga0209272, IMG submission 187125) | Marine sediment microbial communities from the Atlantic coast under amendment with organic carbon and nitrate - tdDd00.2 (SPAdes)... | ecosystem: Environmental > Aquatic > Marine > Coastal >... | reverse complement strand
ATCGGTATATCAGCGATTATAGAGAACGGTTTAAAAATTACTTTGAGCGTGGTGCGCTTCTTGCAGATCAAGTGAACAATATTTTTTCCTATGATCGCATATTAGGAGATTTTGAAAATCACCCTGTCATTTTAATGGATAATCTAACAAAAAGAATTGATGATTTCAGACTTGATCAAATTATACATTTTCAATCGGTTGAAGCACCGCTGTTCCATGGCAAACATGAAGCTATGGCTGACGAATTGCTGCAGTGGAGAAAACGTGACTATCATGTGGTTCTTGCAGTCGCGGACGATGAAAAAGCTGAAAGACTAAAAAAAGTACTCTCAGACTATAGTGTTCCAACAACTATAGTGAAAGACGTTGAAACAGCAGTACATTCTGGTGAAATTTTTATATGCCCAATTAACTTGAAGCATGGTTTTATACTTCGAGATATTCGTTATGCAGTTCTTACGGATAAAGAACTTTCGGGTGTTCATAGAAAAACAAGACGCAAACGTAAAAGTGGACAACTTATTAAGTCGTTCAACGAACTGTCCGTGGGAGACTTTATCGTACATGAAGGCCACGGTATCGGTAAATACGTTGGAATAGACCAACTTACTGTAGACAGTCAGAAAAAGGATTATATGAAGATCACATATTCTGGGGACGATGTACTTTACATCCCTGTTGAGAATATGGATCTGATTCAAAAATATATTGGTAATGAAATCACGAACACAAAGTTAAGCAAACTTGGTGGTGCGGAGTGGAAGCGGGCAAAAGCGAAGGCGCAAAAATCAGTTGAAGATATGACTGATGAACTTTTAAAGCTTTATGCATCGCGTCATGGACGTGTGGGATATGCTTACGGTAAAGACACCGAATGGCAAAAGCAATTTGAAGACATGTTCCCATACCAGGAAACGCCAGATCAACTGAAATGTATTGCTGAAATTAAATCAGATATGGAAAAACCATCACCAATGGAAAGACTTCTATGCGGTGATGTTGGATATGGTAAAACCGAAGTGGCCATTCGCGGTGTGTTCAAGGCCGTGATGGATTCAAAACAGGTGGCATTCCTGGTGCCAACGACAATCCTGGCACAGCAGCACTATGATCGATTGAAAGCTAGGTTTTCAAAGTTTCCCGTCAAAGTGGAAATGCTCAGTCGATTTAGAACAGCAAAACAGCAAGAAAAAATCATTGAAGACCTTAGAACGGGTGTCCTCGACGTTGTTGTTGGTACACACCGTGTGTTATCAAGTGACGTTCAATATAAAGATTTAGGACTGCTTGTTATTGATGAGGAACAACGGTTTGGCGTAAAACATAAAGAGAAAATTAAACAGTTCAAAGAAAGTGTTGATGTTCTGAGTCTTACAGCAACTCCGATTCCTAGAACGCTTCATATGTCTATGATTGGAATAAGAGACATGAGTCTTATTGAAGATCCGCCTGAGGATCGTTACCCTGTACAGACTTATGTAACAGATTATGATGAGAACTTGGTTGCTGAAGCCATTGAAAGAGAAATTGACCGTGGGGGTCAAGTTTTCTTTGTGCATAACCGTGTGAATGATATTGACCAAGTAACGGCAAGACTGCAGAAGCTTGTTCCAGATGCGAAAATACAATTTGCCCATGGCCAAATGGGTGAAGTGAAACTTGAAAAGCTAATGATGAGTTTCTTAAATCATGAATTTGATGTTCTGGTATGCACAACTATTATTGAGACAGGTCTTGATATTTCAAACGTTAACACGATTGTTATAAACAATGCTGATAAAATGGGCCTTTCCCAGTTGTATCAGCTAAGAGGACGAGTGGGCCGAAGCAACCGTATTGCGTATGCCTATTTAACATATGCACGGGATAAGGTCCTTACGGAAGTTGCTGAGAAGCGTCTAAAAGCTGTAAAAGAATTTACGGAACTTGGTTCTGGGTTTAAGATTGCCATGCGAGATCTTGAAATACGTGGGACGGGCAATATACTGGGTGCGTCACAAAGCGGGCACATGGCAACCGTTGGTTATGAGATGTTTGTAAAAATGCTTGAAGAAAAAGTACGTGACATCAAGGGTGAAAAAGTGGAAGCGCCTATTGAAACAACGGTGGAGTACAATATCAGTGCTTTTATTCCAGACACTTATGTCACAAATCCGCAGCATAAACTCGAACTTTATAAAAGAATATCTGCAATACGAGATAAAGAAGATGCATTTTCAATCGAAGAAGAAATTGAAGATCGATATGGCACTCTGCAAACCGTAGTGTACAATCTGATTCGAATTTCTTATTTGAAAGCACTGGGTATGACGGCTCGTATCAACCTTATAAAAGAAGAACCTGGAGCGGTGCGTTTTGAGCTTGCAACAGTAAAATCTTTAAAGCCTGAAACAATTGCACTTGTCACACAAAAGTACGGCCGACGTATATTGTTTAATGCAGGCTCACAGCCGTATTTCCAGTACCGGTACCTCAAAAAAGTTATGTCGAGAGAGCAAAAACTGATTGAAATCATCACCCTCATGGAGGATATTGTTGGTTTTCAGAATGGTCAATATGAGATATAATAAGGTTTAGAGCGATTTTTATGCGAGTGATTAATCCAGAAATAGACGAAGGAGTGAATGACAAATGGGCTTAAGAAAAAATGTTGCGATAGCACTCATGATGATGATGCTGGTCGCAAGTCTTCTGACGGGTTGCCAGCCTAAAGCAGGAGAGGACTCAGCAGGTCAAAATGCAGAATCATCCGCAATTATAATTGCTAAAGTGAATGATGAGGTTGTTACAAAAGAATCCTATGATAATAACTTTGCTCTAATGGAAAATGCATACAACAGTATGTTTGGTGAAAATATCTGGACGCAGGAAATTGGTGGTCGTCCAGTGAAAGAAATCGTACAGGAAGAACTTCTTGAGAACATGATCCGTGAAAAATTAGTGATCGAATACGTTTTAGCAAGCGGTTATGAAGCGCCGGAAGCAGAAATGCAAGAAGCGTATGACAACTTCCTTGAGGTTCTTGAAACAGATGAAGAAACGAAAGCCTTCTATGATGAGAAGAACTTTGAAGATTCATTTATTAGAAGTCAAATTGAGTCTCAGTTTTATGCAGAAGAGTTTACGAATATGATTAAAGCAGAGATTGAAAAAGATGAAGATGTTTTAGTTGCTCTTTACGAGACAGAAAAAGTACTTGTAAGTGCAAGTCACATTCTGGTGAATGATGATGCAATATTAGCTATTGTGCAGGAGAAGCTTAATGCTGGTGGAGATTTTGCAGAACTTGCTACAGAATACTCGCAAGATCCTGGCAGTGCTTCTAACGGCGGTAGCTTAGGTTACTTCCCCAGAGGTAAAATGGTGCCTGAATTTGAAGAGGTAGCATTTGGTCTTGAAGTTGGCGGTATAAGTGAACCTGTTCAATCTCAGTTTGGATTCCACATTATTAAAGTGGATGATGTTCAAACAATTCGTGATTTAGAAGCCACAGGTGCATCAGAGGAAGAAATTGCATTACATAAAAAGTCCATTGTCGAATCACTCTCGCAAACAGCCTACACAGATAAAATCCAAGAGCTTATGGATGCTGCTACGGTTGAACGATTTCTTGAAAATATAAAAGAAGATTAGTAATCAAATAAGGAGTCACATCAAGTCATTGCGACTTAGTGTGACTCTTTTTAATTTTGCAGTTTTGTCAGTTCTTGACCATTCTGTTATTTGGCCTGTAATCCACCTTGTAATCAGGTGTCTCTTTCCCCTCACATGGGGTTCTGATATAATGAGTGTGTTTTAGAAATCATGGATGAGGATTCAATCTTAGGAGGCAACAATGACAAAAAAGTCAGGGCAATCTTTTATTAAAGGCGCGGCGATTCTGGGAGTTGCGGCGATCATTATAAAGGTCATGGGTGCATTTTTCAGGATTCCGCTTGCGAATCTCATTGGCGACGAGGGAATGAGCTATTATCAGACCGCGTATCCAATGTACAATTGGTTGATTGTAATATCAACAGCGGGTTTCCCGGCGGCTATTGCAAAAATTATTGCAGAGCGTAACGCTGTCGGAGATCATTACGGTGCACATAAAGTTTTTAAGACCATACTTAAATTAATGTCAGCAGTTGGTCTTGTAGGCATGCTTGTTATGATGCTTGGAGCAGACTGGGTCACATCTTATGTGAAGAATGCAGGAGGGTATTATTCTTTCTTAGCTCTAGGACCGGCAATTCTATTTGTAGCAATGATGTCAGCATTTAGAGGTTATTTCCAAGGACTTCAAGATATGAAGCCTTATGCGTTTTCTCAAATAGTTGAGCAGTTTTTCAGAGTGGGACTGGGTCTTGGCCTTGCATTTACATTCTACAAATACGGACTTGAGTTTGCATCAGCGGGTGCAACGTTTGGTGCAACGTCGGGCGCCTTCTTTGGTTTCTTAATTATTGGTGGATATTACATTCACGTGAAAAGAAAAGGTGGACTTGGAGATATTGATGTTCGTCTGCCGAATCAACCTGAAGAATCAGAACGAGAAATTATTGCAAAAGTCATGAAAATAGCGATTCCGATCACGATTGGTGCATCGGTTATTCCTATTATGACGATGCTCGATTTATTCATCGTTATGCGTCGTCTGCACGACATTGGCATAGTCGACCAAGCCAATGATTTATATGGTCAGTTAACGGGGTATGCGCAGACGTTGGTGAATTTACCGCAGACAATTACAGCAGCTGTTCAAATTAGTCTTGTACCAGCGATTGCTGCACTTTCTGCACAACAAGCTAAAAAAGAAATGAATCATACGATAGAAACGGGTTTAAGACTGGGTCTGATTATAGGTCTACCTTGCTCGCTTGGTCTTATTACATTAGCAGAACCCATCATGAAGCTTCTGTATCCAATGCAGATTGAAATTGCATCAAGTACAGGTGCTATACTTGGTATTCTCGGATGGGGCGTACTATTCCTATCGATGTATCAAGTGACGACGGGGATTCTACAAGGCCTTGGGAAGCAAAACTTGCCTGCGCGCAATCTCTTTATGGGTGCTGTGTTAAAAGGCATTCTCAGCTACGTTCTAGTGGGGATACCTGCACTGAATATTCTTGGTGCTGCAATAGCAACGGTAAGTGCGTTTGCACTCGCAAGCACATTGAACTTCTTAAGTCTTATTCAGGCGACTGGATTTAAGCCAAATTGGTCCAAGATATTCTTTAAACCAGCCATAGACGGTGCTGTTATGGTTATTGCTGTTAAAATCACGTATTACTTTGCAAATATGATAGCACTAACGAAATTTAATCCATTGAGTGCGGGTCGACTAGCGACCGTTGCAGCAGTGTGTGTGGGTGGAATGACATTTGTGCTTATGCTGTTCGTAACAAAAACACTCACTGATGAAGATCTTGAAATGATGCCAGGTGGAAGCAAACTTAAAAAACTGGCGAATAAATTGAGTCTAAGAAAGGCGGTATAGCCATGAATCATACACTTAAAATTGTGGGCCTTGGTCCAGGCGGAATGAATTACTTGACGTTAGAAGCACTTGAAGCATTGGAAACGGCTGAGGTTGTTTACCTAAGAACCGAGAAACATCCTGTTATTGATAAGTTAAGAGAACGAGGTATTAAGTTTGAATCATATGATTCGTTTTATGAGAAATATGAGAGTTTTGATGAAGTCTATTTAAATGTTGCCAGAGACGTAGCTGCGAAAGCTGATGAAAAATCGGTTGTTTATGCGGTGCCGGGAAATCCTTTTGTCGCTGAGAAAACGGTTGAGCACCTTCAAAATATAGCTGGAGAGCGTGGTGTGGAGATTGAGTTCGTTCATGGAGCGAGCTTTATTGATGCAATTGTCACGAGTCTTAAAAGAGATCCTGTTCATGGCCTTAAAATCATGGACGCACTTCAAATAGAGGTACAAACGCCAGATGTCACAATGGATAATATGATTATTCAGGTTTATGACAGAATGACAGCTTCGAGAGTGAAAATAGCTCTAGGCAAGTTTTATGAAGATGATCAGGAAATCATTGTCGTACGTGGTGCTGGAATTCCTGGAGAAGAACGTATAGAAACGATGATGCTTTATGAACTTGATCAGCGTGAGGGGATTCATGATCATTTAACATCACTTTATATCCCTAAAATCGAAATGGATGGAACAAGGAAGCGCTTCTTTGATGACTTGACGGGCATTATGGAGATCCTTCGTTCGCCAGATGGTTGTCCTTGGGACCGTGAGCAGACGCATGAGAGTCTAAAACCATATTTGATAGAAGAAGCGTACGAAGTTCTTGATGCAATCGACAGAGGGGATTTATACGAGTTAGAAGAGGAGCTGGGGGATTTGCTCCTTCAGGTGGTATTCCATTCGACTATAGCTGAAGAACATGGATACTTTACAATAAATGATGTAACGACTGGTATTTGTGAAAAACTTCTCCGTAGACACCCACATGTTTTTGGTGACGTTCACGTTGATGGTTCTGATGATGTTCTGACAAACTGGGAAGCTATTAAAAAAGAAGAAAAGAATGAGGACATGCATGTCCAGTCCATGGAAAGAATTCCGACGGGACTTCCTGCACTCATGCGAGCTTTTAAAATTCAAAAGAAAGCAGCCGATGTTGGTTTCGATTGGGATCATGTTAAAGATGCCATTGCAAAAATTCATGAAGAGTTGGATGAATTCCTAGAGATTTACGAATCTGGAAACCAGGAAAGAATAGAAGATGAATTGGGTGATTTATTCTTTGCTGTGGTCAATGTTTGTCGTTTTCTTAAGGTAAGACCAGAGGTTGCTCTCAGCCATACGAATGAAAAGTTCCTTCGGCGATTTAGATTTATTGAGGAGAAATCACTGGAAAAAGGTAAAAATTTGAACAATATGACCCTCGATGAGATGGAAAACCTATGGAACATGGCAAAAAAACTGGATTTATAGCAAAAAATATTGAAAAAAGTATTGAAAAATGAGGGAATTTCAAGATAAGATGTAAATAGCCAATGTGAGCTAGAATTTCAACTGATCGAGGAGGTTTTACTGTGAATAAGGCGGAACTGGTAACAAGTATGGCAGAAAAATCGGGTCTAACTAAAAAAGACGCGGAAATGGCTCTGAATGCTTTTATGAAATCTGTTGAAGAAGCACTCGTAGCTGGTGATAAGGTACAGCTCGTAGGATTCGGTACTTTCGATGTTCGTGAAAGAAAAGAAAGAAAAGGCCGTAACCCTAGAAATCCTGAGCAAGTAATCGATATCCCAGCGTCAAAAGCACCTGTTTTCAAAGCGGGTAAAGCGCTGAAAGAACTAGTTAACAAGTAAGACAAAGTTAAAAAGCAGCTAAGCTGCTTTTTTCTTTATCCAGGAAACCTGGATAATATCTTCAAAATATTCATCAAATACCATATATAGAAATCATTGGTTAAGAAACACTATATACGGTATTCGATGAATAGAAGTAAGTTATTATAATTGCTTTCTATCCGGTGTTTTGTGCAATTCTCAAAATGCGCGTCATAATAACAGATTACATATTCAATGAGCCTCTATGAGTGCAGTCATTACATGGAACATCCTGTGGAGGTACAATATGAGAGTGGACAAATTTCTAAAGAACTCACGGCTGATCAAAAGAAGAACTGTTGCTAAAGAAGCATGTGATCAAGGTCGGATACAAATCAACGACAACCCTGCCAAAGCTGGATCGATAGTTAAGGTTGGGGATATCATTACGCTGGGATTTGCAGCAAAGACGATAAGAGTTGAAGTGCTTGACTTAAAAGAACACCTTAAAAAAGAAGAAGCGTCGGACTTATATCGTCAATTGCAGGATTAATCACCAAGAGGGAAGGGTATAAGCATGAAGGGTACGGCTCGTTTTCTAAAAAGGAATAGGGTGATCGTTCTATTTGCAATAGCCTTTCTGATTTATGTCGGTGTGACACTTGTCAGGCAGGAAATTAAGTTTCGAGAGCTGTTGGCTGAAGAAGCTTTGTGTCAGGCAAAGATCGTTTTGCTAAAAGAAGATGTTGACGAACTTCAGGAAGAACTGGAGAATGCTTCAAGCCCTGAGACGATTGAAAAGATTGCTCGGGAAAAATTGAAGATGGTCAAGCCGAACGAAATAATATATATTATACAAGAAGACAATGTTTTGACCGATGGGGTCGGATCGGAAATTTCTGATTGATTCTATCTGTTTGAGACGTTTATAATAGTGATGGGTCCTATGCCCCGCACACAATTATTCATTAACTAAGAGAGGATAAATTTTTTTATGGCCATCGAAGTGGGTAAGATTTTCGAAGGGACGGTAACAGGACTTGCTAAGTTTGGAGCTTTTATTAAGCTATCAACTGGAGAGACGGGTCTTTGTCACATTTCCGAAATTGCAGATGAATATGTTAAAGAAGTTGGCGATCATCTCAAAGAGGATCAAGCGGTTAAAGCTAAGGTTCTTTCCGTGGATGACAAGGGCAAAATCAGCCTTTCAATCAGACAAGCGTCTGAAAATGCAGCTGCGCCTCAGAAAAAGCAAGAAGAAAGAAGACCACGTCCAGAAAGCACTCAAGCAAGCAGACCACCTCGCCAAGGGGGAGGCAGACCACCTCAAGGGCGTTCTTCCCAGGGAAGACCACCTCAAGGTAAACCTTCTTCATACGGATCACGAGATAGAGGTCCTGCAAAGCCTAAAGATTTTGAAGGCATGTTGAGTGGTTTTATGAAAAATTCAGATGAGAAGCTCAGAGACGTTAAGAAAGCAGCCAAGTCTACTCGTAGGGGTAATGGTCACGGCACGCGTTAAAACAATGAGTATTTCGAATCGTACAGCTTAAGGCCAGACAAATCGTCCTTGTGGATAGAAATGTGCTGGTATAGATGCCCGGGATACCCCGGGTTTTTCTATAGCTTTTTTTGGTGTAAAGGTAGCCCGGGAGGTTTTGTTATGCGCGTTGCAGCGATTGATATAGGTACGAATTCTATTCGTCTTTTAAAAGCAGAAGTCATTGATGGGAAATTGATAAGTGGCAATAAGCAACTTGATATGACCCGTATAGGTGAAGGTGTGAACGAGACGGGGCGTTTGTCAGAAGCTGGGATGCAACGTAGTGTGGACGCACTTGTGCGTTTTGCGGGTGAAGCAAAAGCTTGGGATGCTGAACATATTTTTGCACTGGCAACAAGTGCGGTACGTGACTCTGAGAACAGAGATGAATTCATTAAACGTGTTTACGAAGCCAGTGGAATTGCAATTGATGTGATTTCGGGTGAAGAAGAGGCGAAACTTGGCTTTATAGGCGTTTTAGCAGGAGCGGGTGAGTTAGAGGGTCAAATTCTCGTTATCGACGTTGGTGGCGGAAGTACGGAACTCATCGTTGGCGATGCAAAGGGTATTCAGTTTGCACAAAGTGTGAATGTTGGCGCAGTACGGATGACGGGCAAACATATAACAACAGATCCTGTGTCTGATGCTGAATATGTAAATACTCAGTCGGATGTGGCTTTGTTAACAGCTAAAGTGGTTGAACTTCTGAAAACATTTAATATCACCAAAACCATTGGTATTGGTGGGACAGCAACAACGCTTGGTGCGATGAAACTTGAAATGGAGAATTATGACCGATTCGCCATTCAAAACAGCAGCATTGGTATTGTTGATATTCGTAACATGAATCAGAATTTAAAAAATCTTAGTATTGAACAGCGAAAATCGATAAAAGGGCTTCAACCTAAAAGAGCAGATATTATTTTGGCGGGTTCTATGGTTATAGAAACGGTTCTAAGTGCACTTCAAATTGATGAACTGTTTGTTAGTGATTATGATAATTTAGAAGGTTGTCTCGTGGATAGATTGCTTGAAAATGCATAATATAGTCGAAAATTGACTTGAAATACAAAATGTTATTGACAGATGCGGATCCCTCGTGTAATATATAACTTGTCGTCGAAAGTACGACACAGGCACTTGTTTTACTATACTTGGCGGCGTAGCTTAGTTGGCTAGAGCGTTCGGTTCATACCCGAAAGGTCGGTGGTTCGAGTCCACTCGCCGCTACCATTTATTTTTTCTTGACAAAGTATAGAAGATCCTGTAATATTGATTTTAGCTTCGGTAACGAAGCACTCAGCAATGGTTTTTAGAAATGAAGATGCAAGTAAGACGAGGCGCACAGCCGAGTGAAGGAAAGCGCGTATAACATACGCAACTGACTGAACGAGGATGGGCAACGAAGGATTACGTAGCATATTCGTTTATAAAATGGGAGTATAGCTCAGCTGGGAGAGCATCTGCCTTACAAGCAGAGGGTCATAGGTTCGAGCCCTATTACTCCCACCATATATGGCCTAGTAGTTCAGTTGGTTAGAACGCCAGCCTGTCACGCTGGAGGTCGAGAGTTCGAGTCTCTTCTAGGTCGCCAACAAAAGCAACACATCAAATGATGTGTTGCTTTTTTCTGTATGTATAATTTTCCGTTACTCTTCGTTGCTGAAATTTTGACAAGTCAGTCACGTACATCTGTACGCTCCTGCCATGTCAAAAATTCGCGCCTCGATTAACGAAAAATTATCTCATACAGAAATTGATTCATGATGAGATATTGAATTATATGATCTTTCTGCTGAGCTGGTCACGTACCTTTCGTACGCTCCCATCTCGTCAGAAATTCGCGCCTCGGCTAACGGGAAATTCTCTCAAACAGAAATTGCTTTAGTTTGAGATGTTGAAATATACTGTTTTTCTATCGAGCTGGTCACGTACTCAAGTACGGGGCCAGTTTTTTTAATGTCCCAAATTCGATGCCTGAATTATTTCAAATAGAAATTGAGGAAATATGATATTCATATATCAAACTCTCCTTCAAATTGACGCTGGTGGTCAATTCTGGTAATGTGATTCTATGGCAGGAGGGGATGAAATGATTGAAATTAGACGCGCTATACCTGAAGATAAAGCGCGAATCATAGAAATATCAAGCAAAATCTGGGACGGAGACGATTACCTGCCTCACATTTTTGACAAGTGGGTTAAAGATACAGAAGGCGAGTTTTCAGTTGTTACTGTAGAAGGTGTGGTGGCTGGGTGTTCGAAGATCACACGTTTGCCTCATAACGTACTGTGGTTTGAAGGGATACGTGTTGACTCAGATTATAGAGGTCAAGGGCTCGGGAAGAAAATGGCTGAATATCAGCTTCGAAGAGCCAAAGAACTTGGCTATGATCGACTTGAGCTTGGTACGTTTGTTGAGAACTATGAAAGTATTGCTATTATTGAAAAACGTGGATTTGAACGTGTGGCTGAACTGAAGTTTTTGTTTAAGGAGCTTGATGAAAGTTCTTTAAAAGAAGGCGTTAAAAAACCTAACGAGGATATTTTAAAAATTAAAGACCTATCAGAGGTTAGAAACATTATAGAAAAACTCAATACGCCATGCCGAAATGGTTATGTCAGCATGGACTGGACATTTGTGAAATGTGATGAAGACTTTTTAGCACATCTCATTGAGAGAGATGCAGTCTACAAAATTAAAGATACGGTGTTTGCATTTAGCAATTGGAATCAAAAGGACGACGGTATGACGGTTCATTTTATCATTGGGAACCATCAACAAGAGGCTCTTGATTATATTATAGATCAAGCGTTGATCGCCAAGGCTTCAAATATAGTTCTTATGTCCAGTGGCGCTTTGGAAGAACGTGAGTTGTTCATTAAAAATGGATTTATATCAATTACAGAATCAGAACGGGATGCATACGTTTACCGACTGAAACAAGGGAAAGGAGCAACTCATGTTAAATCAAAGTGCAATTGAAAACATATTAACCGCAGCGTTATCAACCGGTGGTGATTTTGCAGAAATCTTTGCTGAAGATAAGCATGTTACAGCCATTGATATGATTGGCGGTCGTATTGAACGGGCCAACGCTGGTCATGATTTTGGTGTGGGCGTTCGAATCTTTGACGGAACAAACAGTGTTTATGCCTATACAAACAACGCGACGCCGGAAAACCTTATAGAGCTGGCAAAAACAGCAGCAATTTCAATTTCTGGTGTTCCAAAAGATTTAGGCATTAGTCTTGTCAAGGAGGACGCAAAGTCTTTGCACAAGATTAAAGTATACCCTGCTGACGCGCTTAAGTCGGATAAGGTGGCTTTATTAAAAAGAGGTTATGAGGCTGCGAAAAATTATGATGATGTCATCTCGCAGGTTACAGGTTATTACCTGGATACAGATCAAAAAATACTTATTGCAAACTCAGAAGGTCTTCTTAAAGAAGACAGACGGATTCGGACACGTTGCGCTATTTCTGCGGTGGCTTCTTTAAACGGAGAAATGCAAACAGGTTCAGCAAACACGGGTGCACATAAAGGATTTGAGTTATACAATGAACATGATATGGCGGACTATGGGAAAGAAGCAGCACGTATTGCGAAAACAATGATCCATGCTGAACACTGTCCGAGTGGACAAATGCCTGTCATTATTGATAATGGCTTTGGCGGTGTTATCTTCCATGAAGCTTGTGGGCATGGTCTTGAAGCTACTTCAGTTTCGAAGGGCACGTCAGTTTATACAGGCAAGATGGGTGAAACGATCGCAAGCAGTCTGGTAACGGCAATTGATGATGGCACTGCACTGAACCAATGGGGTTCGGCAACTGTGGATGATGAAGGTACGCCAACACAAAAGAATGTTCTCATAGAGAACGGCGTACTAAAGAGCTATCTTGTTGATAAACTGGGTGGCAGACGTATGGAAATGGAAGCGAATGGCTGTAGTCGTCGTCAATCTTATAAATACGAGCCAACATCACGTATGAGTAATACGTATATAGCCGCTGGGAAAAGTCGGCCTGAAGATATTATTGCAGCAACAGAAAATGGTTTGTACGCGAAATCAATGGGTGGCGGCTCAGTGAACCCTGCCACTGGTGATTTCAACTTTGCTGTTCAAGAGGGTTACTTAATTAAAAACGGCAAGATTGATAAAGCGGTTCGAGGTGCAACACTTATCGGTACGGGTCTTGATGTGCTTAAAAAAATAGATATGGTTGGAAACAATCTTAAAATGGGCCAAGGGATGTGTGGTTCCATTAGCGGAAGCATTCCTGCAAATGTAGGTCAGCCTATGGTGCGGGTATCCTCACTTACTGTTGGTGGACGAAAAGGGGGAGAATAATATGAAATTAAATTTATGGAAAGAAAAAATATTCTCACTTGGAACACAAACGGGATTTTCGGATATGGAATTATACTGGCAAAGCGGTCGCAGTTTTGAGGCTATGGTGTTTGAAGGCGACATTACGAAATACAGTGTGTCGGATGAAGAGGGACTGGCGTTTAGAGGTATCTATAACGGTAAAATGGGTTACGCATACACAGAGGTGCTAGACGAAGATGCTGTGATTCGTTTGATTTCAGATGCCAAGTCAAATGCCGAGATTATCGAAACGGTGGAAGAAGTCTTTATCTATGGAGGTGACAATCCACCGACTGAGTTGAAACTTTACAATCCAGAACTTCAAAAAATAGAAAATCAAGAGAAACTGGACTTCTTATTGGAAGTTGAGCGTATTGCTAACTCCATTGACGATCGCGTGTTTAAAGTGGCGTATAATTTGTATGGTGATTCCAGTGATGTGGTTGCAATTGCAAATTCGAAGGGACTTAGCCTGGAAGAAAAACGCAATTCTGCATTTGCGTATGTTTCTGTCGTGGTGCGAGACGGTGATGAACAAAAGTCAGGTGCCAAATTCTTGTACGGCAATGACTTTTCGAAATTTGACCCTCGTATCGTGGCGAGTGAAGCGGTGGAAGAAGCGTTGTCTCAATTGGGCGCAACTTCAATGCAGTCGGGTCAATATGAAGTTGTTCTTCGAAATAAGGAAGCTGCAAATCTACTTCAGGTGTTTTCATCGAATTTTTCGGCTGAAAATGTCCAGAAGAACTTATCGAAACTAAAAGGTCTGCTTGGGGAGAAGGTTGCTTCAAACCTTATTACGATCGTTGATGACCCTCACCTCGAAAGCGGTCTGGTATCTAGAGGTTTCGATGGTGAAGGTGTATCCACAATGCGAAATGCCGTGGTTGATAAAGGCATGCTTAAAACATATTTATATAACTTGAAAACAGCTCATGTGGATGGTGTGCCTTCGACTGGGAACGGTACAAAGGCTTCATTTAAGTCATCTGTTGGTATTTCACCTTCGAATTTTTATATTTCACCTGGAGTGGATTCAAGAGAGCGTTTGATTGAAAACATTCAAAACGGCGTGTTTATCACTGGACTTCAAGGCCTTCACTCTGGAGCAAATGCAATATCAGGTGAATTCTCTCTTCAAGCGAATGGTTTTAGAATTGAGAATGGGAAGATAACAACGCCAGTATCACAAATTACAATTGCGGGGAACTATTTTGAAATGCTTGAAGATATTTCGGGTGTGGGAAGTGACCTTGAATTTTCACTTCCGTCAGGAAGCAGTGCTTTTGGTGCTCCGAGTTTAAAGGTGAACAGCATTATGGTTTCAGGAGAATAGCTATGATGGCGGATGTGAATAAAGCATCCGCTGTTTATCGTTCATAAAATGTTCACGGACGTGAATATAAATCATATGCTACAATAAATGTGTACCTATTTAGGAGGACGTCGAGATGTTGGATGCTTTCGAGTCAAATTTAATAGAACATAACCTTGTCCGAAAGGGTGAAAATATTGTTTTGGGTGTCTCTGGAGGCCCGGATTCGATGGCGATGCTCGATCTGTTTCTTAGAATAAGAGAAAAATGGAGCCTTGGCCTATTTGTCGTTCACATCAATCATGGATTTAGAGGTGAACTTGCACAGAGAGATGCGTTATCCGTTGAAGCATTTTGTAAAGAGAACGAAATTGCTTTCTACAGATATGATTTTGATGTCATGCGTATTGCTAAGGAAAATGGAATGAGCTTTGAGGAGGCTGGCCGTAAAGTAAGATATGAAGCCTTTGAAGAAGTGCGTAATAAGGTTCATGCAAAGCGGATTGCAGTGGCACAAAACAAGAATGATCAAGCTGAAACTATACTCATGCGAATGATGCGTGGGACGGGGATTGAAGGACTAAAAGGTATCCCTAGAACCAGAGGGCCATTTATCATAAGGCCGGTCCTGTATATGTCTAGAAGTGAGATAGAAAATTATTGTGAAGACAGGAAATTGCCTATCTGCCATGATCATACCAATGACGAGACGATATATACACGCAATAAAATTAGGCACGAGCTTTTGCCCTACATTGAAGAGAACTTTAATGGTCAGATTGTAGAAGGTCTTTATAGACTAGGTAACCTTCTGGGGACGGATGCTCAGTTCATTGAAAGCACACTGGATGAGAAGCTTAAGTCTTACAAACTTGATCTTAAAGACGTTAGTGAAATACCAGTTGCGTTTATAACTGAATTGCATGAAGCACTTCGTAGCAGATTGATTCGTAGAATATTGGTACTCCATGGTGACGGATTAAAGGATGTTTCAGGAATACATCTGGATGAAATCATCTCTTTGGTGCTGCAGAACAGACATGGAGCGCGAAAAATAATATCGGGTATTGAATTTTCTATAAAGTATGATACTCTGTATTATCAGAAGTCAAAAAAGAAGATGACTCGAGCGGATATTGATATCAAATGTCTTTCGTGTCGGGCGGTTCAAAGTGAGTGTTTTGACGAGTCTTGCGTTCAACCGGATGAGGTTGCGGTGGACTTGGACAAGCTTCATGGAGAAATAAGTGCAAGATTTAGAAAGGATGGAGACAAGTTTCAGCCATTGGGTATGATGGGGACGAAGAAACTGAAAAAATTCTTCATCGACAAGAAAATTCCAGTTGAGCAAAGAGACATGGTGCCGCTTGTCTGTGATGAAAGCGGTATAGTATGGGTTGTTGGATATAGACTTAGCGAACGTGTTCGGGTGACAAGCTGTACTCGACGCGTGGGAATTATCAAGTGGTCTGATAGTTGTTGAAAATTTCTAAATATGATAGAATGAATAGAATTTATTTAAATTGAGGAGGATATGGATGCGTAAGTTTTTTAAAGGGGCAACCTTTTATATATTGCTCTTCCTAGTTATTTTCCTGATCGTTCAATTTGCTGGTGGAGGCAATCAGCAAGAGATTCGGGATTTAACGACGACAGAGTTGATCAAGAGTATTGAAGATAAGAATATTCTTCAAATGGAAATCCTTGAAAACAACGTTGTAGAAGGCAAGTTAACTGATGGTACTTTGTTCAAGACCCATGTACCGGGTATGATCGAGCAGCCGTTTGGTAATGAGCTTTATACAGTTATTAAGGATAGTGGACTGTCACTAAACAGTGAACCGCCTATGCCGACACCATGGTTTGTCGACATTTTACCAACGATATTCTTAGTACTGCTTCTTGTGGTATTCTGGTTTGTATTTATGCAGAATTCTCAAGGTGGCGGATCAAAAGTTATGTCATTTGGTAAAAGTAAGGCCCGTCTGATCAAAGAAGACGAAGGCAAGAAAATTACATTTGCTGACGTCGCGGGTTTGAAAGAAGAGAAAGAAGAACTTTGGGAGATCGTTGATTTCTTAAAGAATCCTAAAAGATACATGGAACTTGGTGCACGAATTCCGAAGGGTATCCTATTGGTAGGACCTCCAGGAACGGGTAAAACGTACCTGTCGAAAGCCATTGCTGGTGAAGCTGGCGTTCCATTCTTCAGTATTTCGGGTTCAGACTTCGTTGAGATGTTTGTAGGTGTTGGTGCTTCGCGTGTTCGTGATCTTTTCGAAAACGCCAAGAAAAATGCGCCTTGTATTATTTTCATCGATGAGATTGATGCCGTGGGTCGTAAACGTGGCGCAGGTCTTGGAGGCGGTCATGATGAGCGTGAACAAACGCTTAATCAACTGCTTGTAGAAATGGATGGATTTAGCGACAATGAAGGTATTATCATGATTGCCGCAACAAACCGTCCTGATATCCTTGATCCGGCACTTCTTCGTCCAGGTCGATTTGATAGAGAAATCACTGTTGGAAGACCGGATGTTCGTGAAAGAGAAGAAATCATCATTGTTCATTCTAAGAATAAGCCAATGGCTGATGATGTTGACTTTAAAGTGCTTGCAAAAAGCACACCAGGCTTTACGCCAGCGGATATTGAAAACCTTATGAATGAAGCGGCTTTACTTGCTGCACGTAAAAAAGATACTAAAATCCATATGGATGTTATAAAAGATGCAACAACAAAAGTTATTGCAGGTGTTGAAAAGAAGAGTCGTGTTGTAAGTGAAAAAGAGAGACGATTAACAGCATACCACGAAGGTGGTCATGCGTTGCTTGCTCAAGTTCTTCCTGACATGGACCCTGTGCATCAAGTTACGATTATTCCACGCGGTCGAGCTGGTGGTTTTACAATGCAATTGCCACAAGAAGACCGTAACTATAATACAAAAAAGCAGATGGAAAATGAGCTTATTGTACTTCTTGGTGGACGTGTTGCTGAAAAGTTGATCCTTCAAGATATTTCGACAGGCGCTCAAAATGACCTACAACGTGTATCTTCAATTGCACGAAACATGGTTACAAAGTTTGCAATGAGTGATAATCTAAGTTCAATGTCATACAGCTCAGAAGACGAAGTCTTCCTAGGTAGAGATATGACGACACGTCGTAATTATTCAGAACAAGTTGCAGCTGAGATCGACCGAGAAGTACGTCGATTGGTTGATAATGCTTATGACAGTGCTGAACAATTGCTGACGGATCATATTGACAAGCTTCATGCTATTGCAGATTCACTGCTTGAATATGAAACGCTTGAAGCTGATGAGTTCCTTTTAGCTTATGATGAAGGACTGGATTCGCTTCGTGTGAAAATCACTGCAGATGAAGAAAACGCGCTGAAGAGCGTGCGAAGTTAAAGGAAA
>Ga0209272_10001113_pt1 | contig 17964 bp, 17 predicted proteins | sample tdDd002_FD_187125 | JGI IMG/M metagenome (GOLD analysis project Ga0209272, IMG submission 187125) | Marine sediment microbial communities from the Atlantic coast under amendment with organic carbon and nitrate - tdDd00.2 (SPAdes)... | ecosystem: Environmental > Aquatic > Marine > Coastal >... | reverse complement strand
TGTATCATAAGCTGGTGCCCCTGGTCCCCAAATAGTGACACTCTTTTCACTTAAAAACTTTGGCAAATAGAATAGACCAACCAAATGATCTAAATGATAATGTGTCAATATTAGATCCACATGTTTATACCGATCTAATATAACTTCAAAACCTAGTAAATTAGAAATACCAGTGCCTGCATCAACAATGATCAATCGTTCTTTATATTCTATCAGTAACGCATTGGTTTGACGCCCATGAGCAGGCATCCAACCTCCTATACCAAGTGGCCAAATTTTCAAGTGCATTTCCCCCTTATGAATATTAATTATTTGACACGAACGCCTGAGTGAGATTGTTTGCCGTCCTTATACAGCCTGATATACTTTATTTCGCCATCAGGCGCTATGCTTAAATCTGTACAATTATAATCATTGCCACCTGAATCAAGCGTATCAAATTTACCCGTTCTCATACTATAGATATAAACACCTGCAGGGTGCATTTGCTCACTCTCAGTTCCAGTATAGACAATGTTTGGATTCTCATTTAAGTAAACAAAATAGGCCTTATCTTTACTCCAAATTGGTAATCCACGATATTCCATTGACGCCACTGTTTTTCCCGATTCTGTATTTACCAAATATCCCTTACGAAGATTTTCCACCTCAGTTTCAATGATCACGTGTACGTTATCAAATGACCAGTTTGTCAATTTTACATTATCAAAAACACCCAACCTCATAATTGAGTTGTCATCACTTTTAAGCATATAAAGCTCACCACGACTTGAATCACTGGTTACCCAAATTAATTTTCTCTTTTCATCTAAAGAAGCATTCAGTTTATAAACCGTGTCATATGATTCAAATAATGACAGTAATGATTCATATGTCAATTCTTCAGTGAATGATTGGAACATCAGACGCACAAGTTGACTATTTTCTACTTTTAATTCATCAATCACTTGCGGATCAATACCTTGTGTTTGTTCACGCCCACTTAAGTCTGTTAATTGGGTTATAGCGCCTTGTAGTTGTACGTCTAAATCAATCAGCTGTTTTTCGAGATTCTGTATTCTTCCTTGCTGTGCTGAGACAACCAATTCCATGTCTTCTAATTGCGATAATAAGAATGCTTCATCTGAAATAGCACCACTTTTACAACCCGAAAGCAAGACAATGCAGAATAGCAAGCAACTTATTTTTTTCATTGTTTCACTCCGTTCTCGATTTGAAATATCTATAAATCTTCCTTTATCACTTCGAACCCGGACCTACTTCTCTAAACTAAATCCATCTTCCACACGTTCACTCATATATTTAAGTGTGTCTCTTACACCTTGGTTATAGGCCTCTGTTGCTAAATTTTCAACAAAGAAATCAAGAACCAACATAGCTGCTAGATCACCAAGGTCGTCACCACGTTCTTCCATAAAGAAGTTTTGAATATCACCAATCATACGTTTTTTTGTTTCGTCATCAAACTTTACTGGTTGCTTTCTCACTTTGACACCTCCATTGTTTATTGTAATTGTTCATTACTAAATCGACTTTTTTATTTTGTGAATCTATCTATAATTTTTAACTGCTTCAAGCGAACCACCAATTGTATTTGAGAAAAATCCGCTTCGCCTCCAAGGAGTTGGTACAATTTATTAATGCGTCCCTCTTTTATAGAAGCTTCTAAAACCATTTCAACCACTGTATTCTCTGGCAACTCACTCTTTATTTCTTCATGATACTTCTGCCAGTTTTCTATGGTCAGCCAATCTAAAAAGTATTTTTTAACGGTTACGGGCTTCACCTTCATTTGCTCAGCAATGGTGTCTATTTGCAGACCTTTTTCAAAACAGGCCTCATACTCCAATATACGTGCGCTTTTCTTCTTAGGTGCTTTCTTTGAGCTCACCCATTTCTCCCAATCCAGCACTTCTGACATGCTTAGAAAAGCTTTTGCTGTAACTTGAGCATCTTCCAAGGCTCTATGGGCTCTATCATTTTCTAATGTAAAGAACGCTGTTAAGTCAGATAGCTTTGCACCAGGCGTATCAATACCCTGTGCCTTTTTATAAGCCCTAAACATTCGCATAGTGCAAATATAATCATCTATTGGATCTAGCTTCGCATCACGAAGTGCATTATTAAGAAACCGCATATCAAAAGATGCATTATGCGCAACAATCAGTTTACCTCGTAAAAATTTAGAAAAACCAGCGATCACCTCTTCAAGTGCTGGTGCCTCTGTGACCATGCTTGTTGATATTCCTGTTATTTGTGTAATCCGTCTTGAAATCGGACGTCCCGGATTAATCAATGTGCTTCTTTCGTCTTTCACTTCACCATCTTTAATCCATACATATCCAATTTCTATTATCGTGTCTTCATTTCGAAGACCTGTCGTTTCAAAGTCTAATACTACAAAATCCATTTCTATTCCTCTCAATCTATTGTCTATTAATGAATTATACCAAAATTCCAATTGGAGTCCTATGACTATTGTTGAATAAAAAAAGCCGCAAGAGTAATATGAACATCACTCTTGCGGCTTATCATTCTATTTTTTATCTACTCTTCAATCTCATTTGCATCTAGACTCTTTAGCCAGTAAATCAAGGCAGCTGCACCTATGGCCAACTTAAAAATCGCCATCACATCATGAATATGAATTTCAATCTGACAAAATGCAAACTTCAGGTTGGTCGTGGGTTTATTTCCATTACCAGAACCTATCGTAACACGTCTACTTGGTTTAAATGGCATCGTCAACATCCTTCCTGAGTATTAATAGCTACACCGCCGCATCTCCCGATTATAACTGCAAAGGTTTGTTCAGCATTTTTCTATACTGATGACCCCAACACTCTGTCACAATTTTGCGTGCTGCAAATAGTGACGTTAAGGATGGGTCAAGTTTTGGTGCCACTTCAACAATATCAAATCCAATAATCGGGAGTTCAAACAAACCGTAGAGTAAATCCAGAAGCGCACGACTTGTCAGTCCGCCGAATTGAGGTGTTCCAGTTCCAGCTGCATAAGCAGGATCCAGACAATCAATGTCTAAGGTCAAATAAATTTTATCAAACCGCTCCATTTTTGCTTTAACCTGTTGCAAAACATGTTCAACACCACGTTGATTGAATTGATGCGCATTAATGACATTCAATTTGTTCTCTTTCATAAAATCATACTCATCTTCTTCAATTGATCTTGTACCTATAAAGAAGATACTCTCGCTATCTGGTACATTATCAAGTTCAAGAGCGCGACGTTCTGTTGAACCATGTGACAGTTTATCTCCACCAAGCGCATCACACAAATCAAAATGTGCGTCTATATGTATAATCCCAAACGGTTCATCAAGGGCTTTATCTATACCACTCAAAACAGGAATCGTTGTTGAATGATCTCCACCAATCATTGTAAAGAATGTACCAGATTTAACGAACTCGCTCACCAATACTTCCGTTGCTTGAAACAGAGTATCGCGACTCTCTGTATTAACATCACCAAAATCCTTTATTTTAAGTCCCTTTAGACTCTCAAAATGTTCTGTTGTTGGTGGTATTGTATATGTTATTTCACGCAGTGCGCATGGCGCTTCTTTTGCACCATTTCGGAAGCTTACACCGCCATCAAACGGCATACCAAATACTGCGATATCAATATCTTTCAGTTCCGTATCTGGTCGATTCAGCCCTGCCCAAATATCTGTTTCTTGTATCATTTCATGTGTTGTTTTTTTAATTTCACTCATATTTTCATCTCCATCGTATTCCTTTTATACCCCAGATTGGCGCCCTAAATTTTCACCTTAATCATGTTTATATTGATTGAAGTTTCGATTGCAGCTTCGATTGAAGTTTCAGTTGGAGGATATCGCCAACATAAAAGCGGTTAATACATACATTTTTACAAGCTTCATGTTCAACCACCTCCTTGGTCATATTTTACTACGATGACTTAATCATCCGAGTTCAATACCATTATACACAATATAAACTTTTTCATTTATACCCATATTAAATATAATTGTTCAAATCAAAAAAGGTGCTATACATTGTCGTATAACACCTTCTATAAAATCATCTTTATTGATCGCACTTTACACTCTGGAATTCAGTGTTTTCTATTCTTTAAAGAAATCCTTGAACTTGTCAGCAAGCACATCTCCTAGTGTTGCAGATGCATCTCCTTCATTCGAGAACTCTTCAACAGCTTCTTGTACAGCCGCAGCTTCATCATTAACAGCCTTAATAGAAAGACTCATGCGGTTGTCAGACGGTTTGATATCAAGTATGCGAACTTCAACAGCTTGACCCGCTTGAAGAACATCTTTAGGATGTTTAATATGCTCTTCTGAAATTTCAGAAATGTGCACAAGACCTTCTACACCTGATTCAAGTTGTACGAATGCACCAAAGTCAGCCACACGTACGACAGTGCCCGCAACAACATCATTCACATTATGGAATGCGGAAATGTTATCCCATGGATTATCTTGAACATTAAGAACTTTAAGGGATATACGGTTCTTCTCTTTGTTCATTTCTAGAATTTCAACATCAACTTGGTCACCGATACTTACAACTTCACTTGGATGTTTTACGCGCTTCCAGCTGAGCTGTGACACGTGCGCAAGACCATCAAGTCCACCGATATCAATGAATGCTCCAAATTTCTCAAGACGTTTAACCTCGCCTTTCATCACATCACCAGGAAGAACTGTCTCCCATAGCTTCTTTTGTGATTCTTTGCGCTGAGCTTGTTCAATTTCCTTATGAGAAAGAACGACATTCTTCTTTTCATGATTCAACTCAATAATTTTCACACTCAGTGTCTGACCCACAAATTCGCTAAGATCTTCCACGAATGCCACTGATAATTGTGAAGCTGGAATAAACGCTCTAACACCCTTTATGAATGCAATAACGCCACCTTTAACAGCTTCCTTTACAGTTACATCAAACGCTTTTCCTGCATCAAGCGCTTTGGCTAAGTCATCCCAAACAACGATTTGATCGGCACGTTTTTTTGATAATACAACATTGCCTTCACCATCGTCTACTTTAAGGATGTACACATCAATTTCATCACCCTCAGATACAAGTGATGATGGTGCAACGCCACCTTCTGCACTGAGTTCATTCTTTGAAATTACACCGTCAGACATATGACCGATGTTTACAACAACATCCTCATCGCCTACTGTCATAACCGTGCCTTTTAAAATAGTCCCTTTTTCCAACCGAGACATGGACTTATCGATTTCATCCATGAACTGGCTCATATCCTGCTGATCTGTCATAGTTCACTCTCCTTATTGGTATTCATCTTCATTATTATAACAAATAATCTGACAATTTGATCCAGAAACTTATACATTAGTTGAAAATCCTTCTACAAACTATATGTATTTGCTTAAATGGGGTTTCTCAGTCCCCATACATTATACAATTCTATTGTGAATACAATGTTAACTTTCTGTATGTTTATACATATTGATTCCGGGTTGAGTTCAAAAAATCCCCCGTCTGAATTCACAAACGGGGGTTAAGGAAAATGTGTGTATGAAGTAAAGACGTTTTTTATTACCCTAAGATAAACTCCGATATTGGTCGTCCCGGAGGAACAATCGGATAAACATCTTCATCTTTTTCAATTCGGCAATCGATAAGCACCGGCGCCTCACCGTGTCCTTTCCATGCCATAGCCCAACCGAGCTCAGTCTCATTGGTCACCTTAAAACCTTTGATGCCATAAGCCTCTACGAGACGTACATAATCGATTTCATCGCCTATACATGTCTCAGCATAACGCTCGCTTTGGAATAGTTTTTGCCACTGACGAACCATGCCAAGTGCCCCATTGTTCATAAGAACGATTGTCACCGGAATATTGTCCGCAGCAACTGTTGCCAACTCATTACAATTCATTCTAAAACTTCCGTCACCCGTGATTAAAACCACTGGCGTTTTAGGATTTCCGACCTTTGCGCCGATTGCGGCACCAAGTCCATAACCCATTGTTCCGAGGCCACCGGATGTTAAGAACTGACGTGTTCTGTTAAACGGCCAGTACTGTGCCGTCCACATTTGGTGCTGACCAACATCGGTTGCAACAATTGCATCACCGACACGCTCATGAACAGCACTGATTATACTTTCAGGATTAAGCTCACTATTCAGGAAGCTTGAATCAGTTTTAGCAGAACATATCTCATCATGCCATTCACGTCGATCAACTTCATCAATCGCATAAGACAATGACTCCATCCAAACTTGAAGATCTCCACAAAGGCGTAAATCGGCAGCCATATTTTTATCAAATTCTGTTTTATCAATATCAATATGGATGATTTTTGCCCCACTTGCAAACTTATCAGGATTTCCTATAACACGATCACTAAATCGCGCACCGATTGCAATAACCAGATCACTGTCCATCACAGCTGTATTACTCTCTGGAAAACCATGCATTCCAACGAGTCCATAAGACAGTTCATGTCCTCTCGGTATACTTCCAAGTCCCATGAGTGTGTTGACTACAGGAATATCACCCCGAGTTGCAAGTGTCATTAAACCCGCTTCAGCACCTCCAAGAGACACGCCTCCACCCGCATATATGACAGGTTTCTTAGATTTGTTGATCCACTCGACCGCCAAATCAAGATCACCGTCCATGGAAAGTTGCCCTTGAATCTTTTTCATAGAGGACTCTATAGGTTCATACTCAGATTTTGCTATAAATGCGTCTTTCGTAATATCTACTAAGACTGGACCTGGACGTCCTGATACAGCAATACTCATTGCCTCATCAAGAACACTCGCTAGATCTCCCGCATCTCGAACAAGATAACTGTGCTTCGTAATCGGAAGCGTCATCCCGGTGATATCAATTTCTTGGAAAGAATCACGACCGAGCAGTACGCTTGGCACTTGACCTGTTATCACAAGCATTGGCACTGAATCCATATATGCTGTTGCAATTCCAGTCACGGTATTTGTCGCACCAGGACCCGAAGTTGCAAAACAAACGCCTAATTTACCCGTTGAACGAGCATAACCATCAGCCGCATGGACCGCACCTTGTTCGTGCGCTGCACGGATGTGAACGAACGAATCCATTTGATCATACAGGGCATCATAAAGTGGAATGACTGCGCCTCCAGGATATCCGAATAATGTATTTACGTCATGGGCTTTTAAGCATTCCAGTAAGATTTGTGCCCCCGTTAACTGCATGTCGTTCCCCCCTAATTATTGATACGTTGCACCAAGATCCGCTGAGGATACAAGCTGTCGATATCTTCTTAAATAGCCTTTGGCAGGCTTTTCTGGTTGTTTCCAATTTTTTCTTCTAACACTCAGTTCGTCATCTGAAACCTCAACATGCAACTTACCACTTGGAATATCAATGTCGATCATATCACCTTCATTGATCAGGCCAATTGGACCTTCTTCCCAAGCTTCAGGCGATACATGACCAATAGCTGCCCCACGGCTGCCACCAGAGAATCTACCGTCTGTTATAAGAGCTACACTGCTGTCCAGTCCCATACCTCCGAGTGCTGCTGTCGGCGATAACATCTCGCGCATACCAGGCCCACCCTTCGGTCCTTCATAACGAACCACAATTACATCGCCTTCTTTGATGTTTCCACCTAGAATTGCCTCATAACAAGTTTCTTCACAGTCAAAGACACGTGCCGGTCCTCGGTGCTGCATCATTTCCGGCAATACTGCCGATTGCTTCACCACCGCACCATTAGGCGCGATATTACCTTTTAGAACTTTAATACCACCTTGGTCACTAAATGGTTTATCTATATCTCGAATCACATTGCTTCTCTTAGGGATGAACCTGTCACCAATAGTGCGTCCATCCACCGTTAAACATTCTGTATTGAGTAAGCTTTTTTTATTCAGCTCATTCATAACTGCACTGATACCACCTGCATAGTAAAGATCTTCAATATGATCAGAACCTGCCGGAGATAACTTACAGAGATTTGGAGTTTGTCCACTGATTTCATCGATCCATTCAAGTGGAATATCAACACCCATTTCCCGGGCAATAGCAGTCAGATGAAGAACTGTATTCGTCGAACATCCAAGTGCCATATCGACTGTCAAAGCGTTTTCAAAAGCATCTTCTGTCATGATCATTTCAGGTGTGTCACCATCTTCAATCATACGCATAACCTGATGTCCTGCTTCTTTAGCCAGACGCACACGTTCTGCAAATACAGATGGAATTGTACCATTTCCTGATAGTCCCATCCCAAGAACTTCTGTCATACAGTTCATTGAGTTTGCAGTAAACATACCGGCACAAGAACCACATCCTGGACAAGCATCCGATTCAATACCTCTAAGTTGTTCTTCAGTCATCTTGCCTGCTTTAACTGCACCAACACCTTCAAATACTGTAATCAGATCTGATTTTCCTGTGTTGTTACGACCAGCAAGCATTGGTCCTCCTGAAACAATAAGACTAGGTAGATTGAGTCTTGCACAAGCCATGAGTGCTGCTGGTACAGTTTTGTCACAGTTTGGTACGAGCACCATGCCATCTAGTGCATGAGCTGTCATCATGACTTCAACTGAGTCACATATAATTTCACGGCTTGCTAGAGAATATTTCATACCCTCATGGTTCATTGCAAGGCCATCACACACTGCGATCATAGGGAACTCCACCGGAGTTCCCCCTGCTGCTAATATGCCGTGCTTCACCGCTTCTACAATCGGTTTTAAACCGATATGACCGGGAACGATTTCGTTGTAACCGCTGACAACACCGATGATTGGTTTTTCAATTTCTCGATCTGACATCCCCAGCGCTTTAAGAAGCGAGCGGTGTGGTGCTTTTTCAACACCTTTTTTAATTCGATTACTTCTCATAGTCTTACTCCCGAATCCAGCTCATCATACGACGAAGATTTTTACCTACATCCACCATTGGGTGTGTCAATTCGTCTTCTTTAATGCGGTTGTAAAGCGGACGTCCGTTTTTATTTTCAGTCAACCATTCTCTTGCGAAAGTTCCATCTTGGATCTCGCTAAGAACTGACTTCATTTCTTGACGTGTATCATTTGTGATAATACGCTTGCCTACCATGAAATCGCCGTATTCAGCTGTATCACTGATAGAGTAACGCATTTTTTCAAAACCACCCTCGTAAAGAAGATCTACGATTAATTTTAGCTCATGTAAACACTCGAAATATGCAACTTCTGGTTGGTATCCCGCTTCAACAAGTGTGTCAAAACCAGCTTTGATCAGCTCTGTTGCACCACCACAAAGTACAGCTTGTTCACCGAACAGATCAGTTTCAGTCTCTTCTTTGAACGTTGTTTCAAGAAGACCTGCTCTAGTTGAACCAATGCCTTTTGCGTAAGCCATTGCCATTTCTCTTGCATTACCACTATAATCTTGGTGAACTGCAAAGAGTGCTGGAACGCCTTTGCCTTCTTCGTAAACTCGACGTACAAGATGACCAGGTCCCTTTGGTGCAACCATGATAACATCAACGTCAGATGGTGGGTCAATTTGATCAAAGTGAATATTGAAGCCATGTGCAAACGCAAGTGAATTTCCTGGCTCTAGTCCAGGTTTAACTGACTTGTTGTATACATCACCTTGTCTCTCATCTGGAATCAGCATCATAACCACATCTGCACGTTTAGAAGCTTCTTCTACAGAAGTTACTGTAAAGCCGTCATTCAAAGCTTTATCAACTGATTTAGAGCCTTCATATAGGCCTACAACAACGTTTACGCCGGAATCTTTAAGGTTTTTCGCATGTGCATGACCCTGGCTACCATAGCCAATGATTGCCACGGTCTTGCCTTCAAGTGCTTTTAATGAACTATCTTGATCGTAATACATCTTCATAATCATACCCTCCTAAAGGTAACCGCGAACCCGCTGCGGAGTTCGACTCAAATTGTAGTTTTCTATTTTTATCGTGATCTATAGCATCTTTATATTTTTTACGCCATAGACTTTTTCCATTTGATGCATTGCTCTTACTGTATGATCTCCATCACCATCTAAGGTGATCGTGAGCTCTGATTCTGCTCTATCACAGAGATCTTTCATCTCGACATCGAGAATTCCAAATTCTTTACGTCTTAGAGTGCCGACAACTCTAAGCATAGTATTTACGCCATCTTCCAGCTTTGCAGTAACCTGAGTCCTCATCGAACCCCTCCTTTTCTCTGGGTGGATTTTTCAGTACGTATACCAACGGGCCCTTGTTGATACACATCGCCGAATTCACATAATATTCTGTTATTAAGTAGTTGGGGATAAAGTATCTCACTTACCAAGGTGTACTCATACTCTTTTCCCAGAGCAATAAAAAAAGCTCCCTCACTTCTACGAACGTAACGTTCGTAGAGATGAGGGAACTTTCCCACACGGTACCACTCTACTTCACAGTATAAAACTGCCTTTAATCAGATCGGCCATATTCAGCGAATCCTATCTCTGTAACGGGAGATCCCGTCTTCACCTACTTTAAGTATTTCAGCAAAGCTGCTCAGAAGCTAGTATCTGTTCAAGTATCACTGTTGGATTTCCACCATCACCAACTCTCTATCTGTAAGGGACTGAACTTTTCTCTTCATCATAGCATTTTTTAATTTATAGAACCTTTTTCGTCGTATTTAGGGACGAATTGGTTATTCGCGTTACCACCCTAGTTGCATTCCGTCTTATATGGGAATACCTCTTGATTCAGATCGGCCTAAGTTTTAGTATAAAACAAGCGAATCCTAGCCCTGTAACGGGGGCAACCGTCATCGCTTACTCATTTCAGCGAAGCCGCTCAAAAGCTACTATACATTCAGTATCACCACCGGATTCCCACCAACACCAGTTCTCTATACGTGAGTGACTAAACTTTCCTCTTCTTCAACGCGTTCATTTTGGGTTTTTAAATTAATAAATATACCATTAGCGTTCGTCTATCTAGGGACGTTGCCGTCTGGCTCGCGTTACCACCCTAGTTGCATTCCGTCTAAATAGGGAATACCTCTTGTTTCAAATCGGCCACTTTTCTTAAAGCAATTGGCGAATTCTAGCCCGGTAACGGGGGCAATCGTTCAGGTCTACTCACGAATTTTTGACCTAACTGCTCAGGAGTGATCAATCAATTTCTGCACGCCGTCAGCGTCTCACCATCGCTAACTCTCTGTGGTTCGTGTGAACCAGAAATCTTTCTCTCCATCAAAGCATTTAATCTTGGATGTTTAAAACTCCGAACTTTCCAGTCATTCAAATTGTGTTGTTTGATCTGGGACGTCATCGCTTTATTGATACTGATTATACGAGTGCTACGGACAAGTGTCAACACCAAATATGAAAAAAATTAAATAATTTGAATGCTTATAATTTATGTTGAATATTATTACTAAAATCCAGACCCACTGCAAAGCCTTCTGCTCTGTTGGGGGCAACGTTTTCACACTTCGAGTAAACATACATTAATACTGTTAAAACCAATTGAAAAATTCTGATTATTTTTTATGTTCAGTTTCTAGTAAAACATATTATAAACGGTAAAATCATGTACTTTTCTAAATATCAGAGATGACATTTCACAACCAGAATCAGTATAATTGAGGCAATATATTTGATTTTTTATGAACCTTCCAAACATGAAAAAGATAGATATATCATTGATTTCACAAAATACACATTCACTTATTCAACAAAACTCCCCTTCACAATGGTGAAAGGGATCAGCGTTCATTTCTATAAGACTTTTTTCATCAAACTTATGAATCTATGTTATAGCATATGCCTTCAATAACAAGATTATTATTCTGACGCAGTTCAACTGCCTCATATTTATAAGCACCTTTTGTTCCGCTAATAATCCGAATATCAGGACGCAGTGGCAAGCCCTTTGGAACTGCATCAACAACAGCTATTTGGCCTGTATTAAGCTTCACGAGTGATCCAGTAGGATATGGATTAATCTTGTTTACAAAAAAGTTAACCATACTCAAATCGTAATGTCGACCCGCAGTTCCCATTACATACTCAATGGCCTCAGCTGGGGAAAGTGCACGTCTATAAGGTCTATCTGATGTCATTGCATCGTAAATATCTGCAATCCCAACAATTTGTGCCAACTGATGGATATCAGGAGCACTGGTTCTACTTGGATATCCTGTTCCATCTACATGCTCATGATGCTGGAATGCAATGGCTTTTATATACGCACTTAAGAAAGCATGCTCCTTTAAATAAGCGTGTCCTTTTTTAGGGTGCATGAGTATTAACATTTTTTCTTCTGTCGTTAATTCTTCTTTTTTGTAAATAACCTCGGGTGGTAATATCGCCATGCCGATATCATGGAATATCGCTCCCATAAATAGATGACGGATCATTTCGTTACCAAGCCCCATTTGCCATCCAATCAGAACGGACAATATGGCTGTATTAAATGCAGAACTGAATAAATAGTTATCCACATTCTTTATATCAATATACTCAAGTTGTGCATCTTTTGCTGAACTTAAATCATACAGTACGTCATCTGTGAGCTTTTTCAACGCATCCATATATTCAAATATGGACTGAGGTTTCCACTCACCTTGAGGATCTCTAAAACCTGCAGCATTAAATATATCACGGATCAGCATAATTCCCTGATGACGTAAATTTGGATCGATCAACTTATTTATTTCAGCATCACTGTGTTCATCATGAATGTAAATCGTAAAAATACTATTTGCATTTATTTTTTCGATCAACTTCGGGTTAAGTTTTGCGCCTTCTTTTAATAGAACTCGCCCATCAAGTGTGTATAGCGTATCCGCTAAAATTGAATCATTTGGTATCATCTCTGTTGGTACTATTCGCATACAAATCCTCTTCTTTTCTAGATAGTTTGACCCATATCTCTAGCATACATAAAAAAATCGATACTTTCAATATTGGTACTATCGAAAGTGACTATAGTCCCTACGTGTTCTCTGTATTTTATTCTTACCCTACCCAGCGTAATGTATACACAATTAATTAATGGATTTATTTTCATAAAAAAAGCGTTGACTCAGCTATACACAGTGAGTCAACGCTTTTATTCATACTTTAATTACTTTGTAGCTTCAACCACTACAGTTTCGCCTAGTGCTGATTTTGCAGCTTCAACGATGTTTGCAGCCTTTAGGCCATATGCTTCCATAAGCTGATCTGGTTTACCAGACTCACCAAATGTATCTTTAACGCCAACACGGATAACTTTTGTTGGAGCATGCTCTGAAACAACTTCAGCAACTGCAGAACCTAGACCACCGATGATGCTATGCTCTTCAGCTGTGATGATTGCTTTTGTTTCCATTGCTGCTTTAACAATAATATCAGTATCGATCGGCTTGATTGTATGCATGTCGATTAGACGTACTGAAATGCCTTCTTTTTCAAGAGTAGCACGCGCTTCAACCGCTTCAGCAACAAGGATACCTGTTGCTATGATTGTTACGTCAGTACCTTCAGACATTTGGATGCCTTTACCGATTTCGAAAACAACGTCTTCAGCATGAACTACAGGAACAGCTGCACGACCAAAACGTGCGTAAACTGGACCATGGTACTCCATCATAGCTTCTACAGCTTTTTGAGCTGTAACGTCGTCACCAGGATTAAGAACAACCATATTTGGAAGTGAACGCATGATTGAAAGGTCTTCAATCGCTTGATGAGAAGCACCGTCGTCACCAACTGTAACGCCAGCATGTGTTGCACAAATTTTTACGTTTAACTTAGGGTAGCAAACTGAGTTACGTACAACTTCAAATGCACGACCAGCTGCGAACATTGCGAATGAGCTTGCTACAGGAATTTTACCTGAAGCCGCAAGACCAGCTGCAACACCGATCATGTTTTGCTCTGCAATACCCATATTGAAATGTCTCTCTGGATAAGCAGCACCAAATACAGCAGTCTTAGTAGACTTTGATAGGTCAGCATCTAGAACGACAATATTTTTATTTTCTCCACCGATACGCTTAAGAGCGTTACCGTATGATTCACGAGTGGCAATATTCTTAGACATTAACAGTCACCTCCAAGATCTTTGAGGGCCTGAGCAAGTTGCTCATCGCTAGGTGCTTGTCCATGCCAGCCGTAATCGCCTTCCATGAATGATACACCTTTACCTTTAACAGTTGTTGCTAGAATAACAGAAGGTTTTTCTGTTTCATTCTTAGCTGATTCAAATGCAGCAAGAATTGCGTCCATATCATGTCCGTCAATCTCAATTACATTCCAACCAAAAGATTCAAACTTTTTGTCGATAGGCTTAATGCCCATAACGTCATCATTTGAACCATCGATCTGTAGACCATTGTAATCTAGGATCGCTGTAAGGTTGCTTAGTTTGTAATGAGCACCAGCCATCAGTGCTTCCCATACAAGACCTTCGTTACATTCGCCATCACCAAGAAGTGTGTAAACACGGCTTGTACGACCATCGATCTTGTTTGCTAGAGCCATACCAACAGCAACAGAGATGCCTTGACCTAGAGAGCCAGTAGACATATCAACGCCAGGTGTGCCCTTCATATCTGGGTGACCTTGAAGCATAGCGCCAAATTTACGAAGCTGTAGAAGCTCCTCTTTAGCAAAGAAACCACGATTGGCAAGTGCTGTATATAGCACTGGAGCCGCATGACCTTTAGATAGAACAAATTTGTCACGGTCTACCTTCTTAGGGTCTTTCGGGTCGATATCCATAACATTAAAATATAGTGCTGCAACAATATCAGCAGCTGACAGTGATCCGCCTGGATGGCCTGAACCTGCCGCGTTCACCATACGTACAATATCTTGACGCATAGTGTTCGCTGTAGCTTTTAGCTCAACAACGTTCTGTTTCATGATGTGTTTCTCCCTTCGTTTATGGATTGACTATTTCTCTAAATCCTTCTCCAAGGACTTCATGGGCAGTTGATACCATTATGAATGCACGTGGGTCAATTTCCATGACCAGCTCTTTAAGTTTAGAAACTTGTGCACGGTTTACGACAACAAGAAGAACTTGCTTGTCTTTTCCCGTATACATGCCCTTACCATAAAGACTTGTCACACCACGTTCTAGTTTATCAATAATGACACGACTGATTTCTTCTGGACAATCAGTCACAATATGAAAGGACTTAGAATAATCAAGACCTTCAACAATAAAATCAGCAACTTTTACCAAAACATATAGGCCAATCATCGAATACAGAGATGTTTCCAGTTTTCGATCAACGATACCTGCCGCTGCAATGACACCTAAATCAAGCATCATCATCATTTTAGCAATAGAAAAACCAGGGAACAGTTTGTTAAGGATTGCTCCACCAAGATCTGTGCCACCAGTGGTTCCACCACCACGGAATACAAAGCCTATGCCCGTACCCACCATGATTCCACCGAAAATTGCTGCAAGCAGCATATCATCTGTGGCCATGTAGGATGTTCCACCTTTTGTAAATGCCCATAAGAAGACACTGAGTACAATGGTGCCATAAGCCGTCTTTACGCCAAAAGAACGCCCTAATACGTAAATACCAGCTGCAAATAGAGGTATATTGATCAGGATGTTCGTGAGGTAAATTTCAGCACCAGTGAGTTTTTTAATGACTATGGCTAGGCCAGAGACACCACCAGGTGCAATAGTATTCGGTTCTAAAAACAACAGCAGTCCTGCCGCAATAAAGAATGTCCCTATTGTAAGCAGAATGTAACTGATAACACTTCTATACATTTTTTTCGACATGAACACACTTCCTTACCATTAAATGAGAGATCTTCAAATAATCACATCTCACCGAGAAATACAACTTACAATATCCGATTATAGCACAGATACTCTATGATGCAAGTGGTCATTCATCTAATGTTCAGAAAGGACAATTATATATTAATAAAATATAAATACCTTGGCCTAAATAGCCATACGACATGTCAAATAATTAATTTGATTTCTTATTTGGAAACATCACGAGAAAGTAAAACGCGAATTAGAAACTTCGGCAATGACATCATTCTACCTATTCTATGCGGCTCACGCAAAAGACGGTAAAACCACTCTAAATTGAGTTTGATGAATAATTTTGGAGCACGCTTAGCGTGACCAGCCCAAACATCAATACTGCCACCAACACCCATAGCAATTTTCGTGTTTAAAATTTTTCTGTGAGAGTAGATCCATTTTTCTTGTCTTGGCGCTCCAAGCGCTACAAACAGAATATCTGGTTTAACTTCATTGATCTTATCAACAACCTTCAACTCATCTTCGTCACTGAAATAACCGTCATGGCATCCTGTCATGACAATATTCGGGAACTTCTCTTGAATTTTGTCACAAGCCTTCTTAGCCACACCCGGTTTGCCGCCTAAGATGAAAATCGATCCATTTGTGTTATTACAGAATTTCAAAATACGCTCCATAAACTCAATACCTGGAATTCGCTCTTCCAGTCCAAGGTTATGTATGCGCGAAGCATAGATCACACCAATACCATCTGGAATCACAAGATCTGCATCTAGAAGTGCATCCTTTAACTCATGATCTTCTTGAGCTACCATAATAATCTCTGGATTCGGTGTATATATTGCGCTAAAAGAATCTTGCTTGAATAGTGATAAAAACTTGTTATATGCTTCTTCAACATTCAGCTTGTCAATTCGAACGCCTAAAATCTTAATTGATTTGTTATCCATGCATTTTACCCCTCTGTAATAAGTTTCCAAGAATCAATTCATTGGTCTTGAACTTCATACGAAGTTCGTGGACATGCTCAGACAGATACTGTACTGCGATATCTCTATCCGCAATTATAGCGTCAAGCGCGTCCTTGATTTGATTTGGTTCAAAATCTTTGATTTTACCAATCGCCTCAAGTCCAAGGGTCTCGAGAAAATAGTCAATTTTGGGGTCATAGGAAATTCCGATTAGTGGAACTTCTGCAACCGCAGCAAATATAAGTGAATGTAGTCTCACCCCAATGAGTGCATCAAGGTTTTCTACAACGCTCATTATTTCTCCAGCTGTGTGTTCCTTATCTATCACAGCCACGGTATCCGATTTCGCCCAAACGCAAATATCCAGATCTTCTTTTAAGTGAAAAGGGATCATGACAATATTATACGATGGCGTCAGTGATTGTATCAGTTTTTTAAGTTTTTGTCTATCAGCCTCAGTTTGAAAATCCTTTGTTCTCATTGATATACCAACAAGTGGTTTGTCATCAATATTTCTATCAAAAGCTTTTTTCAAAATATCACGACCGAGCGCCATTTCAATTTTTTCCATATCAACAACAGGGTCTGCTGTTACATGGATTTTATCTGGGGCAATCCCCATATTTATCAGATCTATTTTTGAATTGCTCTCACGTACAGTTATTGCATCAACACGACTGAGCACCCATTTCATGATCCTCCGATTACTCGGTTTACTCACTGGCCCTATTCCATGTGAGTAGAGCATAATCGGCTTTCTGAATATGAGGCCAAATATGATAATGGCCAAATAATAGTGAATACTCCTCTTGCTTGTTGTATCTTGAAGCAAGCTACCACCACCACTAATAAGGATATCTGTATCCATTACTGCCTTGATAACAGATAATAACTTTGATCTATGCACCGTCTCAATGCCTAGGTCTGCCTTTGTTGTTTCAGGTGATGCCGTCAAAACTGTGAGTTCAACTTTTTCATCCATCCTTGAAATAGATCGAATCATCGTTTCGAGAATGGCTTCGTCACCCAGATTATTAAATCCATAATAACCTGATATGAGGGCTTTATTCATTCAAATATCTTCCTCTCAATTTAACCAGAACTCGAACCAGAACGTTGATCACAAGAATTCCAACCACACCCAGTACAGCACCCAGTCCCGCACCATATATTGTTCTTGCCACAGAAAGGTACATTGGCGCACGAAGGTGACTGAATGTGTTTACAACA
>Ga0209272_10001110_pt1 | contig 17991 bp, 13 predicted proteins | sample tdDd002_FD_187125 | JGI IMG/M metagenome (GOLD analysis project Ga0209272, IMG submission 187125) | Marine sediment microbial communities from the Atlantic coast under amendment with organic carbon and nitrate - tdDd00.2 (SPAdes)... | ecosystem: Environmental > Aquatic > Marine > Coastal >... | reverse complement strand
TGAAGTTACAGGGTTTAGTAATGTAATCATCAGCACCACATTTAAGACCTTGAATCCGATATTCTTCCGCACCGTAAGCGGTGAGCATGACAACGGGGGTTTGCGACTGCGATCGAATCACATTGAGTACTTCAAATCCATCAAGGTTAGGTAGGTTCACATCTAAAATCACCAAGTCGAATGTTTGTTGATGAAATGCGCTTACTCCATCGTCACCACTGTACATAGAACTCACGCTGTAACCTTGCTCCTTGAGTAGTTCTGTCAGTTGAAGGTTGAGGTCGGGATCATCTTCAACTAACAAAATAGAAGGAGCAGTTAAGGGAGCACTAGACGACCAGTTTTGATGAAAAGTGCTAGCGGCTGACGTTGGACTGAACATGTTGATGCATTACTCATTGTTTGATAATGCGAACTATTATCAAAAAACAGCTAGTGAAAATCAATGTGCTGAATGAGAAAGCTATCAGTTATTAGTAATAGAGCGTCAAAGTGCGACCTAATTAGAAGTTTCGTTATTTGAGAGGGAGGTGATGCGAACGTGTGATTTAGGACGGTTAATTAGTAAATAAAAAGCGGCGAGTGGATAAAAAGCGAACAAAAAGAAAACCCACCAAGGCTGGTGGGTTCTTTCGGTAGTAGCAAAAGAAACTATTTCATTTTCTTAACTTCTTGCTGAAGTTGTTCTAGCTGTTTCATTTTCCCTTGTAGGCCAAGAGATTGGTAGCTAATTGAAGCAGGGTTCATCATTTGGCCTTGCTGCATTGGGTAATCCGGCAACGTCTGGAAGAACTCGCCTAGCACGTCTTGGATAGGTACGAACAACCACATGTTGTCTGCCATCCAGCGTAGGTACATACCAGATTCGTGAGGCGCTTTCTCGAATGGGTCAGCACGTAGATGGATGATCTTCGGCCAGTTTGGCGCGAAACGAACCGCATCCGTGATGTTACCTTCTAGTGTAGCGAAGTGCAGTTTCCAATCGTTCCAGCGAACTGCGTTTAGTTCACCGTTTGCTGTGAAGTACAGTAGCGATTCACGTGGACCTTTCTCTTCTTTACCTTGGAAGTAAGGCATGAAGTTGTAGCCATCAATATGTACGCGCCAGTCTTTGCCGTTTGCTTTGTAGCCTTTAGCCAGTTTCTCTTTCACGTCAGGAACGCCTGCTGCTGCCATCAGTGTTGGTAACCAGTCTTGGTGCGCCATCATTTCATTGATCTTAGTACCTGGTTCGATTACACCAGGCCAACGAACGAGCTGAGGAACACGCATACCGCCTTCCCAAGTGGTACCTTTTTCACCGTGGAAAGGTGTTGCACCGCCGTCAGGCCAAGATACGGTCTCAGCACCGTTATCGGTTGAGTAGATCACGATAGTGTTGTCAGCGACACCTAGCTCATCCAATTTATCCAGTAGAACACCCACTTGATCATCATGCTCTAGCATGCCATCTGCGTAGATACTGATGCCAGATTTACCTTGGTACTTTTCTTGTAGACGAGTCCAAACGTGCATACGGGTGGTGTTGTGCCAGATGAAGAAAGGCTTGTCCGCTTTTACGGCTTTCTCCATGAATGCCAATGACGTTTCTAGGAACTCTTCATCCGCATGCTCCATACGCTTACGCGTCATTGGGCCAGTGTCTTCGATCTTACCGTCAGCAAATGACTTGATTACACCACGAGGACCGTAGTTTTTACGGAACTCAGGGTCTTTCGGGTAGTAGTATGTTTCTGGTTCTTCTTCAGCGTTTAGGTGGTAAAGGTTACCAAAGAACTCGTCGAAACCATGATTAGTTGGTAAGTGCTGGTCTTGGTCACCCAAGTGGTTTTTACCGAACTGAGCTGTCATGTAGCCTTGCCCTTTTAGAAGGTCGGCAATGGTTGGTGCCCAGTCTGGGATACCATGAGTTGATCCTGGCATACCGATTGTAAGCAAGCCAGTACGGAACGGTTCTTGGCCTGTGATGAATGATGCACGGCCGGCAGTACAAGATTGCTGACCGTAGTGATCAGTAAATAGTGCACCTTCGTTTGCGATACGGTCGATATTCGGGGTTTCGTAACCCATCATACCTTGGTTGTACGCACTGATGTTCCAGTAACCAACGTCATCACCAAAAATCGCAAGGATGTTTGGTTTGTCTGCCGCCACTGCTGCGCTTGAGGTTGTCAGTACGCCGAGACCGACAGCCAGCTTGCTCATTTGGTTAGCCATAAAAACTCCAAATTGGTTGAAAGTTGGAAGAGAAGCACAGGTACTACCTACGCTTCGTTGGCTATTAAGTTAATGATGCAATTGAAGAATGTCGCTTTATAGTGTTTATAACCATAAGTTATGCAGGTGATTAACTCATTGTTTTATAAGTTTAATATTCAAACCTTGCTCTTTGTATGGAAAACTGAAGCGAGACTTGGGTCACGTTAATCTTGTTTACAATGAGTGTCTATCGACCTTAGTTTTAGCCCAAGTTTATTTATGCCATTGGATTCGCATTAGTCTATTTTGTGAACTATATGTTTGTGTGCAGGATGTACTTTTCTAATACGGACAGAGGTTTATATGACAGCGAATTATGGCGTGAAGCGCCGATTAGCGATTCTTGCCGCAGCTTTTATTGGCGCGACAAGTAGCAGTATCGCGGCAGAGAAACCGAACATTCTGGTCATCTGGGGTGATGATATCGGTCAATCGAATATTAGCGCCTACACATTTGGCTTAATGGGTTACAAAACCCCTAACATTGATAGGATCGCAAAAGAAGGCATGATGTTCACCGACTATTATGGTGAGCAATCTTGTACTGCGGGTCGTTCTACATTTATAACTGGTCAAACTGTTCTAAGAACGGGCTTGAGTAAAGTAGGCCTCCCAGGCGCGGATCTGGGCTTACAAGCAGAAGATGCGACGATTGCAGAAATGCTCAAACCACTCGGCTACATGACGGGGCAGTTCGGTAAAAATCACTTAGGTGATAAAGATGAACACCTTCCAACCAACCACGGCTTTGACGAATTTTTTGGCAACCTTTATCACTTGAACGCCGAGGAAGAACCGGAAAATGTGGATTACCCGAAAGACCCAGAATTCCGTAAGAAATTCGGTCCTCGCGGTGTTATTAAATCCTTCGCTGACGGCAAAATCGAAGATACCGGGCCTCTAACGCGCAAGCGTATGGAAACGGTAGATGAAGAAACGTTAGACGCGGCGCTTGATTTTATGGATCGTGCGGTGAAAGCAGACAAGCCGTTTTTCGTCTGGTGGAACGCAACTCGTATGCACTTCCGTACTCACGTCAAAGAAGGCAATCTAGGTAAAACTGGCATCAGCTTCTATGCCGACGGTATGGTTGAGCACGATAACCACGTAGGTCAGCTTTTGAAGAAAGTGGATGACCTAGGAATTCAAGACAACACCATCGTATTTTACTCCACCGATAACGGCCCACACATGAACTCGTGGCCAGATGCAGGTACAACCCCATTCCGTGGTGAGAAAAACACCAACTGGGAAGGGGCTTTCCGTGTTCCAGCAATGGTTCGCTGGCCGGGTAAAATTGAACCGGGAAGTGTTTCTAATGAGATCATGCACCATATGGACTGGATGCCAACGTTCTTGGCAGCAGCGGGTGATGATCAAATCAAAGAGAAGCTCCTGAAAGGTTATACCGCGGGTGACAAGACATTCAAAAACCACCTTGATGGGTACAACTTCTTGCCTTACCTAACTGGTAAAGAAGAGAAAGGCCCACGTGAAGAGATCTTCTACTTCACAGATGATGGTGATTTGAGTTCACTGCGTTTCCGCAACTGGAAGATCGTATTCCTAGAGCAGCGCGCGAAAGGTACGTTGCAAATTTGGGCTGAACCGTTTACTCCATTACGTGTTCCTAAGATCTTCAACCTACGTATGGACCCATACGAAGTAGCCGATATTACGTCGAACACTTACTACGATTGGTTGATCGATCATGCGTACATGCTTGTTCCTGCGCAGGCTTATGTGGGCAAATTCTTAGAGACGTTCCAAGAATTCCCACCAAGACAGAAAGCAGCAAGCTTCTCACTTGATCAGGTGATGGAGAAACTGCAAGAAAGTCACAATAAATAGATTGATTGCAACCAAATGTGGGGCTCTTCGGAGCCTCTTTTTTTGCGCCTCGTTTGAGTTTTTCTTAAAACTCGTGTAATTGCTTGTCTAAAAAGAAAAAACACTCCTATCTTTGATCAGAGAATAAAAATAATCACACAAGGATAGCTATGACTCAGTGGGCAAGTTGGAAGCAGGCCTTAATCGGTCTTGCAACGCTCGTCAGTTTTTCTCTGTTTGCACAGGAAACGCCGCAATCAAACCAATCTTCAACGTTAACTTACATAGGCAGTGACGCTTGTGTAGATTGTCACCAAAAAGAAACTCAAGCGTGGCAAGGTTCTCATCACGAGATGGCGATGAGACATGCTGATGCACAGTCCGTATTGGGTGACTTTAATGATCACACGTTTACATTCAACGGGAAGCCAAATCGCTTCTATCGAAAAGGGGAAGAGTATTGGGTCAATATTCAAGGGCCTGATGATGAGTGGCATGATTACAAAATCAGCTACACCTTTGCGTGGGATCCACTTCAACAATACATGGTGGAATTCGAAGACGGACGTGTGCAGCTAATTCCATTCGCTTGGGATTCAAGAACTAAAGAAGAGGGCGGGCAGCTTTGGTTCCATCTTTACCCAGATACCACCCCAACAGACGAGTTCTACTGGACAAACACGGGTCAAAACTGGAACTTCATGTGTGCCGATTGCCATTCCACCAATTTAGAAAAGAACTACGATGCCAAAGCCAATACGTATTCAACCACGTGGTCAGAAATCAATGTCGGTTGCGAAGCATGCCATGGCCCAGCCAGTGAACACGTAGAGCTTGCCAAACAAGCGGAAAAATCTGGAAATACCATCGCCTCAGCGAATCACTATGGTTTTGACCGAGATTTAGGTATGGCAGTAAAAGAGTGGGTTTACGAAGAAGGGCACAGCACGCTCCAACCAAAAGACATCGCGATGACGCACCAAGTTCAAACCTGTGCGCAGTGCCATAGTCGTCGTACACAGTTAAATGAAAGCGCCGACCACGTTAAAGGCTCATTCCTAGATAAATATCGCCTCAGTTTAATTACACCAGAGCTCTATTATCACGATGGTCAGATCTATGACGAAGATTACGTCTACGGTTCATTTTTGCAGTCTGCCATGGCAGAGAAAGGGGTAACCTGTACCAACTGCCATGATCCTCATACCGCAGAGCTAAAAATCCCTGAAGAAGCGGTTTGTGCTCAGTGCCATATTGCGTCTGACTACATGCCGGAGAATCACACTTTCCATGAGGCAAATACCGAGGCATCTCAATGCACCACTTGCCACATGCCGGAGACGACCTACATGCAAGTTGACCCGCGTCGTGACCACAGCTGGCATGTGCCACGTCCGGATCTGAGCCAGCACATCAATACGCCAAACGTCTGTACATCATGCCATGAAGACGAAACCAACCAGTGGGCGGATCAGAAAATAGGCGAGTGGTTCCGGAATTCGAAATACCGTAACCAACAACACTTTGCGGTGGCATTCTACGCCGATTCTATTGGTCATCGTGGTGCGCCTGATGCGTTAGCGTATTCCTCTCAAGACTCATCGTTGAGTGACATTATTCGTGCCTCCGCGCTGGAGCGTATGGGGGGCAATACCGGTCAAAATACCTTGGTATCTCTGGCTCGCGCGGTGAAGCATGAAAGTGACATGATTCGTCTTGGGGCTGTTGCTGGGTCTTCTGGCTATGAGTTCAGCGACCGTTGGCAAATTCTCGAACCATTACTAACTGACCCAGTATTGTCCGTTCGCGCTGAAGCCGGGGCTGCTTTGGTTCGTCATTATCCAGAAATGAATCCGCTGCAACGCGACAAGATCAAACAGCCGTTGGAAGACTACATGGCAATCCAGCGTTTCAATGCGGATCGAGGTTTTGGACGAACCAACCTAGCAAATGTCTATCGAGCTCTTGGAGAAACAGGTAAAGCCATTACGTCTTATCAAAAAGCCATTGAAATAGAGCCTTACTTTGAGAACAGCTACGCCAACTTAGCGGATTTGTACCGTGCACAAGGTAACGACAAAAAAGCATTAGAAACCTTGATGGCAGGGATTGAAGCTCAGCCAAAGTCGAGTGCATTGCCTTACAGCGCTGGTTTGGCATGGCTTCGTGTTGGAGATGGTGATAAGGCAAACCAATATTTGAAACGAGCGGCTGAAACGGCAGAACACAACCCGCAGTATTGGTATGTGTATGGCTTGGCGTTAGAGAAGAGTGACATACTCGCGGCAAGCAAAGCACTGAGCACAGCCTACCAAGTGGGTGGAAATCCGCAGCATTTGTACGCCGAGTGTGAAGTGTTAGTGCGCAACTATAAACAAGGGGCCGTAGCTTTTGCTTTTGAACAATGTGTTAAGCAGCTTGCAGAAGTGGCTCCAGCGGAGGTTGTTCAACGCTTGAGAGCCTCTATAAATCAATAGGTGCTGGATTGGTAGACTCCAACTGATGTTGAATTTGTTCTCTTAAGCGTTGATGGGCAGGGTTGTGCTCGTCGCGCTTATGGTAGACAAATTTATAAGGAATACGCTCTATTTCTATTGGACAATCAAGCACTTGTAATTTAAGTGCTTTACTCCATTTCATCGCAAACGAGCGTGACACGACACCGAGGCAATCACGTTGTGCTACATACATTGCCATACCTGCTAATGATGACGTCACGATCTCGACATTTCGCTCCTGAATTGGCTCTTTTGCCAACTGTTCAAAACCGGACGTGTTATTCCATTTTCCTGAAAACATGCAGTGATTCTCATGATAGAAGGCTTCTTTGCTGAGCGAACCTTGAATTCTAGGGTGGCTTTGGCGACAGATCACCATGGCGGGCTCGTCGTAAGCCGTTTCTATCACGAATGAGGAGTCCTTAGTGATGATAGTATCAATCACCAAGTCCATTTTCTGTTGGCGAATCTGTTCAAAAAGTAAGTATTTTTCCGGTGGAGATTCGTGGAATACCACGTTCTCAATTGGATTTAAGCTATGGAGCAAGGTTTCGGAGCAGCAAACTTGAAAAGAGGTACGTTCAGAAATGGCGTTGTCGACAATACTTACGGCTTGGCGAAACTGCGGCATCAATTGATAGGCAGTCGAGGTTGGTGCAATACCACGACCTTGTTTCACAAACAGCTGCTTGCCTACTACTTGCTCTAGTCGCTTTATTGAGGCGCTAACAGCAGGCTGTGTAACTCCTAAATGGTCTGCTGCTTTGGTGTATGACTGGTACTCAGCGACAACCAAAAAAGTCTGAATCAAGTTTAAGTCCATCTTCTTATCCATAAACTGAATTTATGTATTAACGTATCTGAACTCTATTTATCCGTCAAATAACAAGTTTTATCTTAATAAAATCTTGGTATCTGATTTTCTACCAAGATTAGCAGCAACGGATTTATGGAGCTCTTTTATGGCAAACCACGATAAAAAACGCGGCAAGAAGTTGGTATTAAACGCTTGCACTCTTGCGATTGGAGCGGCATCAGCGACCGCTTATTCAGCAGAACAACCCAACATTCTCGTTATCTTTGGTGATGACGTCGGTTACTGGAACTTAAGTGCTTACAACGGCGGTATGCTGGCTTACAGCACTCCAAACATTGATAGTATTGCTAGAGATGGCGCTAAGTTTACGAACTTCTACGCTCAGCAAAGCTCAACCGCAGGTCGTTCGGCGTTCATTACGGGACAAATGCCAAAGCGTACTGGCTTGTCTAAAGTTGGTTTGCCGGGAGCGAAAGAGGGGATTTCTGAGAAAGATCCAACTATCGCAACATTGTTACGTGACCTTGGTTACGCAACGGGTCAATTTGGTAAGAACCATCTAGGTGACCGTGACGAACACTTGCCAACCAACCACGGTTTTGACGAGTTCTTTGGTAACCTTTACCACTTAAATGCAGAAGAAGAGCCGGAGAACGTAGACTACCCACAAGATCCTGAATTTAAGAAGAAGTTCGGTCCTCGTGGAGTGATCCATTCTTATGCGGATGGCAAGATTGAAGATACAGGTCCATTGACCCGCAAACGTATGGAAACAGTCGATGATGAGTTCTTAGATGAAGCAGAGAAGTTTATCGAGAAACAAGTCAAAGCTGACAAACCATTCTTTACGTGGTTTAACACCACGCGCATGCACAACTTCACGCACGTTCCTGATGAATACAAAGGCAAAACTGGCGCTGGCTTCTACGCCGATGGTGTGAAGCACCATGACGATCAGATTGGTCACTTGCTCAATAAGGTTAAAGAGCTTGGTGTCGACGACAACACCATCATTGTTTACACCACAGATAATGGTCCAATGATCAACTTATGGCCGGACGCAGGTATGACGCCATTCCGCAGCGAGAAAAACACGGGCTGGGAAGGCGGTTTCCGCGTTCCTGCATTGATCAAATGGCCAGGTCATATCCAAGCTGGCACAACGCTTAATGGCATTGTGTCTCTGGAAGATTTCCTACCAACCTTAGTAGCTGCGGCGGGCAATAGTAACGTCAAAGAGGAGCTACTCAAGGGTAAGAAAGTGGGCGATATGAATTACAACGTCCACTTAGATGGCTACAATCAGCTGCCATATCTAACGGGGAAAACGGACAAGTCTGCTCGTAACGAGTTTGTCTACTGGAGCGACGACGGAGATTTGTTGGCTCTGCGCTATGGTAAGTACAAATATCACTTCATGATCCAAGAAAATGAAACGGGCTTGGATATCTGGAAGAAACCATTCACCAAACTCCGCGTACCACAAATTTATGATTTGAGTATCGACCCATTTGAGCGTGGCGATACTGGTATGGGTTACGACCGTTGGATGTACGAACGTTCGTTTTTGATGATGCCTGCCATCGAGAAAGTGAAAGAGGTCATGGATACTTTCAAAGAATACCCGCCGCGTATGGCTCCGGGTTCGTTTGTTCCGAAATAACGTTTTGTCCATAGGTCGATAGACCCTAGTTATTGTCCTTAAATACAGCGCCCAACTTGGGCGCTGACTTTCTTCTGCTTTCGAGATCGTTCTTTATGCAAAAACAAACTCACATTCATACCACTCAAATGGCATTAACTCCTCTCAAAACGGCATTTGCATCTAATAGTGATAAAGTCGAACGACGTTTTCACGTGATGGCGAAACCGGGCGGAGCAAAATGCAACATCGATTGTCAGTACTGTTTTTATCTGCACAAAGATGAATTACTCAATCAAGGCACTCAACCAAAAATGGATGATGCAACACTTGAGGCATTCATAAAGAGCTATATCGAAAGCCAAGACGGTGACGAGATTGTGTTTTCTTGGCAGGGTGGTGAGCCAACATTATTAGGTTTGGATTACTTTAAGAAGATTGTCGAACTGCAGAACAAATACGCTAAACATGGCGTTCGTATCGAAAACGACCTTCAAACCAATGGTCTTTTATTGAACGAGGCTTGGTGTCAGTTTCTGCATGACCATGGGTTTCTGGTTGGTCTATCGATAGATGGTCCTGAGTTTATCCACGATAAATACCGTAAAACCCGAAGTGGAAAGCCGACCTTTCAGCGCGTCATGCAAGCCGTTGATTTGATGAAGCGTCATAACGTGTCATTCAATGCTCTGGTAACAGTAAACCGTTTTAACGCCAAATATCCGCTCGAAGTGTATCGCTTCCTCACTCAAGAACTCGGTGTCACTTATATCCAATTCACACCTTGTGTTGAACCTCGATCTTTCACTCAAACCGCTCCCCATTTCTGGAAAGAAAACATGTCGCCAAAACTTGGCAGTGAATTAGCAAAGCCGGGGCATTTGATGTCGGTGGTTACGGATTGGTCGGTCGATGCAGAAGAGTGGGGCGAGTTTCTGATTGCTGTATTTGAAGAGTGGGTGAACAACGATCTTGGCAGAGTCTTGGTCAACCTTTTTGAAACCGCTGTCGCGCAAGTTATGGGGATGCCTTCGCAGTTGTGTGTTAGTGCAGAGTTCTGCGGCAAAGGTCTAGCGATTGAGCACAATGGAGATGTGTTTAGCTGTGATCACTACGTTTATCCGGAATACCAGCTGGCAAACATTCATGACCGATCTCTGAATGAAATTGCTATCTCGACTCGTCAATACAGCTTTGGCATGGCGAAAAAGTCTTCTTTGCCGCAATACTGCCTTGATTGCCCATATTTGAAGTATTGCTGGGGAGAATGCCCAAAAAATCGGCTACTTACCGCGCCGAATGGTGAGGCTGGTCTAAACTACTTGTGTCCGGGAATAAAAATGTTCTTTGACCATTCGCTGCCAATTTTGGTTGGTATATCTACGTTAATAAAGTCTTACAACTCAAGTGAATATAGCGAATATAACCTTTAGTTATTACCTTCAGTCTTATACTCAACTTTTAACGCTCAGACTCCCGTAAACTCAATAGGTAGACTATGAACCACGCACAACAAGCCATTAATGAACTGATCGAACAGACAGAAAAAAGCGTCATTGGACAAAGCCATGTGGTTCAGGCTTTGGTGATAGGGTTACTGACCAATGGTCACGTACTTTTAGAGGGTTTACCGGGAACGGCAAAAACCCGCTCGGTGAAGTCGCTTGCGAACCTACTTAACACCAGCTTTGGTCGTATTCAGTTTACCCCCGACTTATTACCTTCTGACGTAACGGGCACTGAAGTGTACCAAGAGTTGGATGGTAAGCCTCAACTCCACTTCCAACCAGGCCCCATCTTCAACAGCATTGTGTTGGCGGATGAAGTGAACCGTGCGCCAGCAAAAGTACAAGCTGCACTGCTAGAAGCGATGGCAGAAGGTACGATTACGGTGGGTGATAAGACGCACGTCTTGCCTGAGTTGTTTATGGTGCTTGCAACGCAAAACCCAGTTGAACAAGAGGGTACTTACCCATTGCCAGAAGCGCAGATGGACCGCTTTATTATGAAAGTGACCGTCGACTACCCAGAAGATGAGGCAGAACGTGACATTATTCGCTTGGTGCGCAGCGAAGAGTTGGGTTCAGAAACCAGTAGCGAATTAGTGACGCCACAACATATTGAGCCGGAGCTCGTCATTGAAGCGCGACGTCAGTTACCGAACATTACTGTTTCCGATTTGGTCGAGAACTACATTGTGGCGCTTGTGATGGCGACGCGTAAACCAGAGCGTTACGCCGATTCCCAACTACAAAAATGGATTGAAATTGGCTCAAGTCCTCGCGCCTCAATTGCCTTAGACAGGTGTGCGCGCGCTTATGCATGGCTACAAGGGCGTGACCATGTAACGCCTGATGATGTACGTGCAATGGTGCCTTCGGTACTGGGACATCGCTTCTCACTTTCTTACGATGCACTTGCCGATGGTGTTGATCATCAACGTGTGGTGCAAGAGTTGCTTGATTGTGTAGAAATCGGATAAGCAGGAGGGACTATGGCAAAGCCAACGCTTGCTCCTCAATCCCAAGGGCTCGACCCTCGCTTGTATTGTGATTACGCTCGCTTAGTGCGTTTACAAGCGCAAGCCGAATCCTTCAGCTTACTGCCTCACTTAAAAGCGGGCAGTGTGCTTTCTGGTCGTCATAACTCATTATTTCGCGGACGTGGTTTGAACTTTGAAGAACTGCGCCATTACCAACTAGGGGACGACATCCGAAACCTAGATTGGAAAGTCACTATGCGCACAGGCAAGCCTCATGTGCGCAGTTACACTGAAGAAAAAGATCGTAATGTGATTGTCTGTGTAGATCAGCGCAGTGCGATGTTTTTCGCCTCGACCGAGGTCATGAAATCTGTCGTCGCTGCTGAAGTGGCGGCTATGTGTGGTTGGCGAGTATTGAAAGATGGTGACCGAGTCGGGTTTGTTATCGCCTCTGACTCTGCTTTATATCACAGCAAGGCCCAGCGTTCCCAAAACGATTTACTCGCTCAACTGAAACGACTCTCTCAAGCCAACCAGCGCTTAAATGTGGACTCGTTAGATGCAGACAGAGTGACATTCAGTAAATGGATTGAGCTCATCAAACGGATGAAGCTAAAACAATCCACGGTGATTTTCATCAGTGATTGGCGCGATTGCGAAGAGCACCACCTAGATCACCTTAAGCAGCTTCAACAACACAATGACGTGTTAGCGGTGATGGTAAGCGATCCTTTAGAGCAGTCGCTTCCTCAAGATTTGGCGAAAGTGAAATGGGTGATTGGTGATGGTCGTTACCAACTCAACTTAGACAGTAAAGCCAAAGTCGATGCCGCCAGCGCCAGTTTGGTTGAGAAAGCTCAGTTACAACGTCAATCACTGGCACAACTCATGGCAATCAAAAAACTACCTCATATCGAAATCGATACAACAGGTGACCACATTACTCAATTCCAAAAACTCGTTGGAGGCCGATAAATGCCAGACTTACACACGCCTCCAAGCACGTATATTCTGCGTGAGCTGCATGATGTCGCGGTGCCAGAAAGCGTCAGCTGGGTGCCACAAACCATTGGTTGGAAGATCCTTGCTGTCGTTGGCGCGATTGTACTTATGTATTTAGGCTACCGCTTGGCGCATCATTGGTGGGATAACCGCTATCGTAAAGAAGCCATTGAAGCGATTTCTCGTTTGACCCCAGATGACGCCAGCATGCCGAAAGCGCTGTTTTCGATTCTGAAAATCGTCTTGATCCATCTTGATAGCTCTCATGCTCGCTTGTTTGATACCGCGTTCCTGCGCAAGTTAGATGAGCTTAACCCCAAGCATAAAATGTTTGATGACGAAGTCTCGAAGCGATGGCTGCAAAGTATCGTTGACCCAAGTGTTGAACTGGTAAAAACAGAGCGTTTACAACTTCTTGAACGCGCAACTGAGTGGGTGAAAGAGCACGATGAGAACGCTCACAACATTGAAAAGCGCACGCTTGCCTACAAAGCGCGTGCATTAAAAGGAGGTCGCCATGGGTGATCTTCTTGCTTCATGGCTTGGCATGAGCAGTTTTGAGTTTGAGCATCCGCTTTGGTTCATCATCTTGCCGCTACCTTTAGTGGTGTATTTCCTCGTCCCAGCTTACCGCACCAAACAAATGGCCATCAAAGTGCCGTTCTTTAGTCAGCTTGTGGACGCCATTGGTGAAACCCTATCAGAAGGGGCAAGCCAACTCACTCCGAGCTGGTGGCAGCGCGCAACGCTCATCATCTCTTGGCTTTTGGTCGTCACCGCAATGGCAAAACCGACAGTGCTTGGCGAGCCACAGGTGCGTGAAAGCTTGGGCCGCGATGTTATGGTCGTCGTCGATTTGTCTGGCTCAATGGCAGAGCAAGACTTCACGTCCAAAACCGGTGAAAAGATCTCTCGTCTCGATGCAGCCAAAGAAGTGTTGAGTGACTTTGCCAAAACGCGCAAAGGCGACCGCTTAGGTTTGATCTTGTTCGGCGATGCGGCATTTGTGCAAACGCCATTCACGCCCGATCAAAAAGTGTGGCTAGAGCTGCTTAACCAAACGGATGTGGCGATGGCTGGGCAAAGCACTCACTTAGGTGATGCAATTGGTTTGGCGATTAAGGTGTTTGAGCAAAGCGAAAAGTCGCGTACCGACGTAGAAGGGAGCAAAGAGAAAGTCGCCATTGTTCTAACGGATGGTAATGATACCGGAAGCTTCGTTGAGCCGATTGATGCGGCGAAAGTCGCGAAAGCCAAAGATGTACGCATCCACGTGATTGCAATGGGTGATCCACAAACCGTGGGTGAAACTGCACTAGATATGAATACGATCAAACGTATTGCGAAAGAGTCCGGTGGTGAGGCGTTTGAAGCGCTCAACCGTGACGAACTTGCTAAAGCCTATGATGAGATTGGTAAGTTAGAGCCCCAGCTTTATGAAAGTACCACTTACCGTCCTAAGCAAAGTTTGCATCATTACTTAATGGCTTTGGTGGTTGCGATGTACTTAACCGCGTTCTCGTTGGCGACATTTAAGCGTCGTCGACTATCAGTGAACAGTGAAGCTTCAGCACAATCAGACAAAGTAGAAGGAGAGCGCCATGTTTGATTCTCCTTTCTCTAGCATGGGGCTAGAACAGTTTGTCACACAGTTCCATTTCATTCGTCCAATGTGGCTATTGGCGTTCATCCCAATGTTTCTTTTGCTTTGGTTAAGATGGCGAGAAGAATCCAAACCAAGCTGGAAAGACATTCTTCCTGAGCATTTACGTAAAGCCTTAACGATTGGCGACTATGGTTGGCGAAAACAACTACCACTCAAGCTGCTTATGGTGATAGTAGCGATTGCCATCATCATCTGTGCAGGACCTTCGTGGGAGCGCCAAGCTTCTCCATTTGGAGAGGATAAAGCCTCCATGTTGGTGGTGTTGGATAACAACGATTCGATGTTGCAAAAAGACCTTCCGCCAAGCCGTTTGGTGCGCTCTAAGCAAAAGATCCGCGACCTATTGGCAGCAAGAAAAGGAGGCAGTACTGGGCTAGTTGTGTATGCGGGGTCTGCTCATGTTGCGATGCCTGTGACGCAGGACAGTAAAGTATTCGAACCGTTTCTTGCTGCGATAACACCAGAAATCATGCCGGTTGAAGGTAAACTTGCTGAAACGGCGCTGCCTTTGATTGACCGACAATTACAAGACCAACCGGGTTCGACGGTTCTGTTGGTCACGGATGGGGTTAATCCTGCAACTATTACCGCTTACAAAAACTACTTCGCTGACAAGCCTTATCAATTGCTTATCTTAGCTGCGGGTAACTCGGACATTGTTTCTAACAACCCGGTCGATTTGGACTCGTTAAATAATCTTGCCAGTGCGACAGGTGGACGCCTTGTTGAAGTGACGGTCGACACCAGCGACATAGAGAAGTTGAACCGTTTTGTTGAGCGAAACATGCAACTCAATGGCGAATCATCCATGCCTTGGAAAGATATGGGCTATCAACTGCTGTTCCCAATTGCTCTCATTATGATGCTTTGGTTTCGCAAAGGCTGGCTAGTGCAATGGTGTGTGGTGGCGATGGTATCAACGTCTCTGTTTATGACGCCAAAAGTAATGGCGGAAACGGTCTCGCTCAAAGCGGATAAACCTGAAGTGGTGCAAGAGGTAACCGTCTGGGATAAAGCGTCTCAATGGTGGTGGGATTTATGGCTCACACCAAATCAGCAAGGACAGCGTTTGTTCAACAAAAACGAATACCTTGAGGCAGCAAAGCACTTTACGGATCCGTTGCGTAAAGGGACGGCGTATTACTACGCAGGCGAATACAAACTGGCTCATACCGCTTTCTTGGAGATGCAAAACGATCCATCAGATGCAGTAAAAGACTATGGCTTGTACAACGCTGCGAGTGCGTTGGCGCGTCAACGTGAATACTTGGCCGCGCGTAATTTGTTGCAAACACTGGTAGACAAAGACACCTTGAGTGAGCAATTGCGACCTGACGTTGAGCACAACCTAAAAGTCATTGGTGGCATTGTTGAAGAGATTAACCGCACCAGTGAAAGCCAAGCGGGGACAACAGACGGACCCGAAGAGTCGTTTGAACTGGGTGACAACCCGCAAACGGCAGATGGGGCAGACGAAAAAACCGCGGCTGAATTAATGCTGAAAGAGAAACTCAATGCGAACGAAATCCTTGGTAGCCAAGAACTGGCGGATAAGTGGTTAAAACGCGTAGAGGCCGATCCCAAGTATTTTTTGCGCGCTAAATTCCAAATTCAACTGCGTGAGCCCGTGACAACGGATCCGAAACCGCAACCACAACAAGAAGAGGAGCAAGCACAATGATGAATGCATTCAAACTTGGCGTTGACTCCTTGATTGGGCGTTTGAGCACCATCTTGATGATGTTTACCTTGTTTTTTACTGGCTTGGCGAACGCACAAGATATTCAAGACTTGCAGCGCAGCAATGACGTAGAGTTATTAGCGTGGGTTGGCAAGCAGGGAGCAGGGGCAGATGCGAAGGAAGCACCTAAGTTCAGTGTGAATGAGCAGGTAATCTTGTACATCGAAGTCGCAACGCCTCGTTGGTTCACCGGTGGTACACGCATTGGCAGCGTAGAAATCCCAAACGTGATTGCGAAGCAGCGTAACCAATTAGCAACTAACTATACCGAGCGTAAAGGGGGGCAAACGTGGTCTCGTCAGCGTTGGGAAATAACTTTGTACCCGCAAGCCTCAGGGCAGTTTGTGATTCCACCTGTCGCCGTGGGTGTGCAAGTCTCTGCTCCTGATGGTTCGAAAGTGGCTGGTACGCTTTATACGCAGCCAATTAAGTTTGAAGCGTCTATGCCTTCTGGATTGCTCAGTGATGAGTCTGCATGGTTTACTGCGACTAAGGTGAGTGTGGATCAGAAATGGACAACGTCTAACGATGAGCTGAAAGTCGGTGATGCAATCACTCGCACCATAACGATCAATGCACAAGACAGTTTGTCAGTGTTGCTTTCAGACTTGTTATCCAATGATTCTACTTCCAGTTATCAAGCCTACCCTCAACCAAACCGCTTGGACGATAAGCAAACGCGTGGCGATTACCAATCAAGTCGTATAGAAGAAAGCGTGTATGTGATCCAACAGGGCGGTGAGTTCACCTTGCCTGAATACAAGTTCCAATGGTGGAATAGCAAGAGTAAAGCGCTTGAAACGGTGGTGATTGAGGGTAAGACCTTCAAAGCCAAACATACATTCAAATCCTTTGTTAGAGCTTATTCTGGCTGGTTGATTGGCAGCGCAGTGACGCTATTTGTTCTCGTTATCGCCGTCTTGAGCATTCACCGTTATTATCGTTCTCGTCCTACGCCGCCATGGTTAGTGTTCAGACGAATGGTGAAAGCGAATCGATGGGGCGCCGCTCGAGCAAGCTTGTATAAGCAGCTGAGAAGCAACACGGGTGGTCTTGAAATGAGTAAAGCCAGTGACACTGATATTTGGCAGAAGCGTTCACAGCGCCTACAAGAGGGGCAGGAGGACGCAAGCTTGATGAATGCGCTTTGGAAAGGGATACAAGCGCTGAAGCCAAAACGCTTTAAGTGGGCCATACCTAAGGCTTTGCCGCAACTTGATGAGCTACGGAGCAGGAACATGCGAAAAAGATAGCCTCTAAAAGCTAAAATCAGTGGCTAGGTACTCTTTGCTAATATTGTGGGTCTTGTATATTTTGTTGCCGATAGTTGATGTAGACCCACTAGAGCTTTAAATCTGCGTGCGCCAACAAATCAAGTCATTGTCAAAGAGTGAAGCACCTTAAGGTTACTTATGTATAGATTTGTATGGAAGAGATAATATGCCAGCGCTAAAATCGACCACCTAAGTACAGACTCTCGAGAATCATAACAAATGAATCAAAAATTTATGCTCCGTGCCTTGGAAGTATCACGGAACGCACTCCCTGCTTGCCAGCCAAATCCACCTGTTGGTTGTGTGTTAGTGAAAGATGGTCAAATCGTATCGGAAGGGCACACACAAGCGATTGGTGGCAATCATGCAGAAGTGGAAGCCCTAAACGCATACAACGGTGATCTAAGTGACGTCACCGCGTATGTAACACTAGAGCCATGTTCATTTGTTGGTCGCACGCCAGCTTGCGCTAAAACCTTAGTGACTTGCGGCATCAAAAAAGTGGTGGTTGCTATGCTCGATCCTGACCCTCGTAACGCCGGTCTTGGTATCGAAATCCTAAAAGAAGGTGGCGTTGAAGTAGAAGTCGGCTTGTGCGGTGAAGAGGCGAGTGCATTCTTGAGCCCTTACCTAGGAAAATCCTGAGCGATTTTCAGAATATTCTTCGTCAATGCGAGGTTAAAACTCGCGAAAACATGCATAGACGCTCAAATCTGGTGTTCTGAGTCGTTAACTATCATACTGTTAGCTAAAATAAGGTCATGTCCTGTTTTATGTTTG
>Ga0209272_10001108_pt1 | contig 18027 bp, 11 predicted proteins | sample tdDd002_FD_187125 | JGI IMG/M metagenome (GOLD analysis project Ga0209272, IMG submission 187125) | Marine sediment microbial communities from the Atlantic coast under amendment with organic carbon and nitrate - tdDd00.2 (SPAdes)... | ecosystem: Environmental > Aquatic > Marine > Coastal >... | reverse complement strand
CCCCCATTGTATGTCAGCTTAACCAATCTTTCGCGCACTCTTGAATAATTGTTTTAACGTTCATAACTGTTGTGTTTGTCTGATGCTGAGACGCCTCAAAAAGTGACAACCTATAAGGAAAAGGTCTTAACACTTCAGAAAAAGGGAGCTCTTGCAGCCAGCCAGCATCGACATACTTCTTTGCGTCAGCGTTGTTCATAATCGTCCACCCACCATCAGAAAGTAGGTTTATTATCAGCTCTGTACTACTGACAACATGCTGAAAATCTGCAATTTGAAGCATGTTTAGCCCTGCGGCAACAACACTTTCAGGCACGTATTGCACTGTTTGTTCCATGACTTCAATGTTTGGGTCGTCTTTACCTAATAGCGGTGAGTCTGGGTGCACATAGGTTGAAAAGTACGTTATGCCTAAATAGGAAACACCGACTGCCTCTATGGGGGACTTACCGCCTTTGGGTGCAAGTATTGCGAGGTGCGCATGACCTGATTGCAGTGCATTTAGACTGTCGTCTCGCGTTTTGTGTAAGAGCTGAAGCTTTAAATCAGGATATTGCGTCGTGATTTTTGTCTTTAACGCCGTCAAAAACTCAACAGACACCATGGCATCATAGAGCAAAATGAAAGTGGAGAGGTCAAGATCAAGGTCAGAAAATGCAACGCGTTCAAAATCTGTGGCGTATTTGGTGGCCCTTAATGCACGAGGATAAAGCAAGGTTGCAATAGTTGTAGGCTCTAAGTGCTTGCCCACCACTTCAAAAAGTGATCGATCAATGCTGGTTTCTATTGCCACAACATGCTCGCGTACTGTCGCTCGGTTTTTGCCCAATAGACGCGCCGCACTGCTATAGCCTCCTGTCTCATAGGTCGCCTTGAATGCGGTTAATTGCTCAAGTGTAATCATACGAACTCGCCTGATGTTTGGAAAACCCCTCCATTGTGCGTTTGCATGGTTAGTAAAGCAAGTCTAAAGTGGCTGGTATTGATTTGTGGCTCTCAAAACGAATGATCTTTTGGCGAGTCCAGTTTGGCTTGGTGGTAGGTTTTCAGCGCCATGAGCAAAAAAATCACAGTAATTTTCATTTAATTAAAGTGGGTAAAGTATGACATTTCTTCGAAAAGCAAGCCTTGCAACTATTCTCGTGAGCTTAATGGGTTGTGGTACCGCAGAGCAAGCCCCTTTCACGACTAATGTAAAGGTACTTGTCAACGCCGATATCATCACGATGAACCTAGCTCAGCCTAGCGCCAGTGCCATTGCGTATCGCGAAGGTCGTATTATCGCTGTCGGTACTGAAGAAGAAGTACGTTCGGTGGTTGGCAAGCAGGTGGATGCAATCGATCTGGCTGGCCAAACGGTTATCCCAGGCATGTTTGAGACTCACGATCATGCGTTTTTGTCGAGCGCTTCTGCATTATTGACCGATGTATCGCCTTTCTACACACCAAAGCTGGCAGATGCATTAACGAAAATTGCAGAAACAGATGTCGATGAAGATGGCTGGGTAGTGGCTTTTGGGGCTGACCAAACCATGTATGAAGAGTTGCGCGGTCCCCACATTGATGAACTGGACGCGATGCATCCAGATGTGCCTGTTATTGTTTATCACCTTAGCGGCCATGGCGCCTTTGTGAATAGCAAGGCACTTGAGCTGGCCGGTATCGATGAAAATACACCAGACCCACAAGGTGGACGCTTTGATAAAGATGAAGATGGTCGCCTAAATGGCTATCTTGCAGGCCAGCCAGCTTTATTCATGGTTGCTAACTACCCTGCACCAACCATTGAAACTGCTATTGCTGGCTCAAAGATGCGTGCTGCTGCAGGTATTACAACGGCCTCTGATTTTAGTGTAATGAGCGAAGATGTGCTTCAAGCACTTTCAGCTGCGACGTTACGTGAGGATTTCGCTACCCGTATTGTTGGTGGTTTGTTTTCTACGGCCCCCAATTTTGACGAGTTAGCGCGATCAGTGGGTGATTTTGAAACTGAACTGTTCAAGGTTCCATTTGTAAAAACGTGGACAGATGGTTCGATCCAAGGCGGCACGGGGAACCTGACGGAAGGCTATTACGATAAGAGCTACGGCAGTGGCGGTGCTCAGGGTACCCAAGACTACTTTAATCAGCAGATGCTTGATATTTACGCACACGGCATGTGGCCAGCATTCCACGCAAATGGTGATGGTGCGGTTGATATGGCGCTGAACGCAATTGAATTGGCCCAAAAAGCGACAGGCAACTACGATATTCGCCCACAATTGATCCACGTTCAATACTCGCGTCCAGATCAGATAGAGCGCATGGTTAAGCTTAAGGCGAATCCAACGTTCTTTACGACTCACGTATACTACTGGGGTGATTTACATCGCGACCACACACTAGGTGGTGAGCGCGCTCAACGTATGAGTGCAATGAAAGATGCGTTCGATGCAGGCCTGATGGTATCAATGCACAACGATTTTTTAATCACACCTATCGACCCTATGCTTAATATGCAGACCGCTGTTATTCGTGAGTCTAGCACTGGTCGCGTCATCGGCGCTGATCAAGCGATTACCCCTTACCAAGCACTAGAGTCATATACAACTCATGCTGCTTATCAATTTGGTATGGAAGAGGTAGCAGGTAGCCTTGAAGTTGGTAAGTACGCAGACTTTGTTGTATTGGATGCAAACCCACTAGAGGTAGACCCTCGTAAGCTGCGTGACATCGAAGTACAAGGTACTGTAATGAACGGTAACGTGACTTACTCTGGTATTGAAGCGTTTGATGCACTGTAATGTTCGTCATCCTCATCGGCTAATGCATTAGTCGTGACTACGCTAGCCCTTGGTAGTATTCACTTCGAGGGCTAGTTTAATGTTTGTATTTTCAGGGTTCGCCAAGGGAAATAGCGAATTTCAACGATCCCAATTATTTGGAGTCTCTATGGAGCGTATTTTTTTTATGGTGCTCGTTGCCATTTTATCAATTGGCAACGTACTGGCATGTGGCTTCCACAACAGTGTTGGCGTCCTTCAGGTCCCTAATTACCCGGGTATCATGTATACCATTGCCAGGGTCAATGGGGCAGTGGATGTTAATATGATCCCTGAGATGGAAAAACCTGCGGCAATGCTCAATTGGCAGCTTGCGCAAAAATTCAATGGTACGATGCCCGTTGAAAATATCACTTTTTATCAGGTCATCGAAGGGCATTACTCTACCATCAGCAATGACCCGCGCCGCTGGCTAAACAATTATCAAAGTGATACTAAACCTGGTTTAGGTGAGCTGATGATTCTGAGTGACCTTGTGGTGCTGGATGCCTTACTCGAAGGGATAATAGACATTGATATAGCGCTAGAGGAAATGTGGATCAAGGTCAATGGACCTCGCGAGCAGCGAGAGGCGGTAACGGCTTGGTTGCGCGATTCATTTAGTGCGTAATATCTCCAAACGAGGATGGTGATAGAGTCGAATGAATCCGTGAGCCAGTATTATCGTACCTCCAAAATCTGGAACAGATAGGCTTAGTGCTTCACTCATCACCGGACAGGCACATAAAGTTCACGTTGCTAGCGCCGGTTTTTTCGATACGTCGGCTGGACATCGTGCCAAGAGAGTACGCTGCCGCCCCTGTCTTGTCGTTGTGGTAAAGGGGACGAATAAGAGATAAATCGAGATGGTTATCGACGATATAAGCGATAGTGAATTCGATGGTTCCGGGGACAAGTTGTTCGTCAATATAGACAGGGACGAACATGTATTGATCACTCTTGGGGGTACCACCAAAGGAGGAAGAGTAAACATAGTAACGCATTGAAATTCTTTATTCTGGAATTGTTGCAGTCTCTCTCCTACGAATTAGCTTTCACCCCCAAAATTTTTAGATGATCCTTGAGTAGCAGTTTGCTTATAGTAGTCTGAAAATACGATTTAAATTTGAGTTAGTTATTGCATGTCAAATGATTTTACTGAGTATTTTAACGTTTGGCAGTTTATTTTTACGTAGTACTTCATCTTGTAAGAATGATTACTCGAGTAGGTTGTCTGGCTTATAGTTTCTGAGTAAAGGTAATATGATGGTATGTGATCGAAAAATTCATTAAGGAGGATATATGAAGAAACTGTTGGTGGGATACTTTTCCGTAATAATTATTGCAGGTTGTAAGTTTGAATATACCACTCATGATGAAAGCTCATTGTCTTATACAAGCACGACCGAGAGTCATGGGGGGATTGATAGTGATTGTATTGAAAGATCATTGTTTAATGATCCCCAGTTTGAATCGGCTACTTTTAGTGATGATGCGGTGATAGTTAAATCTAATGGTTTTGATGTAAATATAACCTTTGAGAAGAATAAACTGGTTATCTTCGCAAATCACAACCGCATCAGCGAGGTGGACGATATTGATATGAGTGATTTAAGTAGTGTATCTGAAAATATAAAAGAATCACTTCTGCACTCATGCCCTCTCAGTACCTAACAAGGCGTTTAGGGTGGAAGCCACATCTAGGAACTCTAAGTTTTATTGAATTGAGTGTTTAATACACAGTGTTTAAGTTAGCTGGCTACCCCCGTAGTTTAACCAGCTAAGCTTTAATAAATGGTCTATTTTTGTAACACCCTCACGGATTCTAGGTTTGATTTTAGGTCGAAGTGGGTGCTAACTTTAACATTATCGCGAACAAAAACGACGTGGTCGAAATCAGTCATTGAAATCTTAAATCCGTTTTTAACGAATAGTGTGGTTACTGGGGTACGCTTATTAGTTTCTGCTGCTGATTTAAACAAATTATCCATGGTAGTTTACCTTTGTTTTTAGAAGTTTTAACTAACATAGTGCTCAGGTTAAATAATATCAATTGTCTACTTTATAAGTGTATATAATGGAACGGGTTAAAATTATTTAAAGATTTATATGGCAAATAACAAATAAAGGTTTGTTAAAAGAGCAGAATAGAATTGAGCTCAATATTTGAACTAGTTCGTGTTTCTTTAGTTCGAGTCGAAATCATAGTTAATTTGAATGAAATTAATGGTTACAAATCGACTTAATATCAAGCCTGAAGTCGAGTTTTATAGCGATCTCATTGCCAAACTAGAAATAATCGAATGGGCTAGGTGATGACTACTACTCTCGTAGCGTTGTTTTGTTATATGAGAAGGTGAAATAATACTTTTTGGATACACTAGTCGCTAAGGGAAGAGCTATGCCATTTATTGCTTTCGAATCGGGTCAATTGACGGATGAAGTAAAAGTACAACTGATTGAAAAGTTGACAGAAGTTTCAGTTGAAATTACTGGAATACCGAAAGAACTATTTTTAGTTTCTATACGCGAACAACCGGATGCCAATATTGCGGTTGCAGGTAAAAGCGTGGAGCAGATTAAGAAAGAGATAGCGCAAAAACAATGAGAGGTAGATAAAGTACCTGTTATTAAACACTGGTGTGCGAAGTTTCTCGATTGAAAAACGCGCTATTGAGTTACTATGGACTCCTGATAATCTCTTGAAGGTGATGATCGAGAGTCCGGTGCTGTAAGTTTTGCTTAGATTGAGCAAAGCATGCGCGCGGATTACTACTTCTGACCAATCTGCGAGTACTGACGGAGAAGGTCTGTCAGTGTCGTTACCCATTCAAGTGCACTTTTTGGGCTTTGTTTTAGAATGACTTCAACGTGGTTACAGTGTACTTCTAATGGAATAGCTGATTCTAGTTGGAACGAAGAAGCATAAAAATGCCAGAGAAGTAAACGTTGCATACGTACAATGTTTTGCTCCTTATTCTCCGATTCATCAAATAGAGCAGGGATTTCACTTAGAGCAATAGCACTCATACGGAGCATCGCGTCAAATCGAGCTTCGAGAAGCTTGTCTTCGGTCTCCGTTTCATCTTGATCAAAAGTAAACAGCTCCGTCATTGATTCATCAGGTACAAGTCTTTGAATCATTCTCATACTTAATTCTTCAAGTTCTTCACGAGGAGATTGAGAAAGGGAAGTATACGTATAGTCGCGTTGCATTGGTTATTCTCGGGCATTGATTAGATAGGTATTGTATACCCAAGGCTTTTGCTGCGCGAGATGCAAACGAAAAAAAGCCCTGTATATGCACAGGGCAAAGATTGTTGTGTTTTTCAAGCCAATGACGTTGTTAGAAGACGTATCTGTTCAGTAGTACGTTAATTAACACTCTTTAAAATTAGAAGTCGATTCAGAAATCACCAACTTTTATTTTGTAATGATAACGATTACATACCTCTTACTGTGATCTTGCTTCATGAAAACCTTGTAAACAGATACAGAAATTTGTCGAGGTTCAACTCAAATCCGCTGATTTTAGAGTGAACTGCTTACAGAGTGAACGCTTGAACGTTTGCGTAAAAATATGTGATGAATATCTCTTTTTCCTCGTTATACTTTCCGCCCGGTTGAGAGCAATGCTCTACCAATACAAGCCGTCACAGGGAATAGTGAATGACCCCACGGACCGGACCAGCTATTTATTCAATGCTTGTAGAGGTAATCTTTAATGAATGTTTTATTTGGCTTAATCGGTGTCGCGGTATTAATGCTGTGTGCGGTTCTACTGTCAGAAAGTCGTAAGTCGATCAATTGGAAAACGGTATCGCGCGCGCTAATGCTTCAAGTTGGTTTTGCTGCGTTGGTTCTCTATTTTCCTTGGGGTCAAGCTGCGCTAACGAGTTTAAGTAGCGGTGTTTCTAGCTTACTAGGTTTTGCCGATGAAGGTATTGCTTTCCTATTTGGCGATCTCGCAAATACTGGTTTTATCTTCGCAGTTCGTGTCCTTCCTATTATCATTTTCTTCAGTGCATTAATCTCAGCGCTTTATTACCTCGGTATTATGCAGAAAGTCATCGAATTTCTTGGTGGTGGCATTCAGAAATTCCTAGGTACAAGTAAAGCGGAATCACTAGTCGCCACAGGTAATATTTTCCTTTCACAAGGCGAGTCGCCACTTCTTGTTCGTCCATTTCTTTCTCGTATGACTCGTTCTGAACTGTTTGCTGTGATGGCTGGTGGTATGGCTTCTGTTGCCGGTAGTGTACTAGGTGGCTATGCAGGCTTAGGTGTAGAGTTAAAGTACCTGATCGCTGCTAGTTTTATGGCAGCTCCAGGCAGTTTGATGATGGCGAAAATCATCGTACCTGAACGTGACACACCGATTGATCAATCAAACATTGAAATGGACCAAGCTCAAGAGAGCAATGTGATCGACGCGCTTGCAAGTGGTGCAATGAACGGAATGAAGGTCGCGGTTGCTGTAGGTACCATGTTGATTGCATTTGTGAGCGTGATTGCGATGGTAAACACGGGTCTTGAAAGCTTGGGTGAACTGGTCGGTTTTACCGGTATTACTCTTCAAGCGCTGTTTGGCTACTTATTCTCACCATTGGCTTGGGTTATCGGTGTACCATCAAACGAAGTTTTGGCTGCAGGCTCTTACATTGGTCAGAAAATCGTTATGAACGAGTTTGTTGCTTTCATCGATTTCGTGGAGCATAAAGCGCTGCTTTCTGAGCATACTCAAGTCATCATTACTTTTGCATTGTGTGGTTTCGCTAATATTGGTTCTATTGCAATTCAGCTAGGTTCAATCGGTGTTATTGCACCGGAGCGCCGTGCGGAAGTGGCTAACCTTGGTATCAAAGCAGTACTTGCAGGTACTTTAGCAAACTTAATGAGTGCTTGTTTAGCAGGTATCTTTATTCTGCTTTAACCGCCATTGATGTGTTTATAAAGCCCAAATTGGAAACGATTTGGGCTTTTTCATTATTAGTATCTTTCACAAAACTGATTTATAGCAAAATTCTCTCAATTCATCGGCGTAGGATGATTGGCTATCGTATTCGTCGACTACAAATAAAAGAGAATGATAATGAACGAACTTGTACAACGCTTCCTTCGCTATGTGACTTTTGACACCCAATCTGACCCTCATAACTCTGCTTGCCCTAGTAGTGCGGGGCAATTTACTTTTGCTGAATTCCTAAAAAATGAGTTGATAGAGCTCGGTTTGAGTGACGTGAGTCTTGATAAGAACGGCTACCTAATGGCCAAACTCCCAAGTAACGTTGACTACCTAGTACCCGCAATTGGTTTTGTTGCCCATATGGACACCGCGCCGGACGCATCTGGTAAAGATGTAAAGCCGCAATTCGTCGAAGACTATCAAGGCGGAGACATCGCACTTGGCAAAGGAGATGAAGTCCTTTCTCCTATCCAATACCCAGATCTTCACAAGTTGCATGGCCATAATTTGATTACTACTGATGGCACCACACTTCTCGGCGCTGACAATAAAGCGGGTATTGCAGAGATCATTTCTGCTGTTTCTGAACTTATCAATAATCCAGATATTCCACACGGTGACATCTGTATCGGGTTCACTCCAGATGAAGAAATCGGCCGTGGTGCCAATCTGTTTGATGTTGAAAAGTTTGGTGCGCAGTGGGCATATACTATTGATGGCGGCCCTGTTGGGGAGCTGGAGTATGAGAACTTCAATGCGACCAGTGCAGATGTCATTTGTTATGGAACTAATGTGCACCCAGGTACTGCAAAAGATAAGATGGTCAACTCAATGAATATTGCTGCGCAGTTTCAAATGTTGATGCCAAGTGATGAAACGCCTGAAACTACCGAGGGCTATGAAGGCTTCTATCATCTTAAATCGGCAGAAATGTCTGTTGCACGCAGTGAACTTGGCTACATCATTCGTGATTTCGAACGCGAAGGCTTAGAAGCACGCAAAGTGTTTATGCAAAAGAAAGTGGATGAGCTAAATAGCCAACTAACGAAAGGCCGTGTTGAGTTAAAGCTTAGCGATAGCTATTTCAATATGAAAGAGATGGTTGAGCCACACCCACATATCATTGAGCTCGCCAAACAAGCCATGATTGCCTGTGATGTAGAACCATTGATTAAACCGATTAGAGGGGGTACGGATGGCGCGAGATTGTCATTTATGGGATTACCATGCCCAAACATTTTTACGGGTGGTTATAACTTTCACGGTATCCACGAATTTATCTCAGTCGAAGGTATGGAGCAGGCAGTAAACGTTATTGTGACCTTGTCAGAAAAAACAGCAATAAGTTATAGATAATATCTCTATGCAACACTGATATCTCATTGATTATCGTGTACATTTAATTGGTGTATTGAACCTTCAGGTTGATGAGATGAAAAGGACTTTACTTGTTGCCAGTCACCTTTTAGTTGGAGGGATAGGTTTTGCGTTGGGTATATACGCTTTGCCTATCCTTATTCAGCCCCAATCACCTTCCATGCAAGTCGTTGAGCGTGTAACTAATAACGCGCTTTTTACGGCTTCTTTTCAACGCGATCGCCAAGACAGCGATTTTCTCCATTGGGGAGAGGGCTCTGTCTCGATCAGTGAGCACAACATTGCATTTGTCGGTACATTAGCTCCTGGGCCCGACTATAAGCTCTATTTATCCCCAATTTATATCGAAACCGAAGTCGATTTTAATAAACACAAATCAGAGATGGTTCAAATTGGTGATATCGATACTTTTGATCGTTTTACGTTACCACTTCCTCCAGAACTTGAGCTGACAAATTACAATACAGTGATTGTTTGGTGCGAAACATTTGGTCAGTTTATAACCTCGGCGAGATTTAAATAGCCAGCTTGTAGGGCTTTTCGGACTTTCTTCCACCAATAGCTAATGTGCACCCGATGAGTTGTTACATTTTGCTTTTTTCAGATACATTTTGACACAGAAGTGACAAAAGCATAGAGCTCAAACGAATAATACCCGGCTTGCTCAACTTTTGTTATATGCACAAAAAATAAAATAGTTCGCAATAACAATAACCAAGATAATGGGATAACTCAGCTTTGTTAAGTCATCTTTCTTCTAGAATAATTGCCTTTTGGCTCTTTTTGCTACTGGCATTTAGTGCTACAGCCTTTGCCGCTGAAATCGAAATTACGGTTTCTCCGACGCACTCGACATATGAAAATGGTCAAGTCATTGATTATCAAGTGTTGGTTAAAAATACTACAGCAAAACGTATTGCTGGCGTAGTTATTGAAGACCCAGTCGGTGACACAATGGCTATAACGGAAAGTGGCTCGGCGAAAGCGTTAAGTGTACTAAACATTACACCCTCAAACAGTTGGGGTTCAAGGCCAGGTACGTTAACTGGAACGGATGGTAACTTAGTCGTTACTGATGCAGTCCTTTTTCCTTATGGTACGCTGACTTACCAATTCTCAGCGAAAGTCAACGAAGATATTGTAGGATCAATTTTACTGGGTAAAACACAGGTATCCGCTGATGTAGACGGTGATGGTACCAATGAGCGATTTACTCCTACCACTGAAAGTACTTTTGATCCCGTCCCATATCAATACAGCTTAGAGTTGAGCACCGATAAAGCGGAATATCTTGTGGGCCAGCCTTTAACCTACACGTTAAAGGTCAAAAATACTGGTTCGTATCGAGTTCAAGGTTTAGATATTGAGCAAGCATTTCAATCTCTAAGTGTCGCGGATATGAATGGTGCGAAAATAAGCCCATTTAGTTCTGTTACTATCTCAGGGAAGAAATCTGGTAATGGCAGCGACCTAGGAATATATAGTAAATCGGGGGACCTCTCGGTTTCTGATGCGAAAATTGCGGTCGGTGGCAAACTCACATATACCATTGCCACAAAGGTAGCCGATACCCTTATCGGGGACATCATTACTTCTGCGACAGGCCATACGAAAGATGGCGATGTTGTAGGCAATGAGCAAATCACACCACCTGCTCAGCCTGTTGTATCCATTGAACATACCTTGAGCAAATCGAGCCCGTATTTAGTCTCCGGTGAACGTAGTTTTACTGTAGAGGTGAATAATACGGGATCAGGGATAGCGCATAACTATCACATCAAACAAAATATTGCGGATCTTGTTGCTAATTTGGGTTTAGGGAACAACTTAAAACCAGAGCATAACCATAGTGACGTTTCGGGCAACCCATTTGCGTCATGGACCATTGAGGTGAGTGATTCAGGTGAGAAAACCGTGTCTGACTATAAGATGTCAGGGGTCCAAACCGATGTTAGCTTTGACGATACTATCTCATTGTATCCTAACGAATCGATTACCTATTTGGTTAAGGCATCTATTTCTCCCGTCGCGATTGGTGAGATTCAAGGTGCCAATGCTGGCGTGTATGATGAAAGCGGTAAGCTCGTCCAAGACGCTCAGATTTCTGAGGAAGTTAAGGCTGAGCGCGTCCTGAACGTGAATGATCCTGAGATCAAAATAGTTAAGACAACCAAAGAGTCACAGTATATTCCGGGCAACACGATCGAGTATGAGATTGAAGTCTCTAACACTTCAAGCAAGTATTTTGCGAATAACCTTCAGGTTGTCGATGATCTTACCTGTGTTCAAACTGCGCAGGCGGGTGGTGCGGGAGAAAGCGCTGCATTTAAACGTTGGAAGTTGGAGCCTGCAAGTAGTGAAGATAAGTTAGGTACCGACCATGGTATCTATAACTACGGATCTTGGACGACAAGCGCAGTGACAGTGTCACCTGATATTGCGCCAGGTAAGTCTGTGATCTATAAGCTGACGGCTGAAGTGAGTGATTCTAGTATCGGACTTATCTTGGATGACAACCCAGCTTGTTCAGATAACGTGTCAGAGAGTGGTTCTGGTGTTCAAATGCCAGAAGATAACCTGCGAGCAAGTAAAGATGTTGATAATCGTTTTTATTCATCTGGTGACGTGCTGACTTACACCATCAGAGTCGATAACGACGGTGATGGCTTTGCTAACCAAGTCCGTGTGATAGATGATCTTCGCGCAGTTGAAACTTTGGATATCTACGGCTCTGTGATTCCTGCTTACAATAGCTGGACGATCACGGCAGAAGCATTTAAAGCGGACGGAAGTACAGCAAACGCAACGGACACAGGAATAACCGGAACTGTATCAAGCCCAGATATTCTTAACGTGGAAGCTACGATTGAGCCTCACAGCTATGTCATCTATACGATTAAAGCGGTAACCGATCCGCTTGCCAATGATCATATACAAAACAGCGTTACTGTTGATGGCGAAGTTTATGCTGACCGTGGCTCTGATCCACGAGATTTTGATATTGAAGTTAATAAGATGGTCAAGACGAATAATGACTCGGGCTTCAATAGCGAAAAAACCAGTTACTCAAAACTTGAAAATGAAATCACTTACCAGTTGCACCTAAAGAATGCTAAAGGCAATGGTTACGCAACCAACGTAAAAGTAAAAGATGCGATTTCTTCTATTGAAGCGGGCTTACTTGAACCTGATACAGCAACGAAAAAAGTGTTTTCATCTTGGACGATCACAGCTGACATTGTTTCCGATGACCCAGAGCTAAATGGAAACAGCAAGTACACGAACGTTGGTAAATTTGAAGATAACAAGGATCTTGATACCGTAGTTCAAATTGCGCCGAATGTTGAGGTGATTTACACCATCACTGCGCAAATCGATCGCAGTAACGGCGATGAAATCATTTACAAACAGTTCTCTAATAGCGTGGTTGTAGAAACGCCAGATTCTGATTCCCAATCATCGGCTCAAGATGCGGCAACGGTGTATCCAAAAACACCTAATGTTGTGGTCGTTAAAACGACGAAAGAGAACGAGTTTTATCCAGGTCAATGGGTTGAGTTTGACGTTACGGTGTACAACCGTGGAGCTGGGTATGCGAACGAAGTTCGAGTGAAAGATGACATCAAAGGCATGGATGTATTTTCCGAATGGGAGATTACAGCCTTCACTGATAAAAATAATTCTCCATATAAAACAGGTAGTTTCCCTGACAACAAGTCTAACTATCCGAATAATGGCAATATCGATACGCGAATCGATATAGATCCTCAAACGGTCCAAGGTATGGGTTTTGTGACGTATAAAATCCGAGGTTTGGTCAAAAAGGATTACAAGAAATATGAGATTTCCAACACGGTTGAGATCCATGATCCGATAAACAATCTGGATCAATCTGCGACAGCGGAAATTGGTGATAGCGGAGATGCAAAGCTCAACGTATCGATATTAAAAACGGCAGATGTGACTCGTTTTACTCCGGGTGAAGATGTCACCTATTTCATCTACCTTCAAAACAACAGTGAGAACGTCGCTGACAACTTAAAACTAGTCGATCCATTAACTGAAATTAAGTCGGTTCTCGCGAATAAGAAAGACAATGATGCTGCTGATTTTGGCGAACAATCGCCATTCGAATTTTGGGAATTTGATTACGGTGATGGTAAAGATTGGCAAGGCCGAACAACGGATGATTTGATCTATCCTTTGGGTGGTGTTGATACGTCGTTCTCATTGGCTGCGGGTGAAACACGCATTGTAAAAATAAAGGCACGTATCAAAGACAACGTTGTTGGTTCTCGCGACATAAGCGGCATGCTAGAACCGATCATTGCGAACGACGCGTATATTTTCCGTGATTACAAACAGGTATCTGAAGAGTCGCATGTTTCACACCACGAGATGGAGCGTGTAGACAGTGGCGGCAATACTACTCGTCAGTTACTAGTTAATGGTAAAGCGAGCCAATTCTATGCGCCAGGCGATACGTTAACTTACAAGGTTAAAGTGAGCTCTAATAAAGGCTATTACAACAACCACAAGGTAGCTGAAAATATTAAAGGTGTTGAAGTTCTTCTACTGGATGGCACAAAAGCAAATCCATTTAGCGATCGCTTTAATGTAGGGGTCGAGAAAGAAGATAGCGATGGTGGCGATGGTACGACCGATGGCACCTTGAATGGCACGGTAGCGAACAATGAAAATATTGCGACTACGATAGATGTAGCGGGTGGGGACTACGTACTTTACACAGTGGAAGGCGTGGTACGTGATGATGCGGTAGGTGATATCACCATAGGCGGTATTACCGTCAACCCATATGACTACCATTTATCATTCACTAAAACAGTAGAAGAAAAGAACTATCAACCTGGGAAGCCGATTACTTATCACTTAACGGTAGAGAATGACGGAAAAGGCGGCGCGTACAATATTCCTATTGTGGACAAGATTTCTGAGGTTACCGCTGATTTGTTAGACGGTAGCAACGGTCTTGCTTTTGTTGATGGTTGGACAGTTAAGCCGGTTATTTCTGGAGGTACTTCAGGTTCACAAGTTGATTTAGATGGCAAGATTGCAGACAACCAAGATATCAATACTCATGCATCAATTGCTGCCGGTGAAACGGTTGATTACGTTATTACTGCGACAGTTAATGCGAATGCGGTAGGTAATATCGTCAACTTACTGCAAGTGGATGGGGATACGGTCAGCGCAGAGTCGAAACCTGATACGCAGAAGTATGACTTCGAGAAACATGTTAGCAAGATTTACGATAAGGATGGCTCAACAGAATTGACGGGGGGCTATACACCTGGCGGTTATATCGAGTACGAAATCACGCTTAAAAACAACAACAATGTTCATTTAAAAGATATTGCTATTGTTGATGATATTCGAGGCATAACGACAGACTACTTTGATGGCACTGTCGGTGCTGCATTTGATTCATGGACTATTGCTACACAAGTCGATGCAAGTAAGTTGTCAGATCCTGGCTCTGTTGCTGATAATTCGAATATTGATACTAAGTTCGACATTGCGGCGAGCTCAATGGATAGTTCGGGTACTTTCGTCAAATACACTGTTAAGGCGAAAATTTCGGAAAAAGCTGTAGGCTCGATCAAGAACGTAGCGAAAGTGGACAACAAGCACAATCTGCCTTCTGAACGTGTCGATATGCTTCCTTCTAAGTTAAAGAAAGTTCACAAAGCATATACTGACGCGAGCTATACGACCAATAAGAAGACCTTTAACCACATGCCTGATGCGCAAAAAGTGGTGTATCACTTACGTGTGGAAAACCAAGGAAAAGGTACTGAATATGACTCAAGCTTATTAGAGCAATTTACCAAGCTAAAATCGAAAATTGCACAAGATGCAGCGGGTGAAGCAGATAATCAACATGGTGTGGTTTATGAACCGGCAACTTGGGTAATAACTGCGACAACCTCTGATGAAATTACAACGGACATCGGTACCTATATTGGCGGAACAAATATAGATATTGATATCCCAACGCTTTCAATTGCGCCAGGTGGTTGGATAGATTTTAAAGTAGAAGCGCAGATTCGTGATGATGCGATGACGGCAATTACTATTACACCAAAGTACAACGGTTCAGGTTTTGGTAAGTCTCAGATCAAACCCGATCATTCAAACCTGGATGTGAACAAGGAAATTATCTCTATTGGTGGACGTAGTTACTCGAAAGGGGATTCGTACAAACCAGGCGAAGAGGTGGTTTACCGCTTCACCGTGACCAATACAGAACCTGTTTGGCGTGATAATTCCGTACTGCGTGACATTATTTCTGATGTGACTGTTGAGGTACTTGGCGGTAGTGAAGAACAAGCCTTTATCGATACCCAAATAACACACACAGTAACCGTTGGCATTGATGGGGATATCGATACCTATTTACCTAGCTACGATCCAAATGGCGATCTTGATATCGTGGCAGATATTGCACCGGGTGAAGAAATTGAATTCACAATCAAAGGCACAATTCGACCGGATGCATTAGGTATTATTGCTGCTAATAGCGCGACAGGCGGTGACCACAGCGTGGAAACAAACGTGATTCCACCAGTTGAGCCAAAGCTTGTGTTTGAAAAGTTGGTTACTAACACAACGGCAGACAGTAGTAGCTGTTCGTTCCCATCGAACACTGGTAGTGGCTGCGAATATAATCCGAATGGCCAAGTGAGTTACACAATCACGGTTGAGAACCAAGGCGAAGGTATTGCTAATGATGTCTCGATCGTCGACAAGCTGAACTCGATCTCGACGTCGACAGGCGCAAAAGCGTTCAGTGATTTCTCTACGACTCTAATCGAGCAACCGAGCGCCGATCGTTTTGATATTAATGGCAGTTACCAAGGTTCGAAACCATTGGATGCGACTTTCGACCTAATGCCGGGCGATAAGGTTGTGTTTGGTCTATCAGGAACGGTTGACGCTGATGCGCTAGGCACTATCACTAATATTGCAAAAATAGATGGAAAGAACTCCAACGAGATTGTTTTAGGCCAAGGTGATGCCAATATTCTTGCATCAAAAAGCACAGATACACCAACCTATGTTCCCGGCGGTGAAGTACGCTTTACAATGCTGGTGGCGAACAAATCAGACTCTAATGTTGATATTCACTTAGAAGATGAGATTTCTAAGTTTACCGTTGAAACAGCAGATGGCTCTATGCAAACAGCACTAGAGAGTTGGAGTACGACGGCGGCATTTGTGTCGAATATTAGCGCAGCGCATAACGACGCGAGTGCGATTCAAACTTCTGGAGATATTGATGCCATAGTCAAGTTAGGCGCTGCGGCAGCGGAGCCAACGATTCTAAAAATTGATGTGGTTGGTAAGGTTCGCAATGATGCTATTGGTAAGTTTGGCAACACCATGTACATCAATAACAAAGCATACAATCTACGAGAGAACTTTATCTATCCAGAGCCAGGTAGTTTAGTAGTAACTAAACAAGCCTCTATTTCGCCGGCTCTTTATGCACCAGGCGATTCAATTGGTTTCGATATTGTGGTGGAGAACAATGGCTCTGGTTATTTAAGCCATGTCCGAATTGAAGATCTAGCTTCAGATATTCGCACTGATGTTGTCGATAGCTTAGTTGCAGAGCGAGTTTTTGACTCTTGGGATACATCAAAAAGTACTCTTACAATTACTGACCCATCATCAAGTAAGAGTGTAGTGATTAAACAAACTGATTTTGATAGCGCTGACGGCTTTAGTGGTGAATATCAGCTTGCACCAGGATCAAAAATCGAACTGCACTTAGAAGGTACGGTTAAGAGTAATGTTATTGGTGCGATTACTAACCAAGTGACCGCCGAAGCTGATGGTGTTGAACCTGCGCAAGGTAGCGCGACATATCAGCCAATAGATGCAGAGGTAACAGTCTCTAAATCAGTCGACAAAGCGGTTTACCAAGCTAGCGACACCTTGACTTATACCGTTGTTCTCACAAATACGCAGCGTGTTTGGGCTACCAATGTCCAAGTCACGGATCTGGTTAATAGCATCACTTCCGATACCATTTATGGCGGTTCTATTTCGGTCTTTGAACCGGGCAGTATTGAAATTACGGGCGTCTCTGACAAAGGGACGACTATTCTTCCTGCGTTGTCTGGTGATTACATTGACAACAAAGTAGATATTGCCCCGGAAGATACAATCACTTTAACGATCAAAGGAACGTTAAAACCCCAAATTATAGGAGAAGTGCGCAACAACGTAACAGTTGAGTACGATGGCAAAACATTATCTGATGAGGCATTGAGTGTCCCTTTAATTCCTGAAATTGAAGTGCTGAAAACGCCAACGGAGGAATTTTACACGCCCGGTTCTGTCAATGGATTCTCGATTACCATTCAGAATAAAGGGCCTGCGTTCGCCAACGATATTGTTATCGACGACATCATCTCGGAAATCAAAGTGCAAACTGCCGATGGTATCGATCGCCAAGCGTTTAGCCGCTGGACTTATGACTACGTTGCCAGTGACCCAATGACGAGCGTCGATAGTCATACATTTAGTTGGAACACAGATATTAAGAATATTGTGGATCTTGCACCGAATGACACGATTGTTTTTACCATTACAGGCGAGGTAGATGACAAAGCCATTGGTGAAATCGTCAACACGGCTAACGTTGAATATGATGGCAAAACATTCGAACCGACTGCAGTCATTCAGCCGAAACCAGCTGCGATTACTGTGTCGAAGGTTGCTGATCGAGAGTTTTACCAAGCCGGGCAGCCTGCGCAATTTACTGTAACGATAAAAAATGAAGGCGAAGGTTTTGCTGATGATATTGTCATCAAAGACATCATGAATGATGTCATGGTCACTTTGGTTGATGGC
>Ga0209272_10001107_pt1 | contig 18027 bp, 11 predicted proteins | sample tdDd002_FD_187125 | JGI IMG/M metagenome (GOLD analysis project Ga0209272, IMG submission 187125) | Marine sediment microbial communities from the Atlantic coast under amendment with organic carbon and nitrate - tdDd00.2 (SPAdes)... | ecosystem: Environmental > Aquatic > Marine > Coastal >... | reverse complement strand
CTCGTTCTCCTAAATGAACCACATGACCAAATTGATCTGCAATGATCTGGAATTCAATATGTTTAGGATTCTCAACAAAACGTTCCATATATACTGTATCATCTCCAAATGCTGCTTTTGATTCCATTTTTGCTGCATTTACAAGTGACTCTAATTCATCTTTATGACGTACGATTCTCATACCACGTCCACCGCCGCCAGAGGCTGCTTTAACAAGAAGTGGGAATCCAATACGCTGTGCTTCGCTCCTAGCTTCTTCCATTGTATGAACAGGACCATCTGATCCAGGTACAATGGGAACGCCAGCATTTTTCATTGTTTCACGTGCCATGGCCTTATCACCCATTTTTTCAATGGCTTCCGGCGAAGGTCCGATAAATTTAATGCCACATTCAGTACACATTCTCGCAAATTTAGCGTTCTCTGAAAGAAAACCAAATCCAGGATGAATGGCTTGTGCACCAGACAGGACAGCTGCACTTAAAACATTGGTCATATTCAGGTACGACGCCGCAGCTTTCGCAGGACCAACGCAAATCGCTTCATCTGCCAATTGTGTGTGCAGAGCATCTTTATCGCATTCAGAATATATTGCTACCGTTTCAATGCCAAGCTCTCTACATGCTCGAATAATACGAACAGCAATTTCACCACGATTTGCTACAAGAACTTTATTAAACATGGTTTCACCTAACCGATCATGAACAGATCTTGTCCGTACTCAACAAGCTGCTCATTTTCTACTAGAATTTGATTAACCACGCCGTCTTTTTCAGCTGTAATTTCATTCATAACTTTCATTGCTTCAATAATACATAGTACATCACCTTTAGAAACTCGATCGCCAACTTTTACAAACGCAGGCTGATCTGGAGATGCTGAACTATAGAATACACCAACAAGAGGCGCCTGTACCGCTGTACCAGATACAACCTCAGCAACCACTTCTGGTGTAATAACCGCTTGCTCTGACACTGGTTGTGTACCAGTCACAGCTTCAGTCATTACTGCCATGTTAGGTGAAACTTCTGTTACTATATTTTGACCATTTTCCATTCGAATTCTAAATCCGTCATTTTCAAGTTCAAATACTGATAATCCTGATTGAGATACCAGTCTGATCATTTCTCTAATTTCTTTAATTTGCATGTCTCACGACCCCTTTTATTAGTTATAGGAATTCATCTGTAGGTTCTAGAATAGTGCATTCTCGTGACACCCTATTCTTATCTATCAACGATTCACTTTATACACAATACTCATACGTACTATATTTTAGGCCAAATTGCCTTTCTTAAATCTTATAGGACTTGGTCCTAATTGTCAACAGATATTAGTATCTGGTGCTATATTTAGATCACAATTATGTATCTTTTCCTTTTAAGTATGTTTTGACGAGTTTTCAAATTATACCCCTTGTCATTTCACCCATCTCTTTATATAATCAATTTGGTGTGTTTATTGACACCACTTAATCATAGTCTATAAGTTTCTATTTATGTAATATATTGATAACCACTCGAAACCAGTTAACAAAGGAGTCTGAAATGAGTATTCTAAACGTTAAAAATTTAAGTCATGGCTTTGGTGATAGAGCCATTTTCAACAATGTATCATTCCGTCTGCTTAAAGGCGAACACATCGGTCTTATTGGCGCAAACGGTGAAGGTAAATCCACTTTTATGAACATTATAACTGGAAGCCTCGAGCCAGATGACGGTAAAGTTGAATGGTCAAAACGTGTTCGTGTTGGTTACCTTGATCAGCACACTGCCCTGACACCTGGAACTTCAATCCGAGACACTCTAAAAACTGCATTTCAATATCTATTTGATCTAGAAACTGAAATGAATGATATGTACATGAAAATGGGTGACGTAGACGAAGCAGAACTGAACAAGCTTCTTGAAGACGTTGGAAACATTCAAGATATGCTGACCAACAATGACTTTTATACAATCGATTCAAAGGTTGAAGAAATTGCTCGCGGACTTGGACTTGCTGACATCGGCCTTGATAAGGAAGTTCAGGACCTCAGTGGTGGACAAAGAACGAAAGTTCTTCTTTCTAAACTATTATTAGAAAAACCAGACATACTGCTTCTTGATGAGCCTACCAACTACCTCGATGAGCAGCATATTGTATGGCTGAAGCGCTACCTTCAAAATTATGAAAATGCCTTCATTCTAATTTCACATGATATTCCATTCTTAAATGATGTTATCAACCTGATTTATCATATGGAGAATCAAGAGCTTAACAGATATGTTGGCGACTACGACAACTTCATGCATATATACGAAGCGAAAAAGAAGCAAGTTGAAGCAGCTTATAAAAAACAACAGTTGGAAATTTCAAATCTTGAGGATTTTGTTGCTAGAAATAAAGCACGTGTTGCCACAAGTAATATGGCAAAGTCACGTCAAAAGAAACTCGACAAGATGGATAGAATTGAACTTGCTCGAGAAAAGCCAAAACCTGAATTCAACTTCAAAGGCGGACGTACTTCTGGCAAAATGATTTTCGAAACCACTGAAATGGTAATCGGATACGATGAGCCATTAACAAGTCCTCTGAATCTATATATGGAAAGAGGACAAAAAATCGCCTTAGTCGGTGCCAATGGACTTGGTAAGACCACTCTTATTAAAAGTTTAATGGGGATGCTTGATCCTGTTAGCGGAAGTGTTAGAAAAGGTGAATCGATTCAACTTGGTTACTTCGAACAAGAAATTAAAGAAGCCAACTACAATACATGTATTGATGAAGTATGGCAAGACTTCCCTGCTTACACTCAATATGAAATCCGTGCAGCCCTTGCAAAATGTGGTTTAACTAATAAACACATCGAATCAAAGGTTCTAGTTCTTAGTGGCGGCGAGCAAGCCAAAGTACGTCTTTGTAAGCTTATTAACAATGAGACCAATCTTCTTGTTCTCGATGAGCCAACTAACCACTTAGACGTTGAAGCTAAGGCAGAACTTAAACGCGCAATCAAAGAGTACAAAGGCAGTGTTCTTCTAATTTGCCATGAGCCTGAATTCTACAATGACGTTGTAACGCATGTCTGGAACTGTGAAGAATGGACAAACAAAATAGTTTAGTAATTTGTATATATAAAAGAGAGCTGAAAAATCAGCTCTCTTTTTTCTTGATTATTTAATTATACTCTTTAGCATTATTCCTTATTTATCCCCAAACAATCCCTTCAACTTATCAGCCATTGCAGTATTGAATGGTTCATCGTCTTTCTTTTGGTCTTTCATATATTGTTGGGCATCGCGTATGCTGCCTTTGCTGCCTTCTTTCTTTTTACGTGCGTTGAAGGCTGTTAATTTCTCTTTATAACCACATTGACAAACAAATTTTTGACCGTCGCCATGTCCCACCATTTTCATTTTCTTATGGCAGTTCGGGCACCTTGCATTTGTAACGCGTGAAATAGATTTTCTATAACCACATTCTCTGTCTTGGCAAACAATCATTTCGCCTCTTTTACCTTTGACTTTAAGCATGAATTTGCCACACTCTGGACACTTCTCTCGTGTCATATTGTCATGTTTAAAGCTCTTTGCACTGCTTGAAATATCCTTAACAGCTTTTTTAGTGAAATTCCGCATTTCAAGTACAAATGCATTTTTTTGTTCCTTGCCTTTTGAAATTGCATTGAGACGCATTTCCCACTCTGCCGTGAGGTCAGGAGATTTCAAAGCCTCTGGTACAAGTTCAAGAAGTTGCTTTCCTTTTGAAGTCACTTTAATATTTTGTCCATCTTTTTCAAACAGGAAGCTATTAAATAGTTTTTCAATAATATCAGCACGGGTTGCAACAGTTCCAATCCCGCCAGTTTCACCAAGAATTTTCTTTAGCTCTTGATCATTATGCTCCATATACTTACCTGGGTTTTCCATAGCTTTCAGAAGTGTACCCTCATTAAATCTAGGTGGAGGTGTTGTTTTCCCCTTCGTTACATTATATGTGCGCACAGGTAATGTATCACCCAAGATAAGTTTAGGCAGTGTCTGTGTGTCTTCTTGGTCTGAATCAGCTTTTTCGCCTTTATAAGCAGCCTTCCAGCCTTGATTTAGAACAACACGGCCTTTCATTGTAAATGATTCATTCTCAGCTTTTGCAGTAATCACTGTTTGTTCATATTCAAAAGGTGGATAGAATACCGCCAAGAATCGTTTAACAACCATTTCGTATATTTTTCTTTCATCACTTTCAAGGCTATTCAAGAATGGTGACACTTCAGTAGGAACGATTGCATGATGATCTGATACCTTGCTATCATCTATGACACTTTTCCCAACTTTAATTTCTTTTTTTAGAAGTTTAAATGCCATTGGTCTATAGTCACCAACACCACAGGCTTCAATTCTTTCTTTTAATGTGCTACGCATATCAGACGTCAAATGTTTACTGTCTGTACGTGGATATGTCAGTATTTTATGTCTTTCATATAAGCTCTGCATGATCGATAACGTCTGTTTTGCTGAGTACCCATATTTATGATGTGCTTCTTGTTGTAGTGTTGTTAAATCATATAAATGAGGCGCATACTGCTTTTTAGTGGATTTCTTAATATCAGAAACCTTTAAATTCTTATTACTTAGCTTCTGCTTAACTTGATTCACTCGGTCTTCATTAAAACTTCGCGACTGGCCTTTTGAATCTTGCCACGTCAATCGAAGATCATTCGAATGTGCTTGAAGTCCAAAGTAATTCTTCGGAACAAATGATCTTATCTCATCATCACGCCCTGCAACCATTGCAAGTGTAGGCGTTTGAACACGACCACAAGAAAGTTGAGCATTATATTTTGTCGTTAAGGCGCGGGAAGCATTAATACCTACTATCCAGTCTGCCTCAGCACGTGCTTCAGCCGCACGGTATAGGTTTATGTAGTCTCTTCCATCTTTTAATTTGTTAAAGCCATCGCGAATAGCCTTATCTGTCACTGATGAAATCCAAAGTCTCTTAATCGGCTTTTTCACCCGTGCTTTATCCAGTATCCACCTCGCTACAAGCTCCCCTTCACGACCAGCATCAGTAGCTATAATAACTTGCGACACATCATTTCTTCCAAGAAGCTGCTTTACCGTGCTAAATTGTTTTCCAGTGCCCTTCATAACCACCAACTGCATTTTTGTTGGCAGTATTGGAAGATCTTCAAGCTTCCAAGAACTATATTTTTTATCGTATGCGTCAGGATCAGCAAGCGTTACCAAGTGTCCAAGTGCCCATGTCACAATATACTTATCGCCTTCAATATAAGATTGATTCTTTTTATGACACCCGAGTACGCGTGCAATATCACGTCCAACAGAAGGCTTTTCAGCAAGTACCAATGATTTTTTCATATGTCAATTTCCTTTCTATCTATCCGTCGCCTTCCATCATATCATATCCAAACACCGATCCACATCGTTATCCCTATCCACGCTCACTCCTTTTCAGCATATCCGTCAATCGGAATGACAACGTTCTGATCACAGCCATACCAATCGCCGTGTTCTTCTGAACCAATTCAAGAAATGCATCACCTTCCATTGACATAATCTCTACAGGGCCATCCGCTTTCACGGTTGCTGTTCTGAGATCATTATTGATAACACCCAGTTCACCAATCATCTGACCTTCAGGTATAATAGCGATTGGCGGTTCCTTTTCGTTCAAGTATACTGCCGCACGTCCTTTTAATAGAATAAAGAAGCGTGATCCTCGATGGCCCTTTTTGACAATTGTATCTCCAGTAATCATGTGACTGACTGATACTATCTCGGTCAATTTCTTCAAAGTGTCAATATCAAGCGTTTCAAACATCGGCACTGATTTTAAAGCGATCATAAAATCAATTTCTTTTCTTTTTTGATTTTCCATATCCTCACCTCGATTGTACTTGATCAGCGTCATGATCCAGTCACCCGAATCACCAATTCGTACGAAAGTCTCAGAGTCCATCGGATCTGTTATTTCTCCTTCAAGCAAGCTTATTAAGCGTTCTGTCCATTTATCCATTTTAATCCCACGAATCATTTCTATAAGCACTGATCGTTTTCTAGCGTCCGACAAATACTCGTAACTTCGACCAGCTAAGCCAATATGTGATCTTTCGAGCGTTTGGTCAACAAGTACCGATTCAACACTCAATCGAAGTAATTTCAATTCATACTCTAAGAAGTGTGCAGACTTATGATTCAAATCCATTAAAGTCTCTTGTCTTCGAATGAATGATAAGCCAGTCAATACCTCTTTAAATAGTCTATAAGTATGATTTTTACGACGCTGCGCCTCAGCAACATATAATTTATCGATCAATGACATATTAATTCTCGTGAAATGGTCAATGATTGTCTGATGATCATATGCCGTCACCACAGAACTCAGAACGGGATAATTCGTAATCCGACTAAATGCCGTGAGTGCCTTATACTTGAGCTGTGGATCATAATGAGAAATGATTTCAGGCTTACTCAAATGTCCCGCCCTGTACCATTTTAAATGTGCCTCATCTTCCTCACCACGATATGCATCAATAATTTCATCAATCAACTGCTCAGCCTCAAGTTGTTTTCTCCCAGCTATACCTTCGAGCACCTTTGAATAATCATTCCTCTGATTCTGAAACATATAACTGATCATGTAACCAATAGCATTATCTTCAGCTTGCGTATTTTCAAGTAATAATTTTAGACTCTCATAAACCGGTTTACTCTTTAAACGCGGATAATTGATAAAACACTTGCTCACAAGCCAGTTTTTGAAGTCTTCGGTCAGCTCATGAGAATGTAAAATAGGATTGAAATCAAAAATACGATTTTCAAATACATGTTCAAGAATACTTATCCTGATCTCCATCTCGGACATATCAAAGAGTTGACTCAGCCACGTAAGCTGATCATCTACAGGCTGATTTTTAATCGCATAAAGTAAGAATAACCTTTCAGAACGACTGCCAAACTCAGCTTGTTTCATCAAAGTGCTCAACATTGATCCAGAACCTGATGCACCAATAATATCTTCAACAGCACCAGAGAGTTCTGCACTTTGAGATGTATTTAAAACATCAATAAAGCCTTTTTTGTTATGGTGCCACAATACAGCGAAAACGAAGAGGACAACACTCAACGTACCAACTAGGATATAAGCTGGTACACCAAAAACTGTGTTAAGCATTAATATACCACCACCAATTGCATATCCTGAAAATGCATCGATATAACCCACAATTGTGACAAGAGCTGGTCGATACAACGGATCAAGCAATTGATAAAATACTTCTAACAGGTAAAGTAAAAAACCGATCACGGCAACAATTGACAAAACACGGCCTATAATCGCAAAATAGAGACCTTGTGGTGCAAGGCTAACTATGACAAGACTAACCGCTGATATTGCCATAAGGAATGGCATCAAATTTAATGAACCCAGCTTTTTCACCAATCTATGATATATAAACAGGTTTAAAATCAGTTCAGTGAAATAACGAAGGGCTAGAAAAACACCCAAGAATCCAGTTAGTTGTTCAATATTATTTAGGGTGTTTGTGGAATGAAAGTGAAATAAAAACTCGTTGATTGTGTCAGATATTGCAACAAGAGCCACACACGCTATAAGTAAAGGTAAAAACGTCTGACTTGTGGTATATGTCCAAATGGATTTTGATGTGACCATACGCCGACTGAATATCTCTCGATTTGACGCTCCAACAGTCTGCAGAAGTTGATACGCTGAAAATCCTGACAGAAGTAACACAGGTAAAATAAAAAGAAATAAGTATCCTGATTTTATAATACCTTCAGAAATTCTAAGAATTGAACCTCCAACAAGTGCACCGACAGCTCCTGAACTGATCGCGACAGGTACCCATTTTTGAAGTTCCTCTAAAGTAAATACCTCTTGAATAAGATAGGTTCGGGTAAATAGAAGATTTTCACTTACAGCAATTAGAAGTACCAACATTAAGCCATATGAAAATGCACTTGATATGTATTGAAACATGAATGGTAATATAATCATATGAATCAAGACCACAACCACAATAAATTTTTTGAAAAAAGTTTTTACACCACGTTTTGTTATAACCCTTGCCATGAAGAATGCAGACAGAGCATCTAAGAATGGGAATATAACATAAATGAATGGTAAATTCTCAGCACCAACTTCAACATTAAACAATGCAAAGCCCAAGCCAAAAAGAACTGCTGTATACAGTCCAATTGAAAAATAATATATATTCAACAGTCTTTCTCTTTTCATAAGCTCTCACATCCTTACCTAATTCTGTATACCCAATTCTACTTAACTACAATTAATTCAAATCTAAGGATTGCTAAATATGTATTACTCCTGAAAGTCTATTGTTTTTGAACACAAAAAAACCGAGATAGATAAATGACAACGCCACTTAATATCTCGGGTTCGGTTCAGTGATTCATAATTTCATTCAATTCTTTAACTACCAAGACGCTCCATACAATCAATCAGACGATCCTGTGTTAACTGTGTTTTAAGAATAAAGTCATCAATAAAGAGTCCTTTTAATCTTTCTCTCACTTCTGACATTTCAGATCCTGTAATTACAACGACTGGTAGATCTCCAAATTTGGACTCACGAAAATCCTTAATCATTTCTTCGCCAGTCATATCTGACAATTCAAGACCTGTAATAATCACATCAATATCTTCTGTTGCCAATATCTTATATAAATCTTTCCCGCTTTTCGTCGAAATAGGATCGAAACCAGCCTCAACGAGCATATCGTGAATAATTTTTCTAAAAAATGCGCTATATTCTAAGTGCAAAATTTGCATGTCAAGCCCTCTCTCTTCGGGAGTATGTACACCGTTCGGTCACATCTTCATTGTATACTCTATAGGTCTTACTACTTATTTTACCATTCGACAGAGAAACTAAAACCCCTTTTTGCATGAAATTTATTATATTTCCCTTAAAATATTAATTATAATCCGGGATGAAGTATTCTTTACGGTAAAATAAGAGTCTACAGCACTTGACATCACAAGGAGGAACTAAAATGAATAAGCAAACAATGTCAGCAATAGCCATTGTTCTGATTGCATGCTTGATCGGATTTGGACTTACAAATCTTGCCGAGCAAACAGCTCTTGAACGATTTGAATCTCTTATGACATCCAACGTTGAACTGACATCTTACAGAACAGAAGCAACAGGTAACATGAAAATGGAACTCGTTTCGGACGAGGAGATTCCCGAGTACTTGAAATCAACATTTAAAATGTACGAAAACATGAAGATCTACGTTCTCGCTGACTATGTTGTAAAACCTGAGAATTTCCAAATGAGAATTCTTGAAAAAGTTGATATGGGCGGCATGACATTTGAAATTGAGGGCTATCTCAATCAAAATGAGCTTATCGTAAAATACCCAATTATTGGTGACTATATTTTAATCACTATTGAAGATCTACAGACAGCATTCGATTTTGAACTGCCTGAAAATTTCATGGTGGATTTATACGCATTGATCCCAGAGGTTCAAAAAGACTCTATGGATATCATGTCTAAATACATTACTGAGGAACACGTTAAGTACGGCGAACCTCGGATAATCGAAACAAATGGGTATGAAGAGAAGCTTCATGCTGTTGAAGTTACATATGATTCTGAAATGATCATCAACATTTATGCCGATATGATACTCGCTCTTCTCGACAACGAAAAAGGTCAAGCTCTTTTAGAATCTGTTATCGAAATCAATGACGGTGAACTTCCAGAAGATCTTTCCGGTAATATTGATGAACTTAAGCAGATGGTCATCGATGTTAAAAATCCAGAAAGTGAAGTGCGCCAATCCTTTAATGATGAAACTGGAGATATTCTTGATCAAATGAATTTCACAGTAACACTCGGACTAAGTAACCTTAATATCCCTAAAGCTATGTGGGCGGAAGTTGATATGATCATGCCACTCGATATTGATGATAGTACAAATATGCATATGCAGTACAATCTTGAATACAGATTCAGCAAGTTTAATGACATCGACAATATTGAAATTCCTGAAATACCTGAAGATGACATGATTAGACTAAGTGAACTGATTGAAAAGTTCGGCGGATACTAAATAGAGTAAAAAAGCAGCTGATTGTAGATAAAGTTCTACCATCAGCTGCTTTCTATTTAAGACATATTATTTTAAGTATTTGTATTTAAGTGAAAGAATTCTCTTTACGGACTCATCCACTCTTGATTCTTCCAACTCGCCACGTTTAACCGCGCTATACAAAGCATGTTGAATTTCATCAACATAATTATTATTGGATATCAGTAGAAGATCCACACCTGCTTTGAATGACTTTAAAGATGCTTCTTCATAAGAGTATTGCTTCGAAATAGCGCCCATTACCAAGTCGTCAGTGATCACAACACCATCAAATCCCATGTCATTTCTGAGCACTCCAGTTATGACCTCGTCAGACATTGTTGCTGGATAATCAGGATCTATCTTGGGCAGTAAAATATGTGCTGTCATAATCATTTCAGCACCGTTATCTATAGCCGTTTGAAAAGGAATCCATTCATAGTTCTTCAATCTCTCAACATTATGCTGAATAACAGGGAGTCCAATGTGCGAATCTACTGACGTATCTCCGTGTCCAGGGAAGTGTTTCACACATGCAATAACACCTTGATCTTGAATGCCTTTCATGACAAGCGTTCCAATTCTAGCAACAATTTCAGGGGCAGTTCCAAAAGCTCTATTTCCAATAACTTTATTTTTAGGATTGCTAAATATATCAAGCACAGGGGCAAAGTTTACGTTCAGCTCAAAGGACTTCACAACCGTTCCTAATTTACTCCCATAGTCATAGACATTCTCATCATTTTTCCCAATCTGCAACGCACTCGGAAATTGACTTTTATCTAAAGGGAGTCGTTGAACCCGTCCCCCTTCTTGGTCTATAGCCAAGAATAATGGAATATCAGATGCACTTTGTATTTCGTTTTGAATTTCAGCTTGAAGCAATCTCAATTGCTGTTCTGACTTAATGTTGTGTCCTAAAAATATAATACCGCCAACTTGATTGTTTCTGATCATCAGGGATTCATCATCAGTAAGGGTCGTTGAATCGAGCCCTGTTACAATCAACTGTCCTATTTTCTCGGGTAGTGTCAGCTCTCTTATAACACTTTCAACCCATTCAACTTCTGGGTTTATTGGTGGTGGTTCAGGTGCATTATTCACTTGTGATGTCACCATTAGCAACATCAATATCCACTTTATTACGGCGGCTTGCATTGTTTCACCCACTTTATATTCTTCTCAACACATATTATGACATAAAAAAATCAGTCAGACCACCTTTACAAGGCTGTCTGACTGATTGTGCATGTTTAAATACTCATGAACTTACTCAGCTTTAATAATTAAACCAAGTCCATCTGTAAAGTTGAATAAGAAATCTACTGAACCACTTTCAATAATATCATCACCAGAAAGATTCACGTATCCGAAATTACCTTTGTCATACACTGACATGATCCCAGCATTTATAAAGCTAACATTTTTATAAATCTGTTCTGTTGTTACTTGACCACTTAAGTTAACAATTCCATATCCATCATCATTGCTGAATATTATATGTTCCTCTTCAACGGGCATGTAGATATCATTGAATTTATTATTCTCAAGGTATGTCTTTCCGTTTGTATCGACAACATAGTCTGTACCTGATTCTGTTTCGAATTGAAGATACTTGCCGTTTGCATCAACGAAATAATCCTTAGTTTCGTAAAGTTTTGAACCATCAAATCCAGCAACAGTATTTAATCCGTTCATATTTGAAAGAACTATGAAAGACTCTCCATAACCAATCGCTGAACCCTCAAGTGTATCACTCAACACCTTTTTAGTCTTTTCATTATAAATCATGATATGTGACTCAGTACCTTTTTCTGTGGAGAATACAACAACGTCTTCTATCACTTCGTCAGAATAGATGTAGTCGAATTCTGGTATAATAAGCACTTGACCTTCTGAATCAATAATTCCGTAAGAATAGTCTTTTTGAACTTCGTATAATCCATCTACCACTTCTGTAATATAATCATACTTTGGTTCAACAATGACTTTTCCATTGAAATCCAACATACCGTATAGAGAGTCTTCAGACTCCACTAGTACAGTCCCACTATCTGAATAAATCGTTATATACTCATATGCAGGCGTTACAATCGTTCCTGTGTTGGCATTGAAAAATCCATAGTTATAGTTGTCATCCATAAGTTCGAATATGCCATTTCCATAATCCGTAACGCTTGAATACTCCGCTTTTAGAACAATCTTATCCGTTTTACGGTTTGCAACGCCTGAATCTCCATAATATCCTGTTGAGATAACATAGTAATCACTATCCTCAGATGTTTCACCATTATCATAACCATAGTCAGACTCAACCGTCTCACCTAACTTATTGATATATAGGTAATCTGAAACCGTTTCTACAGAAGCTTCACCTGAGTAAAAATCACTTGCAGCTAAGTACTTTATTGGAATAACCACTTTACCAGTAGTGTCGATATAACCAAATTTACCATTTTTCTCTACAACAGCAAGACCTTCACTAAATGGGTTTGCACTATCGTATCCTGAAAGATCAATAGCCACTTCACCTTTACTATTAATAAATTTATAGCTGTACTCGCTGACAATGCTTAAATTTTCATCAGCTGGGAGGTCTGAAGCAATTTGAGATGAGTCGATTAGTTGTCCAGACCCAGAATCAAACATATAATCTCCGAGATCCCAATAATCATTGAAGTTACCTAGTACTCGACCTGAGAAGTCCTTATAATCATAACCTTCGTCACCACTCTCAATAATCAAATTACTCCATACACTTGATGTTTGATCACCAGGCATTCTATGAATTGGTTCAAGATCTTTGTTTAAAAAGACTGTAAATACACCGTCAAAACCAACCACAAAACCGTCTTCAGTCATCGTAGCTGCTTTAAATGTTGGAAGCATCACAAACTTACCATTGTTATCGATGACACCATACTTACCTAGTTCTTTATAAAGAGCATAGTCACCTACAAAGCTATACGCCTCATCTAAAGTGAAAGGAATAACGGTTTCTCCAGATTCATTAACATAACCATACTGGCCCTTTTCATAATTGTACACAACGGCACGACCAGCTTTAAACGCCTCATAGCTTAAGTCAGAATCTGCCTCAAAGGCAACCGTACCGTCTTTTGTTACAAAAACACTATCATAAGAATCCTTAAACAATTGAACCATTCCATCACTAAAATCATATCCATTGTAATACTGGTTCATCGGGATAACAAACTCACCACTTGTATTTATGTATCCTGTACTATCATAAGTATCAACTTTTGCTAAACCGTCGCTAAAGTGAGAAATTTCAGGACTATATGTATCTAGATCAAATTGATCATAGACTGATTTTAGATAGAATTGGATTTTTCCGTCTTTATCAATAAAAGCATCTCCATCTGCTGTTTCTACCTTTGCAACACCTGAACTAAATGCATATGCATAGTTAAACTGGGCAGGAATAACTATATTCCCCTCATAATCCGTGTAGCCGTAAATACCATCGTTATCGTAAAATAGGATACGCCCTTCAGATGCTTCTTGAAAGTTCAAACTTGAAATTGTCTCATTTTCAAATATATTTAAACCCATCTCATTAACATCCGCAAATGTAATTCCAGTTGCAAGTATTAATACCAAAACCAGTGTAATCGCTAGTGCTCCTTTTGCTGTGTGTTTCATTGGTAACTCCTTTCAAATCTTTTATTATGTAAGTTTCTCGTTTACATTATACACCAATGCTGTGTATGTTTCGTGTCCAACAACGTTACAATTTATACCCATTTTTCTAAATCAATGCAAATAGAAAAAGCCATTGGCTGTTATTCCAATGACTTTAAAAAATCTAAACTTAATAATTATTTTCGATCATAGACTGCAAACACATGCGGAAAATCATGGTCAATATTTTCACGGCCTGCATTAATGCTTTCCAATTGCCAATTATGATCTATTTTAGGAAAGTACGTGTCTGCATCATGAAAGTCTTCAAATATATGTGTTATATAAAGTCGATTTGCATGTGGTAAAAACTGCTCGTAAACTGATGAGCCTCCAATGACATATACTTCATGGTCATCCCTTAAATCTACAGCTTTCTCAATCGCCGCATCAATACTTCCAACAACATGAGCACCGGGAATATCTATACTTTTACGTGTAATAACGATATTTTCACGCTGAGGAAGCGCACCCATCGGTAAAGATTCATAGGTGTTGTAACCCATGATTATAATGTTCCCTGATGTTTTTTCCTTAAATTGTTTTAGATCCTCTGGTATACTTGCAAGCAGTTGATTGGCCCTTCCGATTTCTCGATTTTTGCCAATTGCAACGATCATATTTATCATCTTCATCACCTCATATATGTCCCTCATCATATCACAGTTGATGATTTATTGGTATATGACTAAATTACAATCTATTTCTTGGTCATCATCCAACTCTGCTTCCAATCTGAAACCAAATTTTAATACATCTGTACTTATTTCAGACAAGTTCAAGTGTTATACTACTCTTACAACCAAGGAGGACATGACATGAAAAAATTACTATTACTTGTCTTAATGCTTTCAACTGCGCTTGGCGCATTTGTATGGTATCAAGGGCAGAACATTGACAGCACTGACGTTATCCAAATAAATATTTATAAGGATTCTACAAGCACTCCAGAACATACTTACTATCCTGAGAATAAAGATGAGATTGTACAAATTATTGACATACTCAATAACCTTTCGATATCTGATGAACCTCGACTTGAAGCAGATTCTGATCTCGACTACTACTTGCTTGATGTCATCACTGATCGCGGTGAAATATTAAGCTATGATTTGTCCGTTAATCTTGATGCCCTAATACTTGATATTAGAACTCATGAGGATGAAAAAGTCTACACTGCGCTTGATGAACAAGTAAAGTCATTACTCAGTATGAACGGATTCTATGATCTCTATGAAACAAGTGCGCCTTCACTGCAACTTGCTTATAGCACAATGACTATACCTGCAAAAATTTCTGAGTCAGAGTGGACTTTCTCTCTTGCTAATGGCACTGAGAAGAGTAAGAAAAAGCAGACCGCCGTTGACCAAATTGATTCTACAATTCCACTAAAACAGGGGCACTCTATTGAAGTATTTAGTGAAAAGCCGTCTGACCTTCTCACCTTAAAGGCCTACAAAGGGACTCAGCTTATTCATGAAGAGACTATTGAAAATGGTTCATTTATGCCTTTAATAAGAAACGGCCTCATTCGCTATGAAGTTGCCAGTCACTGGAGTAAAGAAGGCAGCAATGATCCTTATGGACAATCCATCCTGACTTTTTATGGTGATATGAATTTGGTGCCCGAACTAAAAATGGATAAAACAACTGCAACAGCAGGAGATTTTATAGTCATTGAGATTTTTAATATTGACGAAACCCAAACACCGCGTATTGAACAATCATTATCAAAAAACTTCAGACTATGGAAATCAGATGATAGATACTTTGGTTTCTTAGCTATGAATTATTGGGCTAAAGTTGGCGATTATACATTAACATTGGTGGTTGAAGACACAACTGGAGCAACCTATACAAAAGAATACCCTGTCAAAATAGCAGATAAAGTATTCAATAAACAATATTTAACAATTGATAAAAACGTTGAAAGCAGCACCAAGAATGATGAAGCGTATGCTGAATACGCAAAGTTCTTCACACCCACTAGAGATGAATCTGTAGCCGAAAAACTATGGGACGGTCTTTTTATTCAGCCTGTTGAAGGTCGAATCAGTACAGAATTTGCGGAGATGAGATATGTTAATGGTTCTCTAACCTCTTACAGACACTCAGGCATTGATATTGCAGCACCACGTGGCACAAATATTGTTGCACCTAACGGTGGCCTTGTTAAGCTGTCTAAGTCTCTCATACTCACTGGAAATACTATTGTTATAGACCATGGGTACGGTATATTCAGTATCTACTTCCACATGGAAAGTTTAAATGTGAATTCCGGTGTTAAGGTTCAAAAAGGTGATATTATTGGCACGGTAGGTTCTACAGGATTCTCAACAGGTCCTCACCTTCACTGGACAATGTCTCACTATAAGACAAATGTAAGCCCTTGGTTGTTTATGGAGAGAAATCTTTTACCAGAAAACTAATCAAGATTTAGACCAACTAATTTGAAATCGTAATGGCCCATTCTTATATTAAGAAAGGGCCATTTTTAATGTTTCATATTTTCAAGTTATTATTACAGCTCTAAAAATTTGTCTATCCATTCCACGGGCATATGGTCATCCATATGTTTTCCGTAATAAACATGCCTGAGTATCCCATCTGAATCAATGAGGAAATCGGCAGGAATCCGATCAGAGTGACCTTCAGTTTTTCCCCATTTATTACCCCTACGTAAGCTTTTAAAGAATCTAAAAAGACTCTCTATCCCAATGACCCACGCTCTAATACCATAGTCTACACCATAAATTTTATACAGTCTTTCACCAGGGTCACCAATAACACTTACTGGTGATTCAACACCCGCAGCATGTTCGCGAATAGAATCACTTGGAGATTGAAAAACAGCCACCAAAAGAATGTTATCACGCGCTCCATACCGATCGACCAGTTCTGAAAAACGCAGTTGGCAAAATGGGCATCCTGCATATCTGTAGAAAGACAACATCACACGTCGGCCCTTTAATTTACTCAGTGTAAATGGATTTTCCATATAGTCCGGAACTTCTATTTCAGGAGCTTCCATACCACTTTTTAATTTCATAAATCCACCTCCCAACAACACAACTACAAAGTTTTATACCCCTAATCGTAGATTACTAATCTAAACCTAGATTATTTATGCAAATGGTAAAAATACTACGTAGATTTGATTTGTTGTTTAATGAGGCTTTCAACGTTATCTTTCATGAAAAGTGTACTTATGATCGTTACAAATGGAACCAACCACAGGTAATATGCATACGGTGCATACTCAACTGTAGAAACGCCTGTAATTGATTTAAAGAAAATCGCATTCACATTCCAAGGTATTAATGCGACAATGACAATTCCTGTGTCAAGAATGACTCTGGCAAGATCTGATCTTTCAAATCCCCAAGCTTCAAATTTATCCGCAAAGTAACTGCCTGTAAGAAGAGCCGTCAAGCTTTGATTGCATGTTAATACAGTTACAACAACACATGTATAAATGGTCTTCCGTACAAGCTTACCAGGCGACTTAGAAACACCAATCCAACGATCAAGCAGTGGATTAATCATATTGGTTCCTTCTAAAATCCCATTAATACCCGCTGAAAACAGAATAGCCAACACCACTGTCCACATAGAATTTATACCACCACCTCGAATTAACGAAGCTAGCTCAGGCACTTGAGTCGAGTAACCAGAAATATAATTGCTTAGCAAGCCTATCGTCTCATGGCCTTGACCGAATAACGCGATACCAGCGCTCAGCAGCGTAGCCACTCCCAGTGATTTTATTATTCCAAGACGAAATACAAGTATAGATACAAGCAGTGCAATTAAAGGGAGTACGACAATCAGGTTCAATTCAAATGTTTTGGCAATGGCCGATGTCACCACTTCTAGTGTTTTTGCGGATTCTGAGTCTAAAGTATATTTATTCCCAATTATGAAATACATTATACCAACAGTTAATATCGGAAGTATGTTCGATTTCATCATTTTCTTCAATACTTCGGTGAGGGTACTCCCCGAAGCTGCAGTTGCTAAGTTTCCACCGCTGGCAAGAGGAGATATCCTATCTCCAACATATGCACCAGATGCTATTGCTCCAACCATTAGGCCAGATGGAATACCGATCCCTTGACCAATCGCTAGAAAAACAACACCAATCGTACTCAGAGTCCCAATTGCTGATCCGATCATTAATGACATGATCATA
>Ga0209272_10001104_pt1 | contig 18058 bp, 15 predicted proteins | sample tdDd002_FD_187125 | JGI IMG/M metagenome (GOLD analysis project Ga0209272, IMG submission 187125) | Marine sediment microbial communities from the Atlantic coast under amendment with organic carbon and nitrate - tdDd00.2 (SPAdes)... | ecosystem: Environmental > Aquatic > Marine > Coastal >... | reverse complement strand
AAGCAGCAGGGCTAGTCGACACGTTGAAAGGTGAAGGCCCTTTCACTGTTTTTGCGCCTACCGATGAAGCGTTTTCCAAACTACCAGATGGCACAGTAGAAATGTTACTCAAACCAGAAAACAAAGAAAAGCTTATCGCGGTTCTTACTTATCATGTGGTTGCAGGAAAAGTTATGGCTGCTGATGTCGTCAAACTCAACAAAGCAACAACGGTCCAAGGACAAGACGTTATGATCAAGACGATGGGAAGCAAAGTTATGGTTGATAACGCCACGGTCATCGCGGCCGATGTTAAAGCGAAAAACGGTGTCATTCACGTGATTGATCAAGTCATTCTTCCAAAATAACTGCATAGGAAATATAGGGCGGCCTTTGCTGCCCTCATTACAATATGGAAAACATCACCTTATCTAAAAGCGAACTTGATCAAATGGCAACAAGAGAGAGAGCACATCTTGTTAACTCACTCTCAGGATTCAAAAGTGCTAATTTAATTGGTTCTACCGACCATAATGGAAACTACAACCTTTCCATTGTGAGTTCAGTTATCCATCTCGGGTCTAACCCTCCACTGCTGGGTTTTATTGTTCGTCCCCACCAAGTAGAGCGCCACAGCCTTGAAAACATATTGAGTACAAGTTTCTACACCATTAACGCCGTCAGCACAGACGTAGCAGTTAAAGCTCATCAAACCTCTGCTCGCTACCCTAAACAAACATCAGAATTTGACGCTGTTGATTTAACCTCTTATATACACAACGGCTTCAAAGCGCCATTCGTGCTAGAGAGCCCACTCAAGATGGCAATGAAGTTCATCGAACGAATTACGATTGAAAGCAATCAAACAGAAATGATAATTGGTGAAATTCAATTTATTGAAACCATCGCGCACGCACTGATGCCAGATGGATACCTTGATATCGAAGCCTTAGAGCTCGTCACAGTCTCTGGATTAGATAGCTACCATGTAACATCGCGAATGCATAGATTAAGCTACGCAAAAACTCAGCATAATACCTATCCTTTAACTAGGGAAGGCGAACCATCATCTTGGGAGGCTTTCAAAAATCACCTCTCTTTAATTTAAACTTCATATCAGTATTGATTAGCTTAACGAACGTTGACGCCATGTTGACGTCAGCTGTTCACAAAGCGATAAATTCACTCAATCTTCATCGCGTTTTCACTTACTTCTGACGAGTGTTTTGTTTCATAATCTACTATAAGCACTCCCCCACCCCAGAGGAAAACATGATGAAAAAGTCCCTATTAATCCTCACAAGTGCAGTTTTTGTTCTTGCTGGCTGCCAAGATGATCAAGCTCCTGAACCGACAACATCTACCGAGCAATTTGTCGAAATCCCAGCTGACGTTGCTGTCGATGAAGTAATGGAAGAACAAGTATCGACTACAGATGATGGTCACAGTGCGAACATCGCTTTAGACTGGAACGGTACCTATGTTGGCATCTTGCCATGCGCTGATTGTGAGGGTATTGAAACCGAAGTCACGCTCAATCACGATGGTAGCTACAGTGTTAGCCAAACCTATCTAGGCAAAGAAAATGGTCATTTTGAATCACAAGGCCAACTGAGCTGGAACGAAAAAGGCAGTATTATCACCTTAGAAAACGAAACTGGCGCAAATCAGTATTTTGTTGGTGAAAACATCCTATTTAAGTTGGATATGAATGGTGAGCGAGTCAGTGGCGATCTCGCAGAGCACTACCAGTTACGTAAACAATAACTGAATACCAGCACACCAGCGAAAGCGATTAGACGTTTCAATTTCGCCTACGAGCCCATATGATGAGTACAATGACTTTAACATATGTGTGGTAGTTAAATATGGATATGCTAACCGTTCTTGATGGTGGATTAGGGCGAGAGCTAAAAGAAATTGGCGCGCCCTTTTCTCAGCCTCTTTGGAGCGCACAAGCCTTAATGGAAGCGCCCCAATACGTCGCTATGGCCCATCAACGTTTTATTGATGCTGGCGCAGAAATCATTATTACCAATGCCTACGCGTGCGTCCCTTTTCATTTAGGTGACAAACTCTACCAAGAACAAGGATCCCGTCTTGCGCAGCTTTCCGCTGAAATTGCACGAACCGTAGCGGATGATTGCAAAAATCGTGTCCAAGTTGCCGGTTGTATTCCACCAGCAATGGGGAGTTATCGCCCAGACCTTTTTGATACTGAACTGGCTAAACCAATTATAGAAACCCTCTACCTAGCCCAAGATAAGTTCGTCGACTTATGGATTATCGAAACACTTGCTTCGATTAAAGAGTTTCACCTTAACCATTCAATTTTGAGTCAATCTTCCAAACCAAGTTATTACGCTTTCACGCTGGAGGATACGCTACAAGAAGAAGCAAAACTGCGATCTGGTGAAACGGTTAAAGATGCGGCTTATGAGCTCGTTAACTGCGACATTCAAGGTATGTTGTTTAATTGCTCTGTCCCCGAGGTGATAGAACAAGCGATTAAAGATGCTAAATCTGTCTTCAAACAAGCAGGAAGAGCTGATATTGAAATTGGCGCGTATGCAAATAATTTTGAAGTCATTGAGCAAGACCATGAAGCCAATGACGCGCTTCAATCAATGCGCTCGTTAACGCCTGAAGAGTATTTAAATTTCGCAAAAAAATGGAGACGTGCTGGCGCTAATATTATTGGCGGCTGTTGTGGCATTGGGCCCAAATATATTCAAGCATTAAGTGACTGGAAAAGAAAAGGAGCCATTTAGGCTCCTTTCGTTTATTCATTTTTGTAGTAAGAGACTACTTTTTTTCGCGAATCATACGGCGAAGACGTGAACGACGCTCTGCTGCACCTTGGTTAGAATCACTTGGGTTATTCTGACGCGTTCTACGGTTTTTAAACGCTGGTTTTGAGTGCATTTTCTCTAACAATGCCGCACGGTTTTTAGGCTCATAGCCCTCAAGCTCTTTGCGGTAAATGCGTTGACCAATTAACGTTTCAACTTGCTGTAAAGTTAACTCTTCTTCACGGTTTACAAATGAAACGGCATTACCACGTTGGCCCGCACGCCCTGTACGACCGATACGGTGAACATAGTCTTCCGCTAGGAACGGCATATCAAAGTTAACCACGTGAGGTAAGTTTTGAATATCCAGACCACGAGCAGCAACATCGGTTGCGATCATCACGCGCGCTTTTCCAGACTTAAACTCATCTAATGCACGGCGGCGCGCACTTTGCGCTTTATCACCATGACAAAGTACTGCCTTAATTCCATCAAGCTTCAGTTCTTTAACCAATTCATTGGCCGTTTCTTTATAGTTCACAAAGACAAGCACTTGCTGCCAGTTTTTACGACCAATCAGTTCAGAAAGCAGTTCACGCTTACGCTCTTGCTCAACAGGATAAACAACGTGAGCAATGGTATCTGCAGTTACGTTTTCACGCGCGACAGAAACACGTTTAGGTTGACGAAGAAGCTCACCTGCCAATTTGTTCATTTGCGCAGAGAATGTCGCAGAGAACAGCATTGTTTGAGGCTTTGATGAAACGCCAGACATGATGTTTTCAATTGCAGAAATAAATCCCATATCCAACATACGGTCTGCTTCATCAAAAACAAGAAATTCTAGATTAACTAAAGAAACATTGTTTAGGTCAAGGTGTTCAATCAAACGACCTGGAGTAGCCACAAGAATATCTACGCCGCCTTCTAAAGCCTTCTGCTGAGAAGACATCTTTGCACCGCCGTAAATGGCCACTGTCTTGATATCAGTATACTTAGTGTAATCTTCAATGTTCGAGGCAATCTGCGCTGCTAACTCACGCGTTGGCGCTAAAATAACCGCGCGCGCTTGATGGCGACTGCGAGCTTTTGCGTTATCTAAAATGTTTTGCACAATCGGCAAAGCAAATGCTGCCGTTTTACCTGTACCTGTTTGCGCGTTGGCTAGAATGTCATGCCCTTTTCGTGCGAATGGGATCGCTTTCTGCTGTACGGGTGTTAATTTCTCATATCCGCACTCAGTAAGCGCTTTCACGATTTCCGGAGAAAAGTTTTGTGATGCAAATGACATATCTTGTTCCTAAAGCTAACGGCTAATACAAAGCATAACCAAAATTACGGTCGCAGATTATAGAGCAATAATGCCTCTGTTGGGGACTTATTTTTAATTTAGACGAAATAGAGCTGAAATCATCCGAATATCATGCGATTCCAGCTCTTACTTTACACATTAAAGCACTTAATAAGCCTTACTAGACTCAATAAATGGCTCTAAATGTTTGGACGTGCCGTTTCTTGGGCTGAAGGTGGCAAATGTGGCAACGTTACTTGAGGTTGCTCACCCGTCAACGATTTAAGGAATTCCGTAATCTTCACAGATTCATCCTTAGTGAGCTTTTTACCTAGCTGTAAATCCGCCATCATTGAGACTGCTTCTTGCAAATCCCATACAGAGCCATCATGGAAGTACGGGTAAGTCAGTTCAACATTTCGAAGTGTCGGTACTTTGAACACGAACTTATCAAACTCATTACCAGTTATCGCTTTACGGCCTATGTCCGGATTATCGGTATCAAATGGTTTTACTAAACCCATCTTTTGATACATCTGCCCACCGGCTAATGGCCCACTATGACACGCGGTACACCCTTTTTCTTTGAACAAGTTATACCCTTCAACTTGAGCTGTCGTTAATGCACTGTCATCACCCTTCAACCAAAGGTCAAATGGCGCGTTTGGAGTACGCAACGTTTGCTCAAAAGTGGCAATAGCATCAGTGACATTGTCGATCGTAATCGTGGCTGAACCATAAGCTGAATTAAACCAATCTCGATATTGCGGAATGGACTGCAAGGTATCAATCGCTAAATCATGGCTAAATGCCATTTCCAGAGGATTCTCGATCGGACCTGCCGCTTGTTCTTGCAAGTCTTTTGCTCGACCGTTCCAAAACTGAACAAAGTTAAGATCTGAATTGAGTACCGTTGGCGAGTTTATCGGCCCAATCGCCCACTTGTGGCCAATCGAACTTGGTAGATTATCCACACCGCCTTTGGCTAAGTTATGACAGGAATTACAAGAGATAGTGTTTGATGCAGACAAACGCGGTTCAAACCAAAGTGTTTTTCCTAACTCGACTTTGCGCATATCCAGGCCCTGTACGGGTTCGATCGCCTTGATTGGTTCACTGGACTCCCGTTCGGCAAGCGCTGAAAATGACAATGCGGATAAGATGCTCACTGCAAATATTGCTTTCATGGTGGCTTCCTTTTCAAGTGATTATAAATCTCACTAGCTTGGCGCAATTTCTTATTGATGCGCTCTGGAAACAACCGTAAATGAATTGATTTACTCAATGAAATGCAAAAAATCGATGGTTTTAATGACAAAAATCGATGTTAAAAACGATTACTTTTTACGCACCAATAGCCACCTGAACTACCGTTCAAGATGCAACAATTACGCAACAATGTTATTAACAAATCAATCAACGCATTTATTGATACACATCAATTCTATAAAACCGACACAACCCGCTTCCTCTTCATTTTCATTTTCCAATTGGTACACCTAAGTTTCTATTGAAACCTTTGCCTAAAGAGTTCAATAAGTACTTTTACTTTGTTGGGTAGAAACATTGCCGAAGGATATATCAGGGTTAAATGCTGCTTTGGGTGAGAGAAATCCTCCAATACTTCAACCAAATGACCTTGCTGTAACGCTGGTTTGGAGTGAATCTGAGGAATGAATGCGATTCCATTTCCATTCATTGCCATCGAACGCAATAAATTGAGATCATCCGACTTAAGCGCGATAGGAATTTCTGGATTCAATAAATCTGCGTTGTACCGATTGGTCAACAACCGATGATTCTTCAAGTCTTCTATTGTCTGAATTTCAGGGTGCTTGTCCAAGTAGGCTTTAGCAGCCACAAAGTGACTACGATAAGGCAAAAGGCTGAACTGCACATAGCTATCGTCCGTCACCTTTACAACACTAGGCAGAAGCTGCAAATCAAAGGCTTGGCGCTTTAAATCGACGCTTTCTTGATGGTTTTCAATCTCGATAGACACATCTGGGTAACGCTGAGCATATTCCGTCACAATGGCATTGAACGCCGCCGAACTCATTAGTGCTGAAGGTATTGCCAGCCTCACCTTTCCACTATGTTGGTTCTGATGCTTCTTCATAATGGTCAGCCCTTGACGTAAATAGCCTATCGGCTGCTCAGCAAGTTCATACAGTCTCGCGCCATGAGCTGTGAGCTCAATAGTACGAGTAGTTCGAATCAGCAATTGGCAGCCCAACGATTTTTCTAGCTCTTGCAGACGTCGACTGACTTTAGAACGCTGTAGTCCATTCGCTTCCGCTGCGGCACTAATGCCGCCGTGAACAACGGTCTGAACAAACAAATTAACATCATCTAAACTTACGCTCATTGTCCTACTTTTAGGTCATTTATGTATCCAATCCCATTCTACTGAACTGTGGCCATCTTCTCTATAATCCACCTCCCTTTTCTTTTAATTGGAATGACTATGACGGCAGATCATAAATTTAAGCACTGGATGAGAACACTTATTGTCCTATTCATTGTTCTTTTCTTCTACATTACTCTCGCAGATCGTCATGCCCCAATTACCACTGAAGGCAGGGTTCAAGGTTATGTCGTGCAAATCGCGCCGGAGGTGACAGGAAAAGTAACAGAGGTATTGGTCGCCAATAACCAATCCGTAAATCAAGGTGACGTGCTGTTTAAAATTGATGACCGTAAATACCACATCGCTTTACAGCAAGCCCAGTTGTCCCTTCAATCTGCATATGAAAAAGAAGCGACACGCTACTCACAGCGTGAAGCTGCGCTGGCTAATATCGCAAGAGCGCAAGCCACCTATGACAACTCTCATCGGGAATATTCACGCCTTCAAAAGCTATCTGAGCAAAAAGTGATCTCTCAATCAAACCTAGATACTGCATTTGCGCAGAACCAAATTGCTCGCGCGGCACTCAAAGCAGAAAAACAAAACCTAAACGTCATAGACGCACAATTGGGTGATCAGGTCGGTCAAAGCACTCCCGTGCAACTCGCTCAAAACAATTTGGAAAAAGCGCGCCTAGATATCATTAACACACAGGTTGTTGCGCCAAGCGATGGTGTTGTGACCAACCTACAACTTGAGATTGGTAGTATGGCAAATACGAATCTACCGTTAATCACGTTTGTGCCTACAGGGTCCATGTGGGTTGCTGCAGACTTTAGAGAAAAATCGGTTGCGGGCCTTTCAGATGAGTATCGAGCATTCGTTGCTTTTGATGCTTATCCTGGTCAGATCTATCCGTTCGAAGTGTCAAGCCGCGATTACGGTGTTTCTACGGCACAACAAACCCCAAACGGAGCCTTAACGAAAGTGGAAGTCAACAACCGCTGGGTAAGAGATGCGCAGCGAACTCGCGTCAACCTACGTAATGACGAAGTAATGCCGCAAGCACTATTTATCGGATCACGGGCGACAATTTCGCTTTACCCAAAAGACCAACCTTTTTGGCACTTTATGGCTAAGGTACAAATTCTCTTAGCGAGCTGGTTCCATTACATTTATTAGAGGCCGTGACATGAAAAGCCTTCGTATTTGGTTCGGATGCTCTTTTGGGTTAGCACTTAGTATGCTCTTTGGCTGGTCTTATGGTTTCTTTGCAATCATGTTACCCCTTTTCGTATTGGGTAGAATGAATCGATTCCACTTGCCTATGCTACTTATGGTCTGTTTTTCTGCCATTTGGACGACGCTGCAAGCAACTTTTTTGCTGGAGTATCTTCAATTTCATCCAACGCTGTTGTTTGTCGCGGTTGGTATCATGATGTTATTTAAATGCATTGCGATGATGAATCCAAAAACGTACCTGTTTGGCTATATGGGACTACTCGTGGGTTCGATTGTGCTCAACTTTGCTAGCTATGATTATATTGATATTGAAGAGTTTAACGTCAATCTTTGGGTGATTTCGTTTGCCAATATTTTAGTCTGTGCGCTTGCGTATTGGCTATTTCCGGAGCCAAACTCAGATGTATCCCAAGACGAGATGATCACACCTGTTAAAAGTGATATTGATTACATTAGCCAAGTCGCGATGGGTTGGGTCGTTGCGATGGCGGCGTTTGTCGCCTTTCAAGTTGCAGATCTCTACGACTCACTCTCAGCTCAGGCGTCGATCTTAATTATACTCACGCCTATGACTCTAGCGGGCTCAATGGCAATGGCAAAAATCCGAATCATTGGTACCGCATTAGGGTGCGTAGCAGGTATGGCTGTCCAACTAATATTAGGGAGTTGGTTTGGTCATGGCCTCTTGTTTTGGCTCGCATTTACCATCGCTATGGGGCCCTTTTGCTTGTGGTTAACTAAAGGTCAAATCAAAGCAGCGATAGCATTTTCAGCAATGTCAGCATTGGCTGTTCCCCTAACAACATCGCTCGTACCTGAACAAAAAGACGCGTTTTTCTCGATACTCTATCGATTCAGTTCAATATTTGTCGCGGTCACCTTGACCGCAATGGTCATGTGGGTCGTCCATCACGCTATTCGACTCTATTTACTAAACCATCGTACAGCTTGATATTGCTACCATAAAAAAACATAAGGCGACACCTAAGTGCCGCCTTACTCATCATCTTCGCTAGATAATTACAACATGTACATTCGAGCAGTTCGTGCTGGAATAGTGAAGGTATGGTATTGGCCACTAACGGTTTCTGTTGCGCCACTCAACACATCCTTGTAAGGCACAAACCAGTTGAACTCGTTCTGGTACGTATCCACCGTATAGCTGCGCTCTTCACCACACTTATTGATACCGACAACACCCTCTTTGCCACGTTGGAACATCAGCAAGCACTGATCACTGTGCAAGACTTTCATGCTTTTACCTTGCATCGCATTATGGAATTTAAGCATCTGCTTCATATCCGTTCGATTCCAAACATCTGCCCAGCGGCCATTATCTCTATCTTCTGCGTCTGGCAAGTTGTCGCTATAAATCAGTGGTGTGCCGCCATCCTTACCTAAGATATACGCGTAGGCTAAAGCCTCATCAGATTCGTTCATGATCTGATAACGGAACCCATCATTAGTAGGAATGTCATGTGTAATCGTAAAGGTTATTGAGCGAGAGCTCTCAAGAGCTTGACCATAAGCCACCGGATCATGCAGTTGATTCATGCCGCCATTAATTGAAAATGCCTGACGAATAGAAGCAAATAGCGGAAAATCATACGCGGAGTGATTGGTGTTATTTAGGTAAGGCGCTAAGAAAGAGTCATAGCTTGAATCACCTTTCCCCCCACTGGTAATCACCTCGCCAAACACATGCATTCCAGAAGTAATATCTGACGCAAACACTTGGTCAATTTGATACTGGCTCATGTGTTTCACTGCATCAATTCTAAAACCCTTAACTCCCATATCCTTCAAGGCTTGTAGATAGAGTCGTTGCTGAGAGACAACCCAATGATTAGGATCTAAATCCGGTAATCCTTTATCTCCGGCCTCGCCACATAAACGCCAATACTGAACATGCCCAGGATCTCCCCAATTAGTAATACAGCCTTCAGGGTGGAAATCATTCGCTGATAAATTGTTGTAAGTTAAATCACCAAATAGTGTTTGCTTAGCAAAATATGACGCATTCTGCGCGTACTCATTGAGTACATCGTTGCCAGGATAGTTGAGGTCATCACGCTTCCAACTTTCATTCGCCATGTGATTTAAAACAACGTCGGCATACACATCCACATTTTGTGCTTTTAGCGCAGCAATCATGGCGGCTAAATCTTCTTTGTTACCTAAAGGTGAATCGATAACACGCAGATCTTGCGGCTGGTAACGAGCCCACCACTCATTGCCACTTGATTTCATCGCAGGAGAAATCAGTACTTTCTTATAGCCTGCCTCCGCTATGCTTTGAGCATGAGTCGTCACATCAGAATACGACCAGTTAAAAGCATGCAAAATCGCATCGGCATTTGCCGTACCAGAGAATCCACAAGCAGCCATTGCGGACAAAAATAGTGATTTAGAATAATTCATAGGGTTTACTCTTATTATAAAATTCCAATGAATAGTATTCCTATAATTCAATTGGTAAATATCACCTACTGTCAGCTTTGGCATACCATCACTCTCTGTATGGGTGTTCCTTTAGTAAATGTGCTGTGGTTAAAGTTTTGTGTAGTTTATTAATAATAAAAAGTATGATATGCAATAAATCAGATGAGAACAGATATCAAAATGAAGCCTAGACAAAAAACTCGGTCAATTTTTACCTACTTATATGCAGCGAGTTTTATCGGTATTGTTGGGGCTATCATCTTATTCATAGAGTTAACTTCCGGCTATCTTATGCAATCGGACATCGATTCGTTTGTTGAGAGTTCAGGCATCCACGTACAAAGCTACCTGGACAGCAAAGGAAAGCCCGGTGGTTTCTATGAAAGGATCAATCAGAGCCGAGAACTCGTCTATTACACCCATAGCCTGGCTTTAATTGACGACAATGCCATTGCCGGTAAAAACTGCACCGGCTGCCGTATGCTGACCAGTTTTCAAGGGCAAGATGTCTATATCCGCGATGATAAATACTTTTCTTCAGCGTTCCCTATTCCAGATACAAATCAGTTCTTACTCCTGACCGAATTTGAAGACCCTTTTGAACTTCAACAAGAGTGGTATGAAGATCCTGACACGCACTTTCTCATCATGATGTTTGTTATGATCGGATTGTTACTTGGCTTACTCATCTATGTGCCTTTAGTTATCGTCAATAAACGAGTGAAAAAGCTTCTTGATGTTCAAAAGCAGTTTGGTCAAGGTAACTTGAGTGTGCGTGCTGAAACCAGCCGAGTCTCACCCATGAAGGAGATTGCCGATAGTTTCAATTACATGGCAGATGATATTGAAAGCAAAGTAAAACAGTCGCAGATCTTCTCTTATGCTATTCCTCATGAGATTCGTACACCTCTTACACGTATCCAAGTTGCTAGCGACCTCTTAAGACGTGAAGATACTCAACAAAAAGAACAACTCTTCGATCAAATTGATTGCTACATAGAAGATATCTCCCTGCTCACCTCTGACATTCTCAAACTGGCTAAGCTAACCAATCAATCCGGAGAGAAAAGCATTGAACCCAGCGAGATTTCACTTACTGATTTGTGCCAAACACGTTTGGATCTCATGTCGGATGCAGAGACGAAAACATTGATTGTCAAAGATGAAATTCGCCCTATTTGTTCGGCGCCTGAATGTTATATCAAATTAGTCATCGACAACTTAATCAAAAATGCGACCAAATATGGCAATGGTGAAGTGCGAGTTACCTTGTCGGATTCAGAGCAACATTGGTGCATTGATGTCGAAGACAACGGAAAGGGTATTCCAAAAGATAAACAAGAAGAAATCTTCATTGCTTTTTCTCGACTCGATAAAAGCCGAAATCTCAACAAAGGTGGATTCGGGTTAGGTCTTGCCATAGCGAGCCAAGCCGCTAAAAACGCTCAACTCACCATTCATGTCGACGACAGTGACCTAGGCGGCGCGAAGTTCACGCTCAAAATGCCAAAGCCTAAAAGCTAATCCGTGCCATCTTGCTCAGTCACGCATGTTGAACGTGGCTGAGCGTTACTCCAACGTTTTGGACATATTGAATCCCGTAATCGAGAAGCCAACCTTTTTAGAAAAACAAACCGTCGCGCGATGACCAAGCAAATCGCGGATATTGTTAAAATTCTCAATTCATGGCAGTCTAATTTGATAGGTTAAAAACCACTCAAAAGGAACGCGTAATGATGGTCAGTGCAGCATATGTCGTTGCCGCAATACTTGCGCTTGTGATCAGTTCTTACATTTTAACCCCAGCAGCTAAACTCTATCGTTTCGTCCTCAAAGCTGAACGAAAGCGAGCCAAGCTCATCGTAAAACATATCCGCATTGGAGAGACTAACCTTGAGTACAGCCGAGGCGGGAAAGGTATGCCACTGCTTCTGCTTCATGGTTTTGGTGCAGACAAAGATAACTGGAATCGTATCGCACCTTATCTAACTCGGCACTATGACGTCATTGCGCTTGATTTACCTGGTTTCGGTAACAGCTCTAAAGATATCAGCGCTCAATATGGTGTTGCAGAACAAGTCGAACGCTTACACGAATTTACTCATGCGCTCGGATTACGTCGCCTCCATATAGCAGGGAATTCGATGGGAGGTTATATCGCCGGAAACTATGCTGCTCAATTCCCAGAACAAATCGAAAGTCTTTGGCTACTGAACCCATTGGGTATTGTCCATAGTGAGTTGAGTGAAATGTTTACCTCACTTAAACAAGGTGAAAGACCGATCGTTTTAGCTCGAAATGAAGAGGAGTTTAAACAACTCTTTCAGTTTCTATTTGTCCATCCCCCTTTCCTACCTGGCAAAATAGTCCACTACCTAGGTGAGCAAGCCGTACTTAACGCAGACTTAAACAGCAAAATATTCCAACATATACATAGAATGGATAAAGGCTCCCCCAACTTTGAGGCACCGCTAGATAACGTACTTGAAGGTTATAGTGGCCCGCTACTAGTCACCTGGGGTGAGAAAGATCGCGTGTTGCATTCCTCAGGAGCTCAAGCACTAAAAAATACGGTACCTCAAGCAACGATTTCCATGATGAAAGAGGTCGGTCACTTACCTATGCTTGAGAGACCAAAACAAACGGCCGATGCGTTTAATGCATTTATCTATCGAGCCAATACTCACTAAGCCTCTTAACAACCCTAGCCACGAACTTCTTCTCTACCGAATCGAAGCACACTTCGGATAGTCTTTGCACTTTACGAAGATTAAACAATCATTTTATTTCAATGACTTACCACATCAGTGCCAAGCCTGGATAGGCACTGCCTTATGTGGATAGTTTTTACATATCGATAACATAAAGATAAAGGGGAACATTAACGAATTCAGCTCAAAAAGAGCAGTGGGGAGGCATTCCGATGAAAGGTTTACAAGGTAAGGTCGCTATCGTGACTGGCGGCGTAACAATAATTGGCCAAGCAGTGGTCAACACTCTGGTTGAACACGGCGTCACTGTCGCCGTGTTTGACATTCAACCTCCAGTATTCGAGCCCAGCCCAAGTTCCTCAGTCAGTTATCATCAAGTCGATATTACTCAAGATGATGAAATTCAACGAGGTATTGAGAATGTCTTTCAAAGTTGCGGCCGTATCGATTTCCTCGTCAATCTTGCTGCGACTTACCTAGATGAAGGAATGAACTCAAACCGAGAGGATTGGTTAACAGCATTGGATGTCAATCTCGTCAGCTCAGTCATGATGGGGAATGCGGTCCGACCTTACATGATCAAACACGGTGGAGGCTCCATCGTCAATTTCACCAGTATTTCTTCCTCAGTCGCTCAAACAGGTCGTTGGCTGTACCCCGCTTCAAAAGCAGCTTTATTACAAGTCACTCGAAGTATGTCCATGGATTATGCCGAAGACCGCATCCGTGTGAATTCTGTCTCTCCCGGTTGGACCTGGTCTCGGGTAATGGACGAACTTACCGGCGGAAACAGAGCAAAAACAGACAGCGTAGCCGCCGATTACCACCTGCTACAGCGCGTTGGTGATCCCGAAGAGGTATCTAACGTTGTCGCTTTCTTACTATCGGATTCTGCCAGTTTTGTTACAGGGGCTGATTACGCCGTTGACGGAGGCTATTCCGCAATGGGTCCGGAGCAGTCTTTACCCGCCATACCTCGTTTAGCCGAATAACGGAATAAACACCTAATGTCATCAAGGAGAAAAACAATGAGAAACATCGCAATTGTGGGTGGTGGTCAGGCTGGCCTACCTTTAGCTATCGGACTTTTAGACAATGGTTATAACGTGACTGTTGTGACAAACCGAACACCGGAAAACATTCGAAATGGGAAAGTGCTGTCAAGCCAATGTATGTTTGATGATGCATTGCAGATCGAACGAGAGCTAGGTTTGAATCTTTGGGAGAAAAACTGCCCGAACGTTGACGGTATTGGCTTTACGGTTCCAAGTGACGTCAACCCAGGTGAAAAAGCGGTGACTTGGGATGCTCGTCTCGACAATCCAGCTCAATCTGTTGACCAACGTGTAAAAATCCCTTTGTGGATGGAACTGTTTTCTTCTAAAGGTGGCAACTTAATCATTGATGATATGGGCGTTCCCGAGCTTGAATTGCTCTCATCATCGCATGATTTAGTTATCCTCGCAGCCGGTAAAGGTGAAGTGGTAAAACTGTTTGAAAGAGATGAAGAACGCTCCGCATTTTCAACTCCGCAACGCGCTCTTGCTCTAACGTACGTCAATGGAATGGAAGACAATGATGAATACAGCAAAGTTGGCTTCAATCTGATTCCTGGCGTAGGTGAGTACTTTGCCTTCCCTGCTCTTACCACATCAGGCCCTTGTCACATTATGGTCTTTGAAGGGATTCCGGGTGGTGAAATGGACTGTTGGAATGGTATTGACTCACCTCAAGAGCACCTTGAGACCAGTAAAAAAATCCTCGAAAAATACCTTCCTTGGGAAGCCGAGCGATGCAAAAACATCGAACTGACGGATAAAAATGGCATTCTTGCTGGTCGTTTTCCACCAACAATCCGCAAACCTGTCATGACATTACCTTCAGGCCGTCTAGTGTTTGGACTTGGGGATGCAGTCGCAACAAACGACCCAATTACGGGCCAAGGTTCAAACAACGCAACAAAAGCTTGTAAGATCTATCTCGATGCCATCCTAGCGCGAGGCGATCAACCTTATACCGCAGAATGGATGAACGAAACTTTTGAAACGTTTTGGGATTACGCGGGTGATGTTGTTGATTGGACAAATAGCCTTCTAACTCCGCCTCCTCCTCACATTCTAGAATTGCTTAGTGCCGCGCAACAATCACCTTCTCTTGCCTCATTGATTGGCAACGGATTCAACCATCCCCCTAGCCTATACCCGTGGTGGAAAGATCCACAGTTATGTAGCGAGCTCATTCAAAAGCACCTAAATGCTTGAGTTACTCAACCAACAACGTAATAGAGAGTTTAAAGAATGCAAAAAGCGGTTATTGAATCACAAGAAAAGCATGTTGCGGAAAGTGCTAAACCAGAAGACAACATCTCCCCTGCATTAAAGTGGGAAGAGGAATCTTTACACCCAAAAGTTTTTCGCAACGCTCTGGGCAAATACCCTACCGGTGTCGCGATCGTTGCAGCCACTACAGCCGATGGGACGCCTATTGGCCTAACGATTAATTCTTTCGCGTCCCTATCTCTAGAGCCGCCACTCGTGCTTTGGAGTTTAGGTGAGCAATCACCAAACCTTAAAAACTTTAATGAATGCAAATACTTTACTATCAATGTGCTCGCCGAAGGCCAACAAGACCTAGCGATGAAATTTGCTAGCTCAAAAGTAGCAGACAAGTTTTCTGGAACTTCATATTCCCTGTCTGATGAAGGAGCACCTGTGATTGATGGTGCGATTGCGACACTGATATGCAGCAACGAAAAACAAGATCACGCTGGTGACCACATGCTGTTTTTCGGCAAAGTGTTACGAGTTGATGCAAACGACGATGAACCGTTGGTTTTCCATTCAGGGAGCTTTACCTCTCTGCTTGGTACCGATTGATTAATACTAAGGAGCCCCCTATGAAACCATCTGTTCTTGCAATGCTTTCTGAAGGAATAACCGGAAACACAATCAATATTGTTGATCTTACCCATACGTTAGATGAGCAATTCCCATCGTTGCAGTTACCTCCAGAGTTTGCTCAGGTTTGGGGATTTAAAAAGGAAAACATCTCCTGCTACGACAATAATGGGCCAGGTTGGTATTGGAACAATTTCAGTTGTGGAGAGCACACCGGTACCCATTTTGACGCCCCTATTCATTGGATTAGTGGAAAAGATCAACCTCAAAATTCAGTCGATACCATTTCAACGAAAAATTTTATCGCACCCGCGGTTGTTTTGGATGCGAGTAAATTTGTTGCGGAAGATCATGACTGGTTATTGACCGTAGACTTTCTTAAATCTTGGGAGGAACAACACGGCGAAATACCAAAAGGGGCATGGGTACTCTTTCGTACAGATTGGTCTAAACGGATCAACGACCCGGACGCATTTTTGAACATGCGCGAAGATGGCACGCATACGCCAGGACCAACTCAAGAAGCGGTTGAGTGGCTCATTCAGGAAAGAGATGTCATGGGGTTCGGTGTTGAAACAATCAATACTGATGCTGGGCAATCTTTCTCGTGGCCAACCCCACTCCCTTGTCATACGTTGATGCACGGTGCAAACAAGTACGGCCTTCAATGTCTGAAAAACCTCGACCTTTTACCGCCAATCGGTGCAATGATCGTTGCCGCTCCTTTAAAAATTAGCGACGGATCTGGCAGTCCTCTACGAGTTCTTGCACTGATTGAGTAACGGTTTTTAGGTTAACCCTAGGTCGTCCCCCTTATTTGTAGTATTGGATGGAGCAGTAATGACGAAAAAAAGCGATAGTGCTGAAGTCATTATTGTTGGTAGCGGCATAAACTCTTTGGTTTGTGCCGCATTACTAGCAATCAATGGCAAGTCAGTGATAATTCTAGAGCGAAACAGTGTCTCTGGTGGGTGCATACGGACGGAGCCCTTGTTCCCTGGTTATCAACACGATGTAATGTCGAGTTGGTATCCGCTATTTGTAGGCAGCCCGGCCTATGCTGAACTCAAAAGTAAGTTGGATGATGCCGGGCTAGAGTTTGTTCAAAATGAATACTCGACTGGCATCGTATTCCCTGACGGTTCAGGGCTTGCACTAAAAAATGACATTGAAGACACCGTTCGCCGAATGGAAACACTTTGGCCCGGTGATGGCGAAGCCGTTGGGGAAATGGCAGATCAGCTGTTTAACCATGATGCCGAACTCACTTTCGGTTTACTTGGTAACAGCCCCTACGCGTGGCAAACAGCTAAACTCCTCTTTTCTGAGTGGCGCAAGCGAGGATTCGGAGGGCTAACTGCCTTTGCTGGGGACGCGATTGAGAGCTTTCGTCGATGGTCATCTCGGACGTTATCCCATGACAAATCGCGAGCACTGATCGCTCCTTGGGTACTACACACGGGGCTAGGTCCAGATGAAGCCAGTTCTGCTCTAATTGGTAAGCTGACGTTTGCTGCGGTCGTTGCTGGCGGGATGCCCGTTGTTAAAGGAGGGAGCGGCAACATTGTTAATGCGCTGATAAAAGTCATTCAAGATCATGGCGGCACTGTTATCAATGACGCCTTCGTCGAAGAGATCATGACCTCCGGTATAGGGAAACAAACAAAAGCGATCGGCGTTGTTTCAGATGGCAAGGTTTACCAAGCGACTGAAGCGGTTGTGTGCAATGTTACGCCAAAGCAGTTGTATAGAAAGTTGCTCTCACCATTGCCCCATGTCTCCCCTGAAATACGGTCTCGTGCGGACGCATATCAATTTGGACGAGGAGGCATGCAGATACATTTTGCCCTTAGTGCCCCTCCTTCATGGTCTACGCCTGAATTAATCAACGTACCTTTGGTTCACTTAACAGAAAGCATGGAACAAGTCTGCCTGTCCGTTACGGAGGCAAACAACGGTTTACTCCCATCAAAGCCAACACTTGGTATCGGGCAACCTACAGCCGTAGATCCGAGTCGAGCACCTGACGGAGGTTGGATTCTATGGGTTCAAATGCAAGAGCTGCCTTCGGTGTTAAAAGGCGATGCATTGAACGAGATAGATATACCCAATGACGGGAAATGGACACCGGAAGTAAGAGAGTTAATGGCTGACCGCGTGCAAAAACGCTTGGAACTCGTGATGCCGGGGCTTTCAGATATCATCGTAGGAAGAAAAGCTTACTGTCCTGCAGATTTGGAAACACTCAACAGTAACCTTGTAGGTGGCGACCCTTACTCTGGGATTTGCAGCCCAGATCAGTTTTTCTGGTTGCGTCCTTTTGCGCCTGCAAACGGTGCCAAAGCCCACAACAC
>Ga0209272_10001102_pt1 | contig 18079 bp, 18 predicted proteins | sample tdDd002_FD_187125 | JGI IMG/M metagenome (GOLD analysis project Ga0209272, IMG submission 187125) | Marine sediment microbial communities from the Atlantic coast under amendment with organic carbon and nitrate - tdDd00.2 (SPAdes)... | ecosystem: Environmental > Aquatic > Marine > Coastal >... | reverse complement strand
AAAGCTTGGGACGCAAAGCCAAGGGTCTAAGGGGAAACCTAAGATAGCCAGCTACCGAGAAGACTTTGGTTACCATGTAATCAAAAGCTTTTCACGACATGGCAAACCTAATGAAAGTTGGGGACGCAAAACTATAGGGTCTAAGTCAGAAATGATAAGATAGCCAGTTATCGAAAGAGAAGTTTATTACTTTTCTTTCCCAAATATGTTAAACGGCAAACCCATTGTGAAATGGGGACGCAAAACTACAGGGTCTTCGAAAGAAGATAGCCAGATGCCAAGGGAGAGATACTATGAAAAGAATAATGTTAATTTTTACGGTTATGATGTTACTCGTGACGAGTGCAACATCAGTATTCGCTGATACAACGAACGTACAGGTTAACACTGCTGATGCAACAGTTGTAATTAATGTTTCAACAACTGGTTATTCTAGTTTCAAAGCAATCGTTGAAAAAGATGACGTAGAGTATATCTACAATCTTGTTTCTGGGATCGAATCACTTCCGTTACAATTAGGTAGTGGGCAGTATACAGTAACTATTTTAGGTAGTAATGATGGTAGAAGATTTAGAAAATTATCTGAAAAAACTATCTCTGTTACACTTAAAGAGAATGCTGTTTACTTGAGCTCAAGTCAAACTGTTAACTGGAATGATGAATCGGAAGTAGCAATCTTAGCTAAAGAATTAACTAAAGATGCTGAAACTGACAGAGAAAAATTAGAAGCTATTCATACTTACGTTGTTAACAATGTAAGATATGATTATCAAAAAGCTACAAGTCTTCCAAAGGGATACATTCCAAATGTGGATGCTACATTAGCAGACGGTTCAGGGATTTGTTACGATTTCGCAGCAATAACTGCATCTATGTTAAGATCAGTAGATATTCCTACGAAACTTGTTAAAGGCTATAGCTCTTATACTCCTGTCTATCATGCATGGAATGAAGTTTTAATCAATGGCGAATGGGTTGTTGTAGATGCTAGTACTGATTCTATTTATGTGGATTATAATGTAGCTTATTCATTAGAAAAGGATACAGTTGATTACGTAAGTAGTAAGGTATATTAATTAGAATAGAAGTTATCCTCTCAATTTCTTCTTAACTTAAATCTAGTTCGCTAGATTTTTTATTTTGCAAAAATATGATATAATGCAGGAAAATATATGAAAAGAGGCAATGATGAACTGGTATAAAATAGAGATCCACATTGAGACCGAATCTGTAGATATTCTGACGTATTTGTTAGAGGAAAACGGCATAGACAGCGTTGTTATAGAAGATCCAAATGATCCTATGTTTGATGTTAGATACAAAGGCGATTGGGATTATAGTGAAGAAACTGCAAGACAGTTTGATTCAGAAGATACAGTCGTAAAAATATTTGTAGAAGCAGAGAAAGATATTAATGAGACGGTTGGTATGATCGAAGGACTTCTTAAAACAATTTCAAGTAATGGTTTAAATATTGGGACTGGATTGATTAAATATGAAATCGTAGATGATGCTGATTGGAAAGATAAATGGAAAGAGTACTTTAAACCATTTAAAATTGGAAGTCATATTGTTATTAAACCGAGTTGGGAAGTGTATGATGAAGAAGAAGGTGATATCATCATAGAAATGGATCCTGGTTCAGCCTTTGGATCAGGTACACATGAGACAACGAGTATGTGTGTTAAATTAGTAGAAAAAGTAATCACACCATCTGATATGGTTTATGATATAGGTTGTGGGACAGGTATTTTAGGATTGTCTGCAGCGATGTTGGGTGCTAAATCAGTTATAGGTGTTGATATTGCAGAAGATGCAATCATTGCTTCTAAGATAAATATTGAAAAGAATAATATGACAGATGTGATGGATGTTAGATTAGGTAACTTAACAGATGTTGTAGAGGAAAAAGCAGATATAGTTGTAGCCAATATCATGGCAGATATCATTATCATGATGACAGATACAATTCAGAACTTTATAAAACCAGAAGGGTATTATATCCTCTCAGGTATAGTAGAAGGACGTCAGGATGATGTTGTCAAAGTAATTAACGATAAGAATTTTGAAGTTGTAGACCATTTAAATGAAGGTGAATGGCATGCGATTTTAGCACAGTATAAAGGATAATTAAATGCATAGATTTTTTGTAGATTATAAAGTATCAAGTGATCAAATTGTGATAGATGATAAAAATGATGTTAATCATATTAAGCGAGCTCTTCGAGTAACCATTGGTGAAAAATTAGAGATTTGTGATGTTGAAAGTGATGAATACATTGTTGAAGTAAAATCATTAGATGATGTTATTATTTGTGATGTTATTGAAAAAAGTACAGTTGATAGAGAAAGTCCGATCCAAATAGACTTATATCAAGGCCTTGCTAAAGGTAGTAAAATGGAAACCATTATACAGAAATCAGTAGAACTCGGTATCCATACGATTTATCCCTTAAATACAAAAAGAGCTATTGTAAAACTAGATGATAAAGGGGAAAAGAAGAAGGTTGAGAGATGGCAAAAAATAGCTGATGAAGCAGCCAAACAATCGAAAAGAAGTCACTTGCCGCTTGTGGAAAAGGTTCTTTCGATAAAGAATTTTTCATCTGTTTCTAAGCAATATGATCTAATATTGGTTGCTTATGAATTGGAATCTTCTAGAACTCTAAAACAATTATTATCGAATGATTATAAACGTATTGCAGTGGTTATTGGACCAGAAGGTGGTTTTGAAGTCGAAGAAGTTGATACGTTGGTTAAACTAGGTGCTCACTCTATTAGTTTGGGACCGAGAATTCTAAGAACAGAAACCGCAGGATCTACTTTGGTTTCGATACTTCAATATGAACTTGGTGATATTTCCAAGTCGTAATAAATAGTATGATTGCTATAGAATATCAAAAGAAATGGAGCTTATATGAAGAAAATGTTATTGATACTATTGGTGTTTTTACTTGTTGGGTGTCAAAAAACGGAGACAAACCCAAATGAGTATAGTGCTTATATGTTGAACATTAAAGGTGATGTAGAGTCTTTAACCGAACAAATATATGATATGCATACTGGAGAAAAAGTTAACTTTGAAGTTTTTGAGATGGGCTATTATTCATCGTCTAATTATACTTGCAGGTTTGATGAAAAGGGTAATCCTCTAGAAATAATTGAGTTGACACCAGAAGGTGAAGAGGTTGTAACATGGCTTAGTGAGTTTGATGACAACAACAGAATTAAAAGGTTCACAGCAATCTTTGCAGGGATGGAAGAGTTGTTTGATGACAACAACAGAATTAAAAGGTTCACAGCAATCTTTGCAGGGATGGAAGAGTTTAGTGAAACAGCTTTTGAGCAAGGCGAGGATGATAATGTCATAGTAAACAATAATATAGTTCGAGGGATACAACGCACGATCTATAAAAATGATATCATCTCAGAGACTTTAGTAACTAGCACGTTTGATGATTCGGGACGTGTCATTCGTGTATCAAACGATGTTGAAGTAGATGGACTGGAAGGGTATCCGTTATATGATTATAACAAAGACGGTCGTATTTCGGATGTTTATTGGTATAGTGAAGGCGAAAAAGATTGTCACGTTGTGATCAAGTACAATGACAAAGGTTATATGTCTAATTATCGTTATATAATCAACCCTATGAACGAGATAGAATTATTGGAATTTGATTATAATTATGATGAAGAAGGTAACTGGATTGAAATGATGAAGAAGGTAACTGGATTGAGCAAAAAATAACTGTAGATGGTGAAGACCTGTATGTTATAAAACGTACTTATCAGTATAGAGATTAATAAAAAGCTTATCTTAGTTTACTAAGATAAGCTTTATTTTTATACTTTAAGTGTAAATGATGTTTCATCAAATATCTTCCCATTGATTTGAATGAAAAGCTTGTAGTCGCCTGAATAAAGCTTTTTTGTTGTCATTAACTTAAAGCCGTGAGACTTTTTAATTTTAACAACTTCATTTTCTTGTATTCTCAAACGTTTGATCTTAAAGACTTTTTCGGAAGTTTTATTGTTTGCCATAGGATACAATACTTTAAAATCAACCATTAAGTTTTCGTTTTGCTGAGACACAATATCGAATTCGAATTGTAAACTGTCTCCGATAACAATGTCTTTCTGATGGATGATGAAATTCTCAACTTTAATAGCTGGATTGCTAGCAAATCCAATGAGTTCTAAGCTTCTTAGATGACCTTTTTTAATAGAGGTTCTAAGTGCATGGTTCATCAAGTAGGCCATTTCTTTTGAATCCTGTTTATGAGATGATTGCCAAGTTTTTAAAACATCAACAACAAAATCTGGATCTAGTTTAGAAACATCATTTAAATGATTGGCCACAGATCTAACAACATACCGTTCTTTATCATAATACAGATTATGAAGTGGTAACATACCTTGTTGATAATCGAAGTATATTTTTGAGGCCCAAGGCAACTTCGGTCTTAAACCTTCACTTGCAAGTCTTCTTTGATCCGCATGATCACTTAGAGACCATTCTAACATTTTATTATATGTTTGATCGGGATACTGATTTATGAATTTACGAATGGCAAATTCAGAAGAAAACCATTTGGTATATTCTCCTAACATGTTTAAAGAAATATCTAAATACTCATCTGTGCATCCGTTGAACTCAATGTATTCTGAATAAGAAGCAAAAATAAAATTATCTTTGGAATCAGCTACTTTCAGTGAGGTGTGAAGTAGTTCGATAGTCTCAAGATAATTGTCGGGCATAAATATCTCAAGTTTCTTACGTATAAGAGTCACACGTTCTTTTAATTCTAATACCATCATTTCATCCATAATCTCATTATAAAATGTTATGGCATTAAATTCGTCATAAACTTTTGAAATAGAATTCGTTATTTTTTTTATAGTTTTACTATTAAAAAGTTCGTCTTTTAATGAATATCTTTCTTCAGTGATAGTAACACCTCCAATGGTTTTATCTATATTGTATCATAGTAATTGTGGTATCAAACCATATAAAGTAATAAATATGAAGTGATTAATTTTTATTATGATTACTGAATTGGTATAAAATGATTTGCATCTAATTCTAGATACTGATATAATGCTATCAGAAAAAGATTGGAGCATTTATGAGTAAAGAGATTATGCAAACAAATAAGAAGACAATTACTGTGCTTACTTTAGGATGTAAAGTAAATCAATATGAGTCAGAGTCGATGATAGAGAGTTTTAAAACAGCAGGGTATGAAGTAGTTGATTCTGATACTGCTGATTATTATGTAATCAATACATGTACTGTAACAAGTATCAGTGATAGAAAGTCACGTCAGTTTATGAGACGTGCAAGAAAAGCAAATCCTGAAGCTGTTATAGCAGTTGTAGGGTGTTATTCTCAAGTCTCACCAGAACAAGTAGAAGCGATTGAAGAAGTGAATGTTGTTTTAGGTACAAATGAGAAAAAAGATATAGTAAAGTATTTAGAAGCAGCGACTTCTACAAGCAAGATTGTTCAAGTCGGTGAGATTATGAAAACAAAATCATATGATGAAATGAGCATTGAGGATACGGTTGATAAAACCAGAGTCTTCATGAAGATACAAGATGGGTGTAATCAATTCTGTACTTACTGTATCATTCCTTATGCAAGAGGTCCTATTAGATCAAGAAATCCTGAAAATATCATTACTGAAGCTAAAGTACTAGCTTCTAAAGGATTTAAGGAATTGGTTTTAACGGGTATTCATTTATCTTCTTATGGATTGGATTTAAAAACCACTTCATTAATAGAAATGATAGAAGCCTTAGATGCTATTGAAGGCATTGAAAGAATACGGCTAGGGTCACTAGAACCTAAAATCATAACAAATGATTTCGTATCAAGATTATCAAAATTGAAGAATTTCTGTAATCACTTCCATCTATCACTACAAAGTGGTTCAGATACGGTTTTAGAAAGAATGAATAGACGGTATAATACGGCTGAGTACTTTGTTGCTGTTGAACTTATTAATGAGCATTTAGAAGATGCATCATTTACAACCGATATCATTGTAGGTTTCCCAGGAGAAACCGATGTAGAATTTGATGAAACATGTGCATTTGTAGATAAGGTAGGCTTCTCAAAGGTTCACATCTTCAAGTATTCTCCTCGTGAAGGCACAAAAGCTGCTGTGATGAAGGCTCAAGTACATGGTGAGATTAAAACCAATAGAAGTCATGCGTTACAAGACGTTTGCACATCTGTAGAAGAAAAGTATTACAAAACATTTGTTGGAAAAATAGTACCAGTATTATTTGAAGAGGTTGTAGAGGGTTATTTTGAAGGTTTAACAGAAGGCTATTTAAGAGTTGCTGCTAGATCACTTGATAATCTGGTTAATACAATTGGTTCGGTAAAAATAACAGACTATAAAAATGGTAAACTGTATGGTGAAACCGTTAAATAAAAAAACTGAGTTCGTAATAAAATGAACTCAGTTTTTTATTCTGTTGTTAAAGGTCCTATAGTTAAGTTGATTATTGGCATATAATCAACTTTCAAATAGACAAACAGCACTAGTTGTTACGATTATAATAGCAATAAAGTCTGCTTTATATAAAATAAGAACAAATGGAATTGTTTTTAACGGAAATATAACTAAGATGGTATAAAATTGCTTTCAAATCTATTTTTTTATTTTTTTTCATTATATAATAATAGTGAAGAAAAGCAGAGGGGAGGCGAGAAAAGATGGATTGCATTTTCTGTAAAATCGTAACAGGGGAAATCCCAAGTAATAAAGTTTATGAAGACGAAAAAATACTTGCCTTCAGAGACTTAAATCCAGAAGCCCCACAACATGTATTGGTTATTCCAAAAGTACATTTATCATCAGTTTCAGAAGCAACTGACGAACATATTGAGCTTTTAGGGTATATGCAAATAAAAATTGCTGAAATTGCAAAAAAATTGGGTGTTGATCAATCAGGATTTAGAATCGTTGCAAACACTGGAGATGAGGGCGGACAAACAGTAAATCACCTACATTATCATCTTCTAGGCGGTCGTTTTATGCAGTGGCCACCAGGATAATATAAAAAAATTCGAAAGACCTATTGAAAAGCTGATAAAAATGGGGTATAATACTTTAGTATTCTGTGTTCCCTTATAGTCTATTCTAAGTAGGCTGTTTATCAGGATATGATATTTGAAATAAGGGGGTGTAATTATGGCTGGCGTTGAAGTAAGAAAAAATGAGAATATTGATAGCGCTCTTAAGAGATTTAAGAGAGAAACTGCTAAAGCAGGTACATTAGCAGAGCTTAGAAAAAGAAGACACTACGAAAAGCCAAGTGTTAAAAGAAAAAAGAAATCAGAAGCTGCTCGTAGAAAGAAGAAAAAAGCTTTCTAGGGAGATGACTTATGAACATTAAAGAGCTATTAATGGCAGACTTAAAAGATGCCATGAAGCAAAAACAAGTGTTGCGTAAGTCCGTTATTACTATGCTTAGAGCTGCTGTAAAGCAGATCGAAGTAGATCAACGTCGTGAGTTATCTGACGACGAAGTAATAGATGTGGTAGTGACACAAGTTAAACAAAAGCGAAGTGTTATTGATGAATTTCTTAAAGGCGATCGTGAAGACTTAGCTAATGAAGCGAAAGCGGAAATAGCGGTTCTTGAAAAGTATCTTCCTGAGCAATTATCTATGGATGAATTGAAAGCGATTATTGCAGATGCTATATCTGAAATAGGTGCGACTACAATGAAAGACATGGGTAAGGTAATGGGAATGGTTAATCCTAAAATTAAGGGTAAAGCAGACGGAAAAACAGTTTCGCAAATCGTTAAAGATTATTTAAATTAATATTACAGTTTAAACGTTTATAACTGTTCCAACACTATGTTGGAACAGTTATTTTGTTGTACAATAAATCTGACTATGATGTCAATATAATATATGGTATGATTAAGTGTACAACAGTGTTTGGAGGAGAATATGAATCAAACTTCGATTGATGTAACAAATGTAGATGTATTTATGAAATTAGCAGGTAATTTAGATGTTAATTTTGACTATATAGAAAAGGCTTTAAACGTTGAATTATCAGTGGCAAACAATGAACTCATCATAAAAGGTGATCTGGTGAGCTGTGATAAAGGTAAAGAATTAATTGAAAACTTAATAGAGATAATACTAATCGGTGATGAATTAGATACACAGAAAATCGATTATTCATTGGAACTTATAAATGAAAACAGTGATAATAGAATTTCAGAGTTTTATAAAACAACTATTTGTGTGACGAAGTCAGGACAGCCTGTAAATCCTAAAACTTTGGGTCAAAAGAAATATATCGATATGATAAACAAGAAAGATTTGATATTTGGTATAGGTCCAGCAGGAACAGGGAAAACTTATATTGCTGTAGCGATGGCGATAAGAGCATTTAAGAATGGTAGAGTCAAACGTATTATAATTACAAGACCTGCTATAGAAGCAGGAGAAAATCTTGGATTTTTACCAGGTGATCTACAGAGTAAAGTGGATCCGTATTTAAGACCAATATATGATGCTATGGAAGAAATCTTAGGACATGATGTGTTTCAGAATTATAGAGATAGAGGTCTTGTTGAAATAGCACCTTTGGCTTATATGCGAGGTAGAACTTTAGATCAAGCTTTTATTATATTAGATGAAGCACAAAACACAACAACTTCTCAAATGAAAATGTTTTTAACACGTTTTGGATTCGGATCAAAAGTAGTGATTAATGGTGATGTGACTCAGATAGACTTAAATAAAAAAATATCAGGTCTTAGTCATGCACTGCATGTGCTTAAAGACATTGAAGAAATAGGTGTCATGGAGTTTACTGAAAGAGATGTAATGCGTCATTCTTTAGTTAAAAAGATAATTAAACAATATGATAATTATGAAACTAATGGAGAGTAACAAGGAGATGTGATGAAATCTATTCTTAAGCGGTTTATCAAAGAATCGGAAATTGGTAATTGGTTTAAAAGTATAAAAGTGCAATTGTTTTTTAGTTGTGTGCTGATTTTTATTGTGCTTCATTTAACGTATAGTTTATCGTTATTTTTTTATTGTGCTTCATTTAACGTATAGTTTATCGTTATTTAGTTATGAATATGATTATAATGTTGGCGATCAAGTTACAGAAAATATTATGCTGGAAGCAGACTATCATGACCAAAAAGCTACGGAACTTTTAAAAGAGCAAGTTAAATATGAAGTTGATGCGATTTATACCATAGATCCAAAAGTTTATGTAGATGCTAAAGAGAGTGTGGCTTCATTTTATAATAAGGCTTATGATATTCGTGCTGAATACTCAGGTGAAAGTGATATCCGAGCGAGGGTTTTTACGTACTTGTTAAAAGATTCATTTGAACTGACTCAAGAGGAATTAACCACTTTAGCAGATATTGATGATGTGGCACTACGTTTGACTGAAAATTATGTTTATGCTGTTTTAAAAGATACCTTAAGTTCAGAAGTTACTGATGAAAATATCATCAGCAAAAAAAGAGCTGCCGGAACATATTTTGATACAGTGGATCAAATCAGTGATCCAGTTAAACCAATCGTTTTAAAAATTGTTAATTATCATATTATTTCCAATAGCCAAGTTGATGAACTAGCAACTGAAACCGCTATTAAATTGGCACAAACAAAAATTGAAAATGTAAAGATTCCAGCCGGAACGATTATAGCAAATGCAAATGAACCACTTGGTTTAAAAGCGTATAATATCTTAAATGAATTACATTTAAATGATTTACATACATTTGAGCAAAATATACCATTACTCAGTATGGATGCTCAGGTGGTCTTATTGCTTGTCTTAATGTATGTTGTCTTGTTGTATTTCTATTCAAGTAGAAAGAAATCCGTGAAACAGATATACTTGAATTTTGTTATTTTTGTTTTAACTTACTTATTGGCATTTGGTTTAAAAGGTATTTCTGTTTATTTGATACCGCTGGCAACTGTAGGGATGTTAATCAGTTTATTAGATGAATTTGTAACAGGGATTATCTATAGTTTCTTTGTAGCGATTATCTTTGGTGTTATATTCTCATTACATGCTTCATTAATTGCATTTACAGTATTGGGATGTATCATTTCAGCGATACTTGTAAACCAAGCATACCAAAGAGGTAAGATTTTCTTAGCAGGTTTAACGGTATCATTAATAAATGCTTTGATGATATTCGGTATATACTTTATGTCGGGGACCTCGGTTACAGAGAGTTTAGAACAAGTATTTTACGGTATTTTAGCAGGTGTGATCTGTTCGATATTAACGATTGGCTCTTTACCGTTATGGGAAGCGCTCTTTAAGGTGCTTACACCACTTAAGCTTTTGGAACTGGCCAATCCAAATCATCCACTTCTAAAAAAATTGCTTTTAGAAGCACCAGGAACTTATCATCATAGTATTTTGGTAGCTAATTTAAGTGAAGCAGCGGTACATGATATTGGCGGTAATGCGATACTGGCTAGAGTTGGAGCGTATTTTCATGATGTCGGTAAAATAGATCGACCTTATTTCTATGGGGAAAATCAATATGATATCAATAACCCGCATGACCAGTTGGTACCACATGTCAGTGCTAAAATCATTAAAGATCATGTGAAGCGTGGTTTGGATTTATCTAAATCATATAAACTACCAAAAGAGATAAATGCTTTTATTGAACAACATCATGGCACTACTTTGATCAAGTACTTTTATCATAAGGCAACTGAAAATAATGAAAGCGATTTAGAAATTAATCCATTGTCATATATGTATGATGGACCTGAACCAGAAAGCAAAGAAATCGCAGTTGTGATGTTAGCTGATAGTGTTGAAGCTGCTGTTCGCAGTATGAAACAAGGTGATGTGAAAGCATTGATTTCTAAAATCATTGATGATAAGATTAAGAGCCATCAGCTAGATAAAAGTCATTTGACTTTAGGTGAAATAGAAGTCGTTAAAAAATCGTTTTATTCTAATCTTTCAAGTGCCTTCCATGATCGTGTGGAATATCCTGAAATAGAAGAAAAACATATTAATATTGTGAAATAGGAGCGTATTATGGATGTATCAATTTTAAATCATCAGAATATATTAGATATAGATGATAACTTGCATCAAGTGTTAGAAGATTTAATTGAACTTACTTTAAAAGAAGAAGGTTTAGAATTTGAAGGTGAAGTCAGTGTTATGTTTGTAGATGATGAAGAAATTCATAATTTAAACTTAGAACATAGAGACAAAGACTCATCAACAGATGTTCTTTCTTTTCCTCAATATGAGTCACTAAAAGATGAGCAAATCATTGAACCATATGTTATACTAGGGGATGTGGTCATTTCTACTGAAACAGCTATTAGCCAAGCGGAGTCATATGGACATAGTTTGATTAGAGAGATTGGTTTTTTAGTTGTACACAGCATGTTTCATCTGTTTGGATACGATCATGACACAGATGAAAGAACCAAGGAAATGCGCATAAAAGAAGAACATGTATTAAAATCTTATAATCTAACACGATAGGGAGACAGAATGAAGAAGTTTATACTAATATTGACAGTTGTTTTATCATTAATACTTGTCGGATGCCAAGGTAATGATAAAAACTATACAAATAACGCATCAAATGCGATCGAAACTATTGAAACGAATCTACCAGAAGAAGATAATGTAGAAGAATCAACTGAAACTTCTAATGAAACTACTGAAACTGAAACAACAGAAACTACTGAAGAAACTGAAGTAGTACAAGAAACCTTTGATCCAGAAGGGAAAATCTTTTCTAAGTTAACAGGTTTTGAAATTACTGAAGAACAAAGTATGAAGCGACCTATAGCCGTGATGCTTGATAATCAATATAAAGCGAGACCGCAGGCAGGTCTAAGTGAAGCTGAAGTTGTATATGAAATATTAGCTGAAGGTTCTATTACGAGATATATGGCTGTTTTCCAAGCTTATGAACCAGAAGTTATTGGACCTGTAAGAAGTTCTAGACCTTATTATATCGAAAGAGCTTTAGAATTTGATCCACTTTATGTACATGTTGGTGGTTCAATGCAGGCTTTAACGGATATCATTAACTATGATATGGCAGATATTGATGGTTTAAGTGTTGGTGCTGGGGTATTTTACAGAACAACACATAAAAACATGCCGCATAATGCTTATTCAAGTCATGATGGGATTAGAAAAGAAGCGGATCGTAAAAAACATCGTACAGAAGTTGAATTTGCAGGTATGCCTATTTCATATGAAACATATGAATTAGAGGGTTCTTTAGCAAATCATGTGACTATTCAGTATAAGAAACCGTCTTCGGGTGACTCTTTAGGATACTCAATTGCATTTAGATATGATGAAGAAAACAAGAATTACTTAAGATATGTTAACGGTGGTGAGCATTTAGATGAAGAATCAAAAATTCATTTAAGAGCAGACAACATCATTATTCAACAGACATATCACAAGGTGTTGGATAGTGCAGGTAGAAGAGCGGTTACTATGATTGGCTCTGGAAATGGTTACTATGTAAACAAAGGTCAATATGTTGCTATTACATGGGAAAAGAAAGATCTTTATGGTCAAACAAAGTATTATTTAGAAGATGGTTCAGAATTGATTCTTAATCCAGGCGTTACTTGGGTACAAGTAATACAAACAGGTATGGAACCATACATTGAGTAGGAGTGAATTTATGACTTATGAAACATTATTAGAAATGGCATATGAGGCAACAAACAAATCGTATGCACCATATTCAAACTTTAGAGTAGGCGCAGCGCTATTAACTGAAGATGGTAAAGTATTTACTGGCTGTAATATAGAATGTGCTTCATTCGGTGGTACAAACTGTGCAGAAAGAACAGCGGTATTTAAAGCTGTATCAGAGGGTTATAAAACATTTAAAGCCATTGCAGTTGTTAGTGCAGGAGAATCATTCACTTATCCATGTGGTATTTGTAGACAGGTGTTAAATGAATTCGCACCTGATATTGATATAATTTTAGATGACCACGGAACAATGAAGGTCATTAATTTAAAAGAGATGTTACCTTATTCATTTGGACCAAATGATATTCGGTAGGAGAGGAGTTTTATTTGAGTTTTAAATCAGGTTTTGTAACGATCGTAGGTCGTCCAAATGTTGGAAAATCTACATTACTAAATCATATATTAGGAGAAAAAATTGCTATTATGTCTGACAAACCTCAGACAACAAGAAATAAGATAATGGCAATACACCAAAGAGATGAATCACAAATCATTTTCATGGACACACCAGGTATGCATAGACCAAAGCATAAACTAGGAGAGTTCATGATGAAACAAGCCACTGAAACATTAAGAGAAGTAGATCTTGTTTTATTTATGGTGGATGAGTCTAAAAAAATTGGACCAGGAGATCAGTGGATTATTGACTTCTTAAAAGACTCAAAAGCAAGAGTTTTTTTAGTAATCAATAAAATGGATCTGCTATCATTTGAAGAATATGCTGCACTTGTTGAAAAGTATGAGCAGTTTGACTTTATTGAAGACATTATTGGTATGTCAGCATCAAACAATAAAAATGTTGATGTGTTGATGAATAAAATCATTGATGCCTTACCAGAAGGACCAATGTATTATCCAGATGATATGATTACAGATCAACCAGAAAAAGTAATCGTAGGTGAAATGATTAGAGAAAAGATTCTACAATATATTAGAGATGAAATTCCTCATGGTGTTGCCGTAGAAATTGAAAAAATGAGAAAAAGAGAAAATAGTGAAATGTATGACATAGAAGCGACTATTATCTGTGAGAAGAGTTCCCATAAGGGTATCATCATTGGTAAGGGTGGTAGAAAGTTAAAAGGCATCGGTAAGAGCGCAAGAGAAGATATCGAAAGATTTTTAGATATGAAAGTATATCTTCAGTTATGGGTGAAAGTTCGTCCAGGTTGGAGAGACAGTGATACACAACGATAATGATTCACAACTTAAAAATCTTGGTTATCGCCATCAAAAATAGCACTAGCAAATTTATTTGCTAGTTTTTCTGCGAAGAAAGGAGTGTAATATGCAAGGCTTATTTGAAGAAGAATTAAAAGTACTACTGGAACGTGTATCTCATTATATTGATCAAGGCGATATTCCCGCCCTTCAAAGTTTTATTGATCATATTCACTCCGCCGATTTGATAGAAATAATTGAAGATTTAAATGAAGAACAAAGACATATTTTAATAAAAGCATTAGATACTGAAGAAGCTGCAGAAGTTTTAGAGGATATTGACTCAGAGGTATTCTCACAGATTATAAAAGTTTTAACATTAAAAGATAAAAAAGAAATACTTGATGAAATGTCACATGACGATATTGCCGATCACCTTGGTGAATTGAGTAATGAACGTAGTGAAGAAATCATGACGTATCTAGATGATGATGATGCTGATGATGTAAGAGAACTGTTGATCTACGATGAAGATACAGCCGGTGGTTTGATGACCACTGAGTTTGTATCACTAGAAGAAGAATTTACAGTGACTCAAGCAATTGCCTACCTGCAGCAACATGCCCCAGATGCAGAGACTATTTATTATTTATTTGTTATCAATGAATATGAAAAACTATCAGGTGTTATTTCGTTAAGAGATTTGATTATAGGACAACCTGATGATCAAGTAAAAGAACTGATGAATACGAGAGTCATCAGTGTAAATGTTTCTGATGATCAGGAAGAAGTTGCAAAAGTTGTATCTAAATACGATTTTTTAGCGATACCCGTTATAGATGATTTTGATCATATGAAAGGTATCATTACAGTTGATGATGTAATTGATATTTTAGAAGAAGAAGCAACAGAAGATATGTATAAATTTGCCGGTGCTTCTGAATTAGAGGCAGATGCTTATGAAGAAAGCCTAGGCAATAGAATTTGGAATTCTATCAGATCGAGACTGCCTTGGTTGATTGTCACTTTATTTGGAGGTATGTTATCAGCAAGTATTATTGCCAGTTATCAAGATGCGCTTGATAGCAATGCCATACTCGCTATATTCATTCCAATCCTTGCTGGTATGGGTGGAAATGTAGGGACTCAATCCTCTACGATAACGGTTAGAAATATTGCAGTTGGTAATATCACAGGAATAGAAGTTTGGAAAACCATTGTCCATGAGATGAGTGTTGGTTTATCAGTTGGACTGTTTTGTAGTGCTATTGCACTATTTGCATCGTTTTTCATCTATGATATATCACCTGGTTTGGCAGCGGTTGTTGGACTTTCAATGTGGGCAAATATGTTTGTAGCGAGTACCATTGGTACGGTTGTACCACTTGTGTTTAAAAAAATAGGTGTTGATCCAGCAGTTGCATCAGCTCCATTTATTACGATGACAATAGATTTAACAGGATTAACAATATACTTTACTTTAGTTGTAACGTTGATGACAAATATGATATAAGAGGTTCTTATGTATATAGTAACTGATGGCATAGTACTGAAACGTGTTAAAGTTTCGGACTATGACAAAATATTGACCATCTATACAAGAAAATCAGGCAAATTAAGTGCTGCGGTTAAAGGCTCTCAAAATCCTAAATCAAAAATGGCTTCTGGTGCTCATCCTTTTGTCTATGGAGAATTCTCTATTAGTAAGAGTGGTAGACTATCAAATGTGACGTCTATAGATGTTAAAAATGCATTTTATCATCTAAGAGAAGATTTAGATAAATTGACCATTGCTTCATATTTTTTAGAAGTAGCACATATCGTTACTGTAGAAAATGTGATAAATAATAGATTATTTGATTTGTTGCTTGAATTCTTAGGTATATTAGAAACATCCGATAGTTTAATTGTTCAGCATGTTATTAAAGTTTCTTTTGAACTGAAACTACTGGACTTAATTGGTTTAAGACCCGAACTGCATCATTGTGTAAATTGTGGTAATGAAACGGACAATCCGAAATTTTCAGTAGCAGATGGCGGTGTCATCTGTGAAGACTGTTACCATCTGTATCCGGATAACTATAAAATAGGTCATGTGATACCTAAATTGATGAACTTTATCATGTTTACTCCTTTAGAAACTATTCTTAAAACAGATATAGATGAGGTTTTGATTAAAAAGATTGATTATATGTTAAGTGAATTCTTGCTGTATCATTTAGAGCGCAAAGGATTCAAAACATTAAAACATTTTAATTAAATTTGAAGGTAATGCTAATGTAAATTTCATTTTTCTGTTATACAATGAATGTAGTTAGAGAAAGAAAGGATGATAAAAGATGACAATTACTTTAGAACAAGTGGATCAAGTGAGAGAACGTACTCATGTAAGTTACCAAAAGGCAAAAGACGCATTAGAACAAACTGGTGGAGATGTTTTAGAAGCCATCGTATTGTTAGAACAAGAAAAACCTTCTAGTCATAAATTCCCAAACAGTGCATCTGATTTTGGTAATGAAGTGATTAAAACATTAAAAGATCTTTTGAATTCAGGCAATGTAAACAGAATCGTTGTTGAACAAAAAGATGGTAAAGTAGTAATGAATATTCCTGTAACAGTAGGTGCTATTGGTGCGTTGTTCTTAACTTCAGCAACTGTAGTAGGTCTTATTGCTGCATTGGCAACTGGTTGTGTGATTTTAATTCATAAAGAAGACGGAGAAGTAATTAACGTAAACGACAAAGCTTCTGATGTGATGAATCAAACAAAAGAGAAAGCTACAAAAATGTATGAAGCAACTAAAAGTCATGTACAAAATCCTCATGTTGTAGAAGAGGAAGAAGAAGAAGAGCAAGAAGAAGAAAAAACGGTTAATGTAAATGTTTCTGAAGAAGATGATCAAATAATTGTTGAAGTCACAGAAGAATAGTTTACAAATCCGCTTTGCTATGCTAAAATGCATATATATTAATAAATGCGATGACAAAGAAAAGTAATAAACGGACAATCAAAGAGAGCTTGTAATTGGTGAGAACAAGCATTTGAAGTTTATGAAGGGCGCTTTTGAGCATATTCAACTGAGTGGATGCTAAGCATCAATTAGGGTGGAACCGCGGAAGATATCTTTCGTCCCTACTTTTATAAGTAGAGGCGAGAGATTTTTATATTTTTTTGGCCTCATCAACAGGAGGGAAATTATGAGTAAATTAACAATGGAAAAAATCGTATCACTGGCAAAATCGAGAGGTTTTGTATTCCCAGGATCAGAGATTTATGGTGGACTTGCAAATGCATGGGATTACGGTCCACTAGGTGTTGAGCTTAAAAACAACGTTAAAAAAATGTGGTGGAAGAAGTTTGTTCAAGAATCACCATACAATGTTGGTATGGATGCTGCGATATTAATGAACACACAAGCATGGGTTGCATCAGGTCATGTTGGTGGCTTTAACGATCCTTTAATGGATTGTAAAGCATGTAAAACTAGATATAGAGCTGACCAATTAATTGAAGAATATATGGTTAGAAAAGACTGTATAGAAGTTGTTGAAGGATGGTCAAATGAGCAAATGGAAAAATACATTGCTGATCATAACATCAACTGTCCTAATTGTGGTAAACATGATTACACAGGTATCCGTCAATTTAACTTAATGTTTAAAACACACCAAGGTGTTACGAGTGACAGTTCTACTGAGATCTTCTTAAGACCAGAAACGGCACAAGGGATCTTTGTAAACTTCAAATCAGTTCAAAGAACATCAAGAAAGAAAGTACCATTTGGTATTGGACAAATTGGTAAATCATTTAGAAATGAAATCACACCAGGTAACTTTACTTTCAGAACAAGAGAGTTCGAACAAATGGAACTTGAATTCTTCTGTAAGCCAGGTGAGGATTTAGAGTGGTACGAATACTGGAAAGCATTCTGTATGAAGTGGTTACTAGATCTTGGTATGAAAGAAGATAGTTTAAGATTTAGAGATCATGGTGAAGATGAATTATCTCATTACTCAAATGCTACAAGTGATATAGAATACTTATTCCCATTCGGTTGGGGTGAAGTATGGGGTATTGCTGATAGAACTGACTTTGACTTAAAGCGTCATTCTGAGCATTC